>Ga0209542_10015775_pt1 | contig 12624 bp, 14 predicted proteins | sample RifCSPhighO2_01_FD_184028 | JGI IMG/M metagenome (GOLD analysis project Ga0209542, IMG submission 184028) | Soil microbial communities from Rifle, Colorado - Rifle CSP2_plank highO2_0.1 (SPAdes) (version 2) | ecosystem: Environmental > Terrestrial > Deep subsurface > Rock core/Sediment ...
ACTCTACGGTCTCGTCGCCATGTTGCTCAAGATCATCACCGACCTCAAACCCGACTACCTCGCCGCATGCTACGACCTGCCGAAGCCGACCATTCGCCATGAAGCCTACGAGCACTACAAGGCGACACGCGTGAAGATGGAGGATGCGCTCGCACAACAGATCGGAGAATCGCGTAAAGTGTTTAATGCATTTTCCATACCCATATATGAACATGAAGGATTCGAGGCCGATGACCTTCTTGGCACTATCGCGCACGAACTCTCCGCCAAAGGCGGATCCGCCTCCGGCGGAAAAAATGTCGATGTCATTATCGCTTCGGGCGATATGGATACACTCCAACTTGTGGACGACGAGCGTGTGCGCGTGTACACCCTCAAAAAGGGCATCAACGACACGATCCTCTACGATGAAAAGGCTGTGCTCGCTCGTTTCAGATTTCTTCCCGTACTCATTCCCGATTGGAAGGGCCTACGCGGCGACCCCTCTGACAATATTAAAGGCGTTCCCGGTATTGGAGAAAAGACCGCAACCGAACTTATTACGGGATTCGGCACCATTGAAAATATCTACAAAACACTGTCCGCCGGAGGCGGAAAAGGCGATGCTGTATTTCTCAAATATGGCATCAAAGCGCGCATCGTAGGTCTCCTGAAAGAACATGAAGAAGATGCGCGCTTCTCTAAATCGCTCGCAACCATCCGACTCGATGCGCCGATCGCGTTTACGCTTCCCGAACGCCCGTGGCAAGAAAACGTACAGCCGCAAAAAGTATTTGCCATGTGCGACGAGTTTGGTTTTCGCACGCTCAAGGAGCGGGTTCGGGGCGTCCTCGCAAAGTCTTCGGGTCTCGCCTCGCTCGGAAGCGAGTCGCCAGACTTTGCTATGGCGCCCGAACCCGCTCTCGAGGAAATTCCTCCTAAGCGTCTTGCAGAAGCGCAGGTGATGCTCTGGCTCATTTCTTCGGAGTTCACGAACCCGTCCCTTGATGACATTCTCGCATTTACCAAAGAACGCACGTTCGATGGGGCGTATACCGTACTTACAAAACAACTAGCTGCATTGGGAAGGGTGAAGGAGGTATACGAAAAAATCGAGAGGCCGCTCATTCCGGTCGCACGCGCTATGGGCGAACGTGGCGTTCTCGTTGACACAAAAGTGCTCGCCGATCTGAAGAAAAAATACAATACGGAATTGAAACAGATCGAAAAAAGCATTTATACGGCCGCCGGACGCGAATTTAACGTGAGTTCGCCGAAGCAGCTCGGCGAAGTGCTTTTTGATGAGCTCCATATTATTCCCGACCGGATGAAGAAGACGGCGGGTGGTCAGCGCTCCACCCGCGAGAGCGAGCTTGAGAAAATGCGCGACATGCATCCGATTATTTCCGATATTCTTCAGTATCGCGAATTGAAGAAACTCCTCTCGACATATATTGAGAATCTCCCGCCCCTGCTCGATGGAGATAATCGTCTCCATGCTGAATTCGTACAAACCGGTACCACGACCGGTCGCATGGCTTCACAGAATCCGAATCTCCAAAATATTCCGATACACTCCGAACGCGGCCGGGCGATACGCCACGCATTTATTGCGTCAAATGGATTTGAGCTCGTTTCATTTGACTATTCTCAAATTGAACTACGCCTTGCCGCTATTCTCTCGGGCGACAAAAAGCTTTGTGCGATATTCAAAAACGGGCGCGACGTACACCGAGAGGTCGCCGCACAGGTATTCCATGTTGCGCCCGAAAAAGTTGATGCAGAGATGCGGCGGCGGGCAAAGGTCATCAATTTCGGCATTCTCTACGGTATGGGGGTTAATGCGCTTCGTGTCCAGCTCGGCTCCACCACCGCCGAAGCGCACCAATTTTTGGAGGAGTATTTCGATACGTTCAAGACACTTTCAGAGTATCTCGAGAGTACGCGCGGTTTCGCGCGCACGCACGGCTATACGGAAACATTTTTCGGTCGTCGCCGGCAATTTCCGGAGATGAAATCCTCATTGCCCTATGTGCGAGCGCAGGCCGAACGCATGGCTATCAATGCTCCCCTACAGGGCACGCAGGCGGACATCATTAAACTCGCGATGGTGTGCATAGATGAGACGCTCGAAAAGGAACATGCTCATGAAGACGCCCATCTCCTCCTCCAGGTGCATGATGAGCTCGTGTATGAAATTGCTTCAAAGCGCGTTGACTCGCTTAGTACAAAAATAAAAGACATTATGGAATCCGTTTTGCCACGAGGGGAAACGCATGGAGTACCCGTCATTGTTACCATGAAAAAGGGACTTGATTGGGGCTCAATGGAAGAAGGAGCCCGTGTCGTGTAACCGATATGATTTATCTTTTCTACGGTAGCGATGTTGAGAAGACGCGTTCAAAAGCGTTTGAATGGGTTGCAAAAGCGCGGACGAAAGAGCCGAATCTCGCCTATGTGCGTCTCGCACGCGAAGAACTCGACCGTAACACGCTTGAAGACGCGGCGCTCTCGGGCGGACTCTTCGTGAAGCGGCTCTTGATACTCATTGACGACCCATTTCCAACTGCGCACAAAACAAATGATGAAGATGAGAGGAATGAAGAAGAGAGTGCAGAAAGCGTATTTGAAGAACATATTGAGGCACTTGCCGCTTCTGATAATGCAATTATCATTCTCGTCCCTCGGCTCGCTGCTGCAAAAGCAAAAAAGCTCGTTGCCAAAGCGAAGATGGCGTATAAATTTGATAAACTTGCCACGCTCGAGGACAAGCGTGGCTTCAACAGCACGTTAGTAGATGCGCTCGGTGCTCGCAGTCGCGAGAAACTTTGGCTCGAGGTCAATCGCGCGCTCATCGCTGGTGATGCGCCCGAAATGCTTCATGGACTCCTCCACTGGAAAGCGCGCGACCTGATGGCAAAGGGCGGTCGCGCATGGGCCCCAAAAGAAGCTCGCGCTCTTTCTCTCTCCCTCATTGAGCTCCTCCAATCCTCCCGCCGTGGCAATATAGATTTATCTCTATCGCTCGAGAAGTTTGCGCTTTCGATTTAGAATGGATTTATGAGGATTATTTCTCTCAATACATGGGGTGGACGAGCAGGAAAAGAAAAACTTCTTGAGTTCTTCAAAGAGCAGGCAGACACCACAGACATTTTCTGTCTGCAGGAAATATGGTCCGCACCCTATATGTATCTTGAAGGTTACGAGGCTGGGGGTTTAAAGATAGATCATTCTCAAATCATGGTATACGGTCTGCAAGAAATATCAGCAACATTATCAAATTTTGAGGCGTTCTTTCGGCCACACCATTTAGATAATTATGGCCTCTTGATGCTGGTAAGTAAAAAAATATCAGTGATAGAAGAGGGAGACGTATTTGTATATAAATATAGGGAATATAAACCACAAGGAGATGTTGGGAACAATGCGCGCAACATTCAGTACGTAACGGTAGAAACCAAATCCGGTCCAACCACCGTAATTAATTTTCACGGTCTGTGGACTGGTACAGGAGCGGGAGTTGGTAAAAAGGACAGTCCGGAACGACTACAACAGTCGGACAGGATACTTGAATTTACAAATAAACTTCAGAACCCGTTTGTTTTGTGTGGCGATTTTAATTTACTTCCTGATACCGAGAGCCTTAAAAAGTTTGAAAAAGCAGGGATGAGAAATCTTATTAAAGAATTTGGAGTGACATCAACTCGCACGAGTTTTTATACAAAACCCGTAAAATTCGCGGACTATGTTTTCGTTAGTAAAGACATAAATCTTAAGAATCTTAAAATATTGCCTCACGAAGTTTCAGATCATACACCGCTTTTGATTGAAGTATAACGTCCACGCACTGCAAGCAGTGCAATAACAGCAGAACCGAGAACGGTATAGACGGGAAAGAGTAAGTTATAAATCGTGAAGTCACGAGTCGCGGCTATTTCTAGTACGATTCCAACAACATAAAGAACCCAAAGGGTGGCCGGCTCGGATGTCGAATCTTGGTACGTTTTAATAATCGTTGGTAGTGTAACAGCGAAATCAGCGATGATACTCAAAATAATGGCAGTCAGAGGCTCTTTGGTAATCGCCCAGAAAATAATGGCAAGTGTGCCGAGCACAATACAAATGCCGTCAGCACGCGTCCATACTGCACGACCGAGACGTAGCGCCGTGAAGGCAATGATGGTCGTGCTGAGCGTTGAAATGAGTGGAATCGCAAGCGACCAATCAACACCTTTTGATGCTTGTGCGGCGGTGGCGATAGCAAACAATAATGCCCATCCGAACCATGACACGGCACTTGGTCGCGTCGTACCTCTCGTGATGCTTCTGATGTAGGGAACGATAAGGGTAAGTAGCAATATACTTGCACCAGTCCCAAGCCACGTGTGCCAATCGAAGTACATAATTATGTGCGCCCGCCGCGGATCGAACGCGGGACCAACGGCTTAAAAGGCCGATGCTCTACCAACTGAGCTACGGGCGCGAGCGAGGATGAGAGAATAGAGTTTACTCATATTCTCTCACTCCGAGCGAGCGCACAGTATGGTAACCCATAGGGGCGCGAAGCTCTCCTCGTATTTGTATTTCTACCACCTATAACCTATCACCTACAACCTGTGCTTTCTAGTAGCTAAACGCGTCTACGGTTTTTCCGTTAACGTCGATGAGCTTCACTACTTCGTGTTGTGCGCGCCACATCGGCGTTGTGCGGCCGAGATAAATACGCCACGTGTCGCCGCTGAAGTCGGCATCATTCTTATGTGCATCGACACAGCCGTTGTAGTTGAAATATTTGATGAGGAAGCTTTGGCAGGATCCCGACATCGTCACCGGTGGCGAGAGCGTGACCTGACAACGTGCCAGCTTATTTACATAATCAATACAGGCGGCATCGCGGATGTAATTCGCGCCGTAGAAAGAGATGAGTTCATCCGACGGCACGGGACAATTTTGAGGAAGCGGCGGGGAGAAGCGCTGGAAAGTGCTGAAATAACCGATGCATTTATTTTCGCGGAAAGAAGCGCCGATCGGGGAGCGCCCGGAGATGACTATCGCCCGCTCGCCCGGGGTGAGCACAATGTCTTCTGCCGCGTTTATCGTACCTGAAATTGGCACCTCGGTGCCTTTGGGAATAATGACGGAAGAACCGCTCGCTTCACTTCGTAGCGTCCATTCAGAGAGATCGACGGGAATGCCGGCGTCCTGTGCCACCGTTATCTGGACGTATTCATTTCCCGGATCCGAAGAGTTAGCGCCCGATACATAGTGATTAATTGAGACGAGCCCGCGATAGGGTGACGGCGTTCCGAACGTGCTGCCCGTGAGCGGGGGAACCGGCGTTCCTGAACCGTATGAACGACCTGAACCGCTTTGTCCGCTCGATGATCCGGGGAGCGAGACGTTCGAGTTTCCGACACCGTACGGCGCTCGCGGGAGCGAAAGATACGTACCGCCGCCGAGAGCGTCCGGGAGAGCGAGCCGGGGGCCCGTAAAGGCGATAGGGTGGAACGGACCGCCAGTGGCGATCCAAATAAGAAATATGAAGACGAAGACGCCTATGAAAAACCACGCGTCATGCATATCGCTCATAGGGGTATAGTATCAAACTTGATGACTTGAAGAGAGCGCGGCTTTGAGGCGCATATCTTTGCCGACGACGCCATCGGGAATGGCCTGCAGTGCTTTGCGCGCCTCGCGCTCGGTGTAGCCGAGTGCGACGAGCGTATCGAAGACTTCGCCATCCTCGCGCGAATGTGAATGGGGACCGATTTTATCGGCGAGTTCAACTAACATTTTCTCCGCGCTTTTTTTGCCGAGTCCGACGACTTTGGTGAGATAGTTGAGATCGCGCGTACTGATAGCTCCCTCGAGCGCTTCGCGCGTTGAACGACGCAAGACCGAAAGCGCGGTCTTTGGTCCCACGCCCGAAACGGTGAGAATGAGTTCGAAGAAGTCGCGGTCCTCCGTGCCTGAGAAACCGTAGAGCTCGAGGCCATCTTGTTTGACCGCTAAGTGTGTTGCAAGGTTTGCCTCCTTCCCGACCGAAAGCGTCTGCGGGGCGCTCATCCGTACCTCAATACCGAAGACAGCGACTTCAATGACCGCGCTTATAGGTCCCACCGAAAGTACCTTCCCGCGAATTCGCCGAATCATGGTTCCATAATACAGCTATTTGCATTTATTACTAAAACCTATAAGCTACAACCCACAACCTATTTTTATGGCAATTACCAGCTCTGCAAAGAAAGCGATTCGCTCCTCGGCGAGGAAACACGTCTTCAATATCCGACGCAAGGAGACTCTCCACGGCGCGACGAAATCGCTCTTGACCGCGCTCGCCAAAAAGGATGTCGCTGGAGCTGAAAAACTCCTTCCCGTCGCCTACAAGGCAATCGATAAAGCAGCCAAGCGCGGCGTCATTAAGGGCAACACAGCAAACCGCAAAAAGTCCCGCCTCGCTGTAGCCATTAAGCGCGCACGAACGTAACTTTGTGCTCTCGGACGGAATCGAACCGTCATCACAGCCTTCGGAGGGCCGCATCCTGTCCGTTGAACGACGAGAGCGAAGCAAGGTCGCGATAATAATACCTCATATTGCACCGTGGTAAATTAAAGGAGCGCTATGCATTTCAATCCGGCCGACATCCAAACGATAGGCGTTGGTCTGGCTGCCTTTCTCGCAGCATTGACGACCATCTTTATTTTCTTTAGTGCGCGCGACGAGCGGTTGGGACGGGCGATGTTGCTCTTGATCGCGTCAGCAACGGTATGGTCGTGGTTCGGTTTTTTATATGAGATTGTTCCCAGCATTGCTCTTGCGCGCGAGATGAGAGTGATCTCGGTGATTGGCATCGTGTGGATGTCGATGACGGAAATCAATTTTGCGCTCGTCTATCTGGAAGAGCGGATAAAAATTGGTTGGAAAGGTAGAATTGCGCAGTTTTTCGGCGTCGGCGTCGGCACGCTCCTCACGATACTGCTCATCGGCGACCTATTTGGCGGGAGGCTTATCGTAGGCGACCTCACCCTGCCGCCCGACCAGGTGCTCGCGCCGGACGCGGGTCCGCTCCTCGCAATCGTGATCGCGTTCTATGCGTTCGCGATTGCGATTTCCGGGGTGCTGCTCGCCATGCGTGCGCGCGCCGGTATCAACAAATCCGATCGGCGCCAGGCGGAAATTATTTTTGCGAGTATCGTGCTTGCGCTCGCATTCGGCGGTACGCGCTTTACTCCTTGGTACGGAGTCGAGTATCCTCCCTTTTTATTCCTCGCAGCAGGTGCGGCTCCGCTTTTCATCTTTGCCGCGTTTTATTCCATCAAACGGTATAACTTGCTGAATGTGGAAATTGCGGTCGCCCAACTTCTCATCTTCGCACTCTGGGCCTTTACCTTCTTCCGCATCCTTCTCGATCCAACAGCTCGCATACTCTCCCTCGACGGCGTCTTTTTCATTGCCGTCCTCGTGTTGGGTATTTTCCTCCTCCGAAGCATCGCCACAGAGATCCGCTCGCAGAAAGAGCTCGCTCAACTGACCATCGAACGCGTCAAGTCCGAATTTGTCATGATAGCGACACATCAGTTGCGCACGCCGCTCGCGGCTATCCGCGGGACGTTCGACCTTCTGTCATCGAAGGATCACGAATCGCTCTCAAGCGACCAACGCGAGTTGATACGACGAGGCAGCGGCGCGACCAATAGCATGCTGCTTATCGTGAACGATCTTCTGGATGTCGCGCGCCTGTCCGGGGGGACTTCGCATCTGGTGATCGAACCGGGCGATGTGCGCGATGCGGTACGGGCAGGCGGGGTTCTTTTTGAGGAAGCGGCAAAGAGCAAGAATATACGGCTTACGTTCGATATACCCGAGTTGCCGCTCACCACGATATTTGATCACGGCAAACTCGCGCTCGCGATCGAGAACTTGATTGATAATGCGATCAAATATACGCCGAGCGGGGGTTCTGTTTCTGTGCGGGCGGTACGCGTCGGCGACAAAATTCTCATCAAAGTTATCGATACGGGCACAGGCATTTCTCATGACGAGAGGGCTCAATTATTCGATAAATTCTTCCGCGGAAAATCCGCGATGCATATGAGTCCGGACGGTTTCGGTCTCGGGCTCTTTATCGCAAAAAATATCATTGACGGACATGGCGGCGCCATAACGGTTACTTCGACAGAAGGAAACGGTACCGACGCGACTATCGTATTACCCGTTTCTTAACTGGTGCTCTCGGACAGAATCGAACTGTCATTGCCGGATCCGCAATCCGGTGTCCTATCCGTTGAACGACGAGAGCAAACTCAATAAACTCAAATATGCCTACATACGAGGGCAGTAATAGGTTTATATCAGAACCCGAGCCACGCCGCTACCAGATCAACGAAGGTATGTTTGTGCTCGTCTTCGTCGACGTGCTGCAGGAAATAGTTGTACACCACGTCCACATCCACGCCTTCAAGCGGGATGATGAGATGCGGCGAGAGCCAGCTTTCGGTTTTGATGGAAATCATTGGCGGGAACTCACCCTCGATATCTTCGAGAACCGAAAACGAAGTCATGCGCTCAAAGGGGTGCAGCTCGTCCCCAATAACGATTCCCTGCTCGACGAGGCGAAAGCGATGAAGCGGCGGTACTTTCGCAGCGTGGAGTGCGAGTGCGACCGTAGCAATGATGATAAGGAGAGCGAACAAATAATTACTGAAGAGTATCGCCGCTATCGTACCGGCAACGGCGAGGATGCCGAGTGTCCAGTACCAATCGGTATCTTTGGGATTATGATCGTATTCTCTCCCTTCCCATTCTAAAAGGGCAGCGCGCGGCATGCAGAAAGTATAGCATCAGAAAAATTGGCGGAAGGGGTGGGACTCGAACCCACATGACCTTGCGGTCTCCAGTTTTCAAGACTGGTGGAATAACCATTATCCGACCCTTCCTGATTTTATTTACGCCTGTGGTGATGAAGATGCGACAGGCGTAGCTGGATCGGAGGAAGGACGGAACCAGACGAGGTAGATGACTTCGAGAATACCGAAAGTGTTCACAACGAGGAGAGCGATAAACCAACCTTTTTGACTGTTGCGTGCGGCGTGCCAGAGGGCGTACCCCTTAATGATAACGGTCCAGAGCGCGACCACGACAATCAACGGAATAAGCGCAAGCATGAGCTCGGGCGCGAATGGGGAATAAAACGGTGTGTATGGTTGCATATAGGCGAATTATACCACACACTCATTCTATGCGATACCTTGGTATTGACTACGGCAGCTCGAACATAGGTCTCGCCCTCTCTGACGAGGCGGGTACGATGGGTTTCCCTCACGCCGTCATTTTGAACACGCCGCGGCTTATTGCGAATTTGTCCGCGCTTATTGGCAAAGAGCATATCGGCGCAGTGGTCATTGGGAAATCACGTAACCTCGCGGGCGGCGATAATCCGATTGCGAAAGGTGCAGCCATGCTCGGGAAGCATCTCGCCGAACATACGGACGTACCGGTGTTCTATGAATCAGAAGTATTCACGAGTACCGAAGCGCGTCGCGCTCCTTCAAAGAGGATCAAATCACGCGCGGCGAAGCCGCGCGCGCGAGTCGATGCGTCCGCGGCTGCCCTCATCCTCACGAGTTATCTCTCACGCACGAATCAAGGACAAGCCGTGTCGCCTGATACCAGTGTGCATTGAGTACGCAGCGGTGTAGCCGCCACGGTATACTCTCTCTATGTCCCTTGTTTTTTCTAAACGGTTGCGTGTTGCCTTTGCACCACCGCGGTATCTCGAGCTTCCGTTCTCCGGCATTGATATTTCGACCAGTGGAATCAAAGCGGCGCGTCTCGAGGAAAGTGCCGATGGTCTCACGCTTGCACGTTCTATTGATGAGCGGCTGCCTTCGGGTGCATTTACCGACGGGGAAATAGTTGATCGTGCCGCGGTTATGAACGTACTCGCCAAAGTGGCTGCCGCCACCGGTATCTCTACCGCGAACGTGGCGCTCTCCGAATCGAAGTCCTATCTCTTTGAAACTGCGGTTTCTGGCGCGAACATGGGCGAATGGCGTACGGCAATCGAACAGCGTCTCGATGAACTCGTGCCGTTGCCGCCACCGGAGACGGTCTTTGATATCGTTAAAGTAGGACAGGGGGGAAACGGGGACGCGCTTGTATTGGGTATTGGTTTTGCACGCCGTATCGTCGATGACCTTCTCTCGGTATTTGATCAAACGAATATCACGGTACGCTCCCTTGAAGGAGAAACATTTGCCGCCTTGCGTGCGCTCCTTCCGATGGGAGATGAATCAACCGTACTCATTATCGATGTCGGGCGCACAACAACGAAAATATCCATTCTGACCCGCTGCATGCCGCGTTTCGCGACGACCATTGGTATCGGCGGGCATGCGCTCACCCTGGCGGTGCAGAAACATTTCGGCGTGACCGAGGCCGAAGCGCGCAGAGTAAAGGCGGAGCGCGGTATCGTACCTGCGCCCGGAAACGAAGATTATCTCGCATCAATGCTCTCGACCGTTTCTGCAATTCGCGACGAGATTTCCATCCGACTCGATTATTGGCAAGATAAGGCGACGTCGCATGGCGCACACGAGCCAGTGACGCACGCCATTCTCGTTGGCGGAAACGCTTCGGTGCGCGGATTTCCTGAATATCTCGAAAGTACACTTAGAATTCCAGTCACTGCCGGTGATGTGTTCACCAATCTGGCCTCTCGCGATCTTCGAATCCCCCAACTCGATTATACTGAATCGCTTGCCTATGCGACGGCCATTGGTCTTGCGCTGCGGGATCACGTCCACCCCTATGTCTAACGATATACCCAATCTTCTTCCTCCAGAGCGACGTCGTCTGCTCGTGCGCGATTATGTACTACGCTTGAGTGTCGTCGCTCTCTCATTCGCTATTGTACTCACGCTCACCGCGGCGGCACTGCTTTCCCCGACCTATATTCTCCTCATAAAAAGTATTTCTGCGAAAGAAACTCGTTTGGCAAGTATTGAATCGACGCTCTCTTCCACTGAAGAAAAAGCACTTTCTGCGCGTCTTTCGATTCTCCTCAATGAAGCGGCGATCTTGACTGCACTCGGGGAAATGATTTCTGCGAGCAGTCGCATCCGTTCTTTTCTTGCAGTCCCGCGGCCAGGCGTTAGTATTTCCAACGTAGCATACACGCCCGCGACAACAATCCAATACAAAAATTCAGTAGGGACCATTCCGGGCACGATCGCGGTTTCCGGTACGGCAGCGACACGCGACGCGTTGCGTACGTATCAACTTGCACTTCAAAAAGAACCATTCGCGACATCGGTCAATCTCCCGGTTTCTGCCTATGCTCAAGACGCGAATATTAGCTTTACCATCACGGTAACTCTCTCACTATGAAGTCTCCACTTTCCCACTTCTTTGTTGCTCTGGCAGTCTGTATTTTCTCCCTTATTGGATACGGAGTTTTGTACAATGCCGTTACGGACAAAAGTGCCATAGCAGAAAATTTGCAGGTGAAAATCTCCCAAAAGACTGAATCAATTGACCGTATAAGTTCAGCACGTACGGCACTTAGTGAGATTGCAGGAGATGAAGCTGCCGTACAAAGCTATTTTATTCCCGAAACCGGCGTGGTCGCTTTCATTAATGATATTGAAGAACGCGGACGCTCTCTCGGAACCACGGTCACCATTCTCTCTGTCTCGATCGGGAAAGCGAGTACAAGCACGCCGCAAATACTCACACTCGCCGTCACGGTCAAGGGAACGTTCGATGCCGTGATGCGCACGGTCGGGGCGATTGAATACGCGCCCTACGACCTTTCGTTACCGTCATTCTCCGTCGGACGGGATGGTGAAAATACGTGGCGTGCCGATTTTAAACTGGCCGTCGGATCGGTATCTCCGAAAACCGTGACGAGTACTCAAAAGACGACAACGGGAACCTCGACCCCTTCGCCATAATATGCATATGCTTCGGCCCATCATCTCTTTCTTCAGTCGTTTGCATCGAGGTGCGCATCTCGATCCTCTGCGTGATTGGCTCGCGATGCTCACCCTCTCGGCGATTCTATTAGTCGGTATCGTTGTGTGGAATATATGGGCATTTGACACCGTTGCACGAGGCGGCGTCATTGGTTCTTCCTCCACGGCAACCTCGTCGGTTTTTAATCGTTCCTCGCTTGATGCCATTCAGACTATCTTCGCGGATCGGGCCGCCGAAGAAGCCAAATACGTGACGGGCGTGTATCGCTATACCGACCCTTCGCGATGAGTTCGGCCCGCTTGGTAGTGGAGCTCTCATAGGTTAGGGTAGAGGAGTGACGTTGCCCCCGTAGCACAATGGATAGTGCGGCGGACTTCTAAGCCGTTGATGTAGGTCCGATTCCTGCCGGGGGCACAAATGAGCGAAGCGAATTTGTGCCAGCCGGAGACGCTTGGCGTTGAGGCGGGGTCGCGGAAATTTTTGGCAGAAAATTATCCGTGACCACAGGACAAGGTTTCTGTTACTATCAATGGCGAGCAGAAAAATTGCCGTGGTGGTGAAATTGGTAGACACGCTAGCTTCAGGAGCTAGTTCCCGCAAGGGATTGGGAGTTCGAGTCTCCCCCGCGGCACAGGTAATTTTTACCATACAGCGATACAATGTCCTGT
>Ga0209542_10015778_pt1 | contig 12622 bp, 10 predicted proteins | sample RifCSPhighO2_01_FD_184028 | JGI IMG/M metagenome (GOLD analysis project Ga0209542, IMG submission 184028) | Soil microbial communities from Rifle, Colorado - Rifle CSP2_plank highO2_0.1 (SPAdes) (version 2) | ecosystem: Environmental > Terrestrial > Deep subsurface > Rock core/Sediment ...
AAGACCGTCTCAATCGTCCGCTCTGACATCCCGCCCATACGATGAACTGCTGCCGGAGGAGGTGGGATTCCCAGCCTACGGCTGGTCAACCGCAGATTGAGAACCTCCGAAGCCATTGCTGGCTTACCGCATTTCAAGTGCGGCGCGTTCGTCCACTCTGCCACGCTTCCTTTCCTAACTAGCGGAGAGGGTGGGATTCGAACCCACGAAGGGATTTCTCCCTTAACGTCTTAGCAGGACGCTCGTTTCAGCCACTCACGCACCTCTCCAATGACTTGAATTATATCTCGTTTTGAGTAAAATACAAGGTAGTCGCCTTACGGCGACCCCGGGGAAACTTTCCGTTTCCCGACAAAAGCAAAGCAGTTTGCTTTTCGTCCCCATAGCTCAACGGATAGAGCGTAGCCCTGCGAAGGCTAAAATTGTGGTTCGATTCCACATGGGGACACTAATAGAATGAATCTTTCAACTCCTCTCTCCCAAGTTCCCAGGGTGGGGCCGGTGTACCAGAAGCGTTTGCAAAACCTAGGGATCACCACTGTTCGTGATCTCCTTTTTCATTTCCCTCGTTCCTACGAGGATTTTTCCATTATCACTCCCATTAAAAACATACAAGAGGGTAGTACATACTGTGCCACGGGAAAACTCCTGGACATACAGCAAAAGACAACATACAAGAAACGGTTTTCTGTTACAGAAGCTCTCTTGCAGGACGATTCCGGAGCCATAAAAATCGTATGGTTTCAGCAGCCCTACCTCGCAGACTCATTGAAGACGGGGGACCAGGTGTGCGTTGCGGGCAAAGTTATTCGCGACAAAGACGGTATATATTTCTCAAGTCCGGCGTTTGAGAAAATCCGCCCGGTCATACGACCGGGCGCCCCGTCGAATGACGGGGCGAAATCCTCCCGCTACGAATTCACTCATGTAGGAAGAATAATCCCCACCTACGCTGAAACCGCAGGAGTTTCTTCTCGCTGGCTTAGGTCTATTATTAAAATGGTGTTGGCAAGCTTAAAAGACATTACAGATTCCCTTCCCGAAGATATTATCAAAACAAAGAAGCTCCCTGCACTATCCCAAGCATTGTGGCAAATACACTTTCCAGATTCCATGCAAGAAGCGCAGGGTGCGCAAAAGCGCTTTGCGTTTGAGGAATTGCTCTTCATATCTCTCTTTGTCTTATCTGAACGGAAAAAGATAGCTTCGGTGAAGGCTCCCCCCATTCCCCTAAACACAGAACTTATGAAACGGTTTACCGGCAAACTTCCGTTTACCCTGACTGCCGCGCAAAAGAAGTCTGCATGGAGTATTTTGAAAGACCTGGAAAACCCCAGACCCATGAACAGAATGCTCCAGGGAGACGTGGGTTCTGGAAAAACAGTGGTAGCGGCAATGGCTGCCCTATCTGTGGTAAAAGCAGGATACCAGGTTGCGTTCATGGCGCCCACGGAAATCCTTGTCCAGCAGCATTTTAAAACCATGGGGCCCTTGTTGGCTCCCTTCAAGGTTACCATTGGACTGCTTACCGGAAAGACAGACCGCTTTTCTTCCCCCAAACTTCCCAACGACTTTATTGAGATCTCACGAGCAAAACTTCTTGAAAAAACAAAGAAGGGAGACATAGATATTCTCATTGGCACCCATACATTAATACAAGACAAGGTAAAATTCGGGAACCTTGCATTCGTGATACTAGACGAACAGCACCGATTTGGCGTGAAGCAGCGCGCAAAACTCTTGCACCGCACTAAACTTATCCCGCACCTTCTCTCTATGTCTGCAACTCCTATTCCAAGAACCCTTGCCATGACCATATACGGAGATCTTGACCTTTCCCTTATTGACGAACTTCCCCAGGGGCGCAAAAAGATAGAAACCAAAATAGTCACGCCCCAAGAGAGAACGCAAACCTATGCGTTTATAAAGAAAGAGGTCGCAAAAGGAAAACAGGTATTTGTTATCTGCCCCAGAATAGAGAAATCCGAAATCCGAAATCCGAAATCCGAAACTTCTGAACTTAAGAATGTAAAAGAAGAGTATGAAAAACTCTCTCGAGACATATTCCCAAAGCTCCGAGTGGGCATGCTTCACGGGAAAATGGCGCAAAAAGAAAAAGAAGAAGTCATGAGAAAATTCAAGTTCAAGAAGATAGATGTTTTGGTATCCACGTCTGTTGTAGAGGTTGGGGTAGATATTCCGAACGCGACAGTTATGATGATTGAAGGCGCAGATCGTTTTGGATTAGCCCAACTCCACCAATTCCGAGGAAGAGTGGGGAGATCGGACACGCAATCGTACTGTTTTCTTTTTGCAGAATCAAACTCCACGGGCACACACCAGCGCCTGCGAGCATTACTGGAATTTGACAGCGGATTCGCGTTGGCAGAACGAGACCTCAAGCTTCGCGGTCCCGGGGATTTTGCAGGCACCAAACAGTGGGGCCTTCCTGACTTTGCCATGGAACAGCTCACCAATCTTGCATTGGTTCAAGAAGCAAGGACCGCTGCGCAAGAGATTATAGAAAAAGATATCACGTTACAACGCTACCCGCTGCTCAAGGTACGGGTTCAAGAGTTAAGAGAACAACTCCACTTAGAGTGACCTTAGCGAGTAAAACTTAGGTTCCCTAAGGAATCCTTAGGGAACCTAAGTTTTAACGCGAAACTTGGGCGTTGTCCAAAAACCCATGTATCTGCCTACGAGCAAGCGCAACTGGGCGTCTAGCGCTGGGAACGCGGTAAAGAAAATCATAGTAAAAGGGAACAAAGCCCACTGCAAAGCAGTCATAGCCATTTTCCATCTTCCGTATTCCGGCCTTGTGGGAGAAAGTATTTGAATGCTGATAAACGCAGATAATACCAGCCCAAGCATGGCAAGCGTTAAAAGACGGGATGTAAACAAAGGAAGGTTATACGAAACCAAAGTTGAAGAAAATGCCTGCCCGCCCAAGAACAAAGGAAGCCACCCTGCAAGGAATATAATAATAGGAGCTACTGCCCATGACCAATGCCCTTCAATACATTCAAGAGCAAAAGAGAACTTTCGCGCAAGAGATATGTTTTTGTTTTTCAGAAACCCAAACAGAAAATAGGGGATCTCGGTCACGCCGTATGCCCAGCGCAGCTGCTGTTTGTACATATTCTTGGCGGTTTCTGCAAATGTTCTGCCAACGTTTGCGTCCATGCTCATGGGGTAATAGAGGGGATACACTCGATAGTCCCCGTTATAGTGCAAAAAACACTGCCAAAAGATATGGGAATCGTCGGCAACAACGTTCTTTTGTTTGAACCCTACATCAACCAACGCCTGAAAGCTCATAGAGTGGGAAGAAAACGTGATAAGCTTCTCTGGGCGCTCTTGATTCATGGTCTGCCAAAAGGTTGCGGAAAAAGAGAATACGCGAGACAAGGCTCCTGCCTGCCATGCGTTATTGATAAATAAGGGGATGGGCTGGAACGAAGCTCGCACAGCATTCGGTACGGTCGCATAGTGCCAGGCAAGGCAACTCAAGTATCCTGGAGAAATTATGGTATCTGCATCCAAAGAGGTTGCAATAATATTGCCGTACGGAATTGCCATCGGATCAATGATTTTCCCCTTGGCCTCTTTCATGGCCCATGCCTCGTTTGACCCTTTCCCCGCGATTTCTCCTGGCAAGCCGGAAGGATGCAAAGTCACTAAAAACTTAAAGAAAGAGTCTTTGAACTCTTCTTCAAGAACGCCTCCCATTTCTTTTGCGCATTCTGCACGCTCCTCTGAAGCAAGAATCACAATGAGTTTTTCCTTGGGATATTCTGAACTTGCGATTGCCAGAAGAGATTCACGTACTATTTCATAGGGCTCCTTGTACACAACCACCACAACAAGATGCCACATATCCTGCCAGTTTGGGATCTTCCGCAATTTTTGCATCCAATCTGTTTTTTCATACTCTCTCATTTTCTTGTACCCTGAACGCAGATGAAACGAGAAGTACACGGTGCGAAGCAGCCAGTATATGATGAACCCAAACACAAAGAAGGCCACCAGCATGGGAAAAAGCCATGAAAACAGCACAATAGCCCCCAGACTGCCAAAAGACAGCAGGCCCGGGAGCATTTCAAAAAACCTGTAGAGGAAACGCTCTTTGATATCCTTGAGATCCGAAGCTCGAGAAACATTCAGATAGTATGCTTGCGACATGAGGCGGCCTCGACGGGATTTGAACCCGTGATTTTCGGGATGAAAACCCGACGTCCTAGACCAGACTAGACGACAAGGCCAAAAAACAAACTGCTTTACTATATTATCCTAAAAATTGCCAGAAATCAATTCTTCCACTATGCTGGGGTCTATGAGAATCCTCGGCATTGAAACATCTTGTGATGACACAGGGGTAAGCATTATAGAAGCAAAGGGGAAGAACAACCCTTCTTTTCGCATTCTTGCGAACGTCATAGCTTCCCAAATTGAAGTTCACCAGAAATACGGGGGCGTGTACCCCAATATGGCAAAACGGGAACACGAGATCAATCTGCCTATTACCGTTACCCAAGCGTTAAAAAAGGCAAAACTTAATCCTTTGCGCCCGCAACTAGACGTACTTGCCATAACCTATGGCCCTGGACTTTCTCCATGCCTATGGACCGGCATTAACGAGGCTCAAAAACTTGCTAAGCAATGGAATGTTCCCGTCATTCCAACAAACCATATGGAAGGACACCTGCTCATTTCCTTGTTCTCACAAGGAAATGAAAATGCCAAATTACAAATTCCAAATGCCAAAACTACCTTCCCAGCCGTGGCGCTCCTGGTTTCTGGAGGACATACCCAGCTTGTTCTTGTCACTGCATTGGGAAAATACAAGCTCCTAGGGGAAACGCGGGACGACGCAGCAGGAGAATGTTTTGACAAAACGGCCAGGATTCTCGGCCTTCCGTATCCCGGGGGCCCCGCCATAGCCAAAGAAGTTACACAGGCAAACTTAGGGAACCTAAGTTACGGCAAACTTAAGTTCCCTAAGTTTGCCGTAAAACTACCAAGGCCTATGATGCATACAAAAGATTATGACTTCAGTTTTTCTGGGCTGAAAACTGCCGTGCTCTACGATTGGAAATCCAGATCAAAAAAAGTTCGAGAATCGACAGTGTATGTGCAAGCAATAGCGCAAGAAATCCAAAACGCCATTGTCGAAGTGCTTTGCGCAAAGACGCTGCGCGCCGCTCAGCGAAATTCCGCAAAAGCAATAATCCTGGGCGGGGGAGTAGGAGCTAACACCATGCTCCGCGAGACACTCTCTAAAGAATCTAACCGCATGGGCATGAAATTTCTTGCGGCCCCCAAAGAATTATGCACGGATAATGGAGCAATGATTGCAGTTGCGGGATACGCAACGTGGCTGCGCTCTGGGTTTAAGAAATACAAGCATATTGAAGCGAACCCCAATTTAACCCTATAATACAGAAACATGGACATCCCGAAAGCGTACAACCCGCAAGCAACGGAAGATAAGATCTTGTCCCTATGGGAAAAGAGCGATTTTGCAAGCCCTGACACCTGCGTAAAGAAGGGGATTGCAAAGAAAAACGCCAAACCCTTTTCCATTGTTCTGCCCCCGCCCAATGTAACGGGAACCTTGCACATGGGGCATGCTGCCATGCTCGCCATTGAAGATATCCTGATACGATACCACCGCATGCGAGGAGACAAAACTCTTTGGCTCCCTGGCACCGATCACGCTGCCATTGCCACAGAATCCAAGGTAGAGCAAATGCTGTACAAAGCAGAAGGGAAGACACGGCATGACTTAGGGCACACTGAATTTTTAAAGCGCGTGGAGCAATTTGCAAAAGAGTCCCACGACACTATTCTCCATCAAGTAAAAAAGATGGGGGCCTCTTTAGACTGGAGCCGCGAAGCATATACATTAGACGAAAAGAGAAATCTTGCTGTGCGCACGGCATTCAAAAAGATGTACGAGGGGGGACTCATCTATCGGGGAGATCGCATTGTGAACTGGGACCCTAAAATGCAGACCACCGTATCTGACGACGAGATAGAGTGGAAAGAAGAAACAACGCCTTTTTACTATCTTCAATATGGACCATTCCTTATTAGTACTGCGCGGCCCGAAACAAAGTTTGGGGACAAATATGTGGTTATGCACCCAAAAGATAAGCGATACAAAGAATACACTCATGGACAAAAGATAGAACTAGAATGGATTTCGGGTCCCGTTACTGCAACCATCATTAAAGACGAGGCAATAGATATGGAGTTTGGCACTGGGGTCATGACCATTACCCCATGGCATGACACCATAGACTTTGAAATTGCAGAACGCCACCATCTAGAAAAAGAACAGATTATAGACCTGAAAGGAAATCTCCTGCCGATTGCCAAAGAGTTTACGGGTCTATACATTACCAAGGCTCGTTCCCTTATCATACAAAAACTTCAAGAGAAGGGGCTGGTGAAGAAAATAGACGAGAACTACGTACACCGCATTGCAACCAACTCACGAGGAGGAGGGGTTATTGAGCCCCAAATAATGCGCCAGTGGTTTGTGAATGTAAGCAAACCCTTTGCATTTCCCCATGCAGGATTAAAATCCGTTAAAAAAGGAGAGCTTATCTCCTTAAAAGACCTCATGGCCAGGGTTGTGAAAAAGAAAGAGATAGAGATCCTTCCCAAGCGCTTTGAGAAAACGTATTTCCATTGGATAAACAATCTGCGCGACTGGTGTATTTCACGCCAGATCTGGTTCGGGCATCAAATACCGGTATGGTACAAAAGCGCAGAATCATACGTGGGAGTCAAAGCCCCCAAAGAGGAAGGCTGGACGCAGGATACCGACACTTTAGACACCTGGTTTTCTTCCGGTCTTTGGACGTTCTCAACGTTGGGATGGCCCAAGAAAACCAAGGACCTTGAAACTTTTCATCCAACCTCTGTACTTGAAACAGGATATGACATCCTATTCTTCTGGGTAGCAAGGATGGTACTTATGACCGCATATCTTATGGGAGAGGTGCCTTTTAAGACGGTGTACCTCCACGGGCTCGTGCGAGACGACAAAGGCAGAAAGATGTCCAAATCTTTAGGAAACATCATTGATCCTTTGGATATGATCGCAAAGTACGGAGCTGATGCTACGCGCTTGTCATTGATCATTGGCGCTGCTCCCGGGAATGATATGAAAATCTCAGAAGACAAGGTGCGGGGCTACCGGAATTTTGTGAATAAGATATGGAACATCTCCAGATTTCTTGCAATGAATACTCAGGACTTTACCCCAAAAAAGAAGCCTACGGTAAGCTCTGGCGACAAAAAACTTCTTAACGACTGCTCAAAACTCACAACGGAAATTACTAAGCATATAGAGTCTTTCCACCTCTCTCGGGCTGCGGAATCGCTCTATCACTATACTTGGCATACGTTTGCGGATAAGATTATCGAGCAGTCAAAAGCCATGCTTTCAAAACCCAAGACAAGGGCTTCAAGACAATATGCCTTGCTCTGTATCTTTTCTGAGCTCTTAAAACTCCTGCACCCCTTTATCCCCTTTGTCACAGAAGAACTTTACCAACACCTCTCCTCAAAAAACAAGAAAGAAAGTATCATGATAGAAAAATGGCCTGCATAAGCATGGCAAACTTAGGGAACCTAAGTTTTCCAAAACTTAGGTTCCCTAAGTTTGCAAGTACGCGTCCATGAATTATCCTTTGTTTTTATTCTTTGGATTGGCGCCCAGTATTGTATGGCTTCTTTTTTACCTGCGCAAAGATTCGCATCCCGAACCAAAACGGTTCATTGGAAAAGTATTCCTATGGGGCATGCTTTTTACCATTCCTGCCATTGCCATTGAACTTTTCCTAAAATCATTCATTTTCAATATTCCTGTCCAATACGAAATACAGCTTGCCCTGTATTTCTTCTTTGGGGTTGCGCTGGTGGAAGAATGGCTCAAGTACATTGTGGTTCGGGCTTTTGTTTTTTACAAAGCCCAGCTCAACGAAGCGGTTGATGTTATGATCTACATGGTAGCTTCCGCCATGGGGTTTGCCGCACTCGAGAACATCTTTCTCTTGTCTGGCTTAGGCCCTTTCTCTCCGCTTTCTAATATTATGGCATTGAGCGCGATACGGCTTGTGGGAGCAACGCTGCTGCACGCGCTGGCTTCCGGATTCTTTGGGTACTTTCTCGCGCGCGCGTTCTTAGAACCCAAAAAGGGCTTTGCGTACTTTGCCGCAGGCCTTCTTGCCTCGTCTCTCTTGCACGCCCTGTTCAACTTCGCTATACTGGAATTGGAAGGAACGGCACGAATTCTTCTCCCGCTTGCGTTGCTTACGGGCCTAGCAGTTATTGTCTCTTTCTTCTTTGAGAAATTAAAAAGACTTACCACACAAAGACGATGGCATCCTTTTTCGAAAAATTAAAAGACAGTATGGGCATAGAAGAGGAAGGGGAAACAAAAGAAAAGAGACCCTCCTCTGCCAAAAATCCTGAAAGCAAACCCGCCTCCGCAAAGGATATGACGAGCGAGCAGGTAAATAAAATTCCTGTAAAGGGATCTGGCACAAAACAGGAAGCCAGTGTTGCAAAAGCAGGTGAGAACGATTGGTTTGAACCGGAAGGGGAGCTTGCCGTAGACGTATACGAGACAGAAGATGATATTACTATTAAAGCAACTATTGCAGGAGTTAATCCAGACGATTTGGACGTATCCATTGAGAATGACGTGGTGACCATCTCAGGAGAACGGACGAACAGCGAAGAACAAGAAGGAAAAAACTACTTTTACCAGGAATGTTACTGGGGAGCGTTCTCCCGGCAAATAGTGCTTCCTTCTGAAGTTGACGGAAGCAGGGCTGAAGCAAGCATGAAGAATGGGATATTCACCTTAAAGATCCCTAAGGTAGAGCGCAAGAAACTGCGGAAGATAAAGGTGAGAAGTTAGTGCTCCTGGCAGGACTCGAACCTGCAATCCTTTCGGAACAGCGTCCTAAGCGCTGCGCGTGTGCCAATTTCGCCACAGGAGCTTTGTGATGTTTAGTTAAACACAAATCTTCAAAAACAACAACCCCCGAGAGAGGGCTGTGTTTTAAATACTACAAAGAGGAGTTAACCTCCAACAATATTCTTTATAACAGGAACGAGCCCCTTCGCTAATAGGGCGATAAGAATTCCTACCGTAGCCCAGATGAGCTTTGAACGCGCCTCTTCTATCTTCTTAGCGTCTCCTCCTCCCGTCACAAACTGAAAAGCAGCGAGTAAGACAAAGATAATAGACAAGACAACGAATATAGCAAATACCCAATTCGTAGCAACATCTACAAGCGCCAACAATGCGTTGCCCTCTTGGGGGCCTTTCGACAACTGCTTTGCACTAGTAGGCAATTCAAGACATACTCCCAAAGAAGCAGGGACTGCGACTTGCGCCTCATTAACTGATGTTGCTGGATTATCAGGTACTGCTGCTATTGCTAGATTGCCAGTACATTTTGCTGCAGCCCAATTAAAAGGAGCTCCTAAGAATGAGCTACACTCGGAATCTACTTCACATGGACCGCTGCAAAATCCGTTAATCCCATTTGCGCTCTTACAGACATACTGTATAGTCCCAACTTTACAGGCATCCTGCGTAGCAATAGTACATGCTGGTACAACTGCTGCTTGGATTTGTCCCGCCATAAAGAGAGCTAGCGAAAAAGCAATGAATACTGATAGGATAAATTTCATTCGCATTCAATATGTTTAAAGATTAGGCTCCAAGGACATTCTGAATGACTGGAACAAATCCCTTTGCCACTAACGCTACCGCAACCCCTACTGCGGCCCAGATTAATTTCTGGCGAGCTTCAGATATCTTTTCAGGATTTCCGCCTTCTCTCACAAACTGAAAAGCCGCAAGGAGAACCATAACAACGGCAAGCGCAACAAAACCTGCAAAAATCCAGTTGGTGATCACATCTATAATTGCAAGCAATTGCGCTCCAGTCTGAGGACCTGTAGGCAATGGGGGTACACCTTCCATAATAGTAGAGTAAAAAATTACCCTCCTACAATATTCTTAACTACTGGGACCAATCCCTTTGAAGCCAAAGCTATGACAATACCTATTGAGGCCCAAATAAGCTTCTGGCGCGCCTCTCCCACTTTTGCTGCGTCTCCGCCCGCCGTAACAAACTGGAATGCTGCGAGAAGAACAAAGATAACGGTTAATACTGTAAAAATGGCGAATACCCAGTTTGTAGCCACGTCTACAAGTGCAAGTAATTGATTACCGGTTGTAGGCCCTGTTGGCAAATTCCCCGAACTTGGGTCAGCCGTAGTTTTAGTGGGGTCAACACCGGTTGCTGCTATCACAGGGAGCGCAACGAGAGCTAGAACCGATGCCATTACGAATACTGCAAAAACTTTTTTCATATACTCTGTTTGTGTATTTTGTTTTAGTTATGCGACTTTGATGAAAGATTCGACCTTGATATTGTAATCATTTCTTGATTATTCCACTATCCAATGAAGGTGTCAAAGCTCTAAAACCCTATAACGCCTCTTAATATAAACACGATGCCCTTTGATAACAGTATAATGCCGAATCCAACCGCAGTCCATATAAGCATCTGGCGGGCTGCGGTGACGTTCTTGGGATCTCCTCCCCCGGTCAAGAACTTGAACCCAGCCACAATAATCATGACAGGGGCCACGGCTATGGCCACAAAGAAAATGATGTTCAGGATCCTGTCTACGACGTCAGTAAATTTTGAGGTTGTTAAGGGATTGCAGATGCAGGTTCTGTTGGGCGGGGGATCTTTCAAAAACTGTGGTTCATTATCTGGACCCTTAGGGTCGCTGGGTTTAGGAAGCCCATACGATTTACAATAATCATCACAAGTTAAAGCTACACCTTGAGGCGCTGCTGCAAAAACCATAGAAAAACTCCCAGAAGAGATGATTGTAAGAAAAAGAGACAGAAAAAGAAGGTTTTTCATCTTACAATATAGTATCACAAGCACGCGGCAGAAACAACTTTATCTCCCTCGTCAAGCCGCATGATGCGCACTCCTTGCGTTGAACGGCTTATCTTAGGAATAGCATCCACGGGAGTGCGTATAACCTGGCCTTTTCTTGAAATAACAATAAGGTCTTCTTCAACTCCTCCCAGTACCTTGGCATATACAAGATTCCCAGTCTTTGGGGTAACATTTGCAGTCTTAATGCCAGAACCTCCTCTGGTCTGAAGCCTATACTCTTTTACATCTGTTCTCTTCCCATACCCGTTCTCCATGAGAATAAACAGATATTGAGTATCGGACTTTTGACTTTGGACTTTTGACTTTGGACTTGAAATAACGTCCATACCCACCACCTCGTCTCCCTTCTTTAGGCGCATGGCATGAATGCCGGCAGCCGGCCTTCCCATAGATCTCACGTCCTTTTCTCTAAAGTGAATAGACTGACCCTTTTTGGTCGTGATGATTAGTTCATCTTCTCCGGTGCTCTTTTGTACAGACCTCAAGATATCTCCTTTTTTCAGAGACATTGCTATTAACCCCGATCGTCTTGCATTCTTAAAGTCTTCCAAAGGAGTCTTCTTCACAATGCCGTCTTTTGTGATCATAACTAAGTACTTCACGCCAGATTCCACGTCTTTTCCTCCTGAGGCGGATCCGCCTTTGGCAGACTTTCCAACGGCAAACAAAGACAGCACCTTGTCTTGGCCGCTCAACTCAATAAAGTTCAAAAGGCCCCTGCCCTTTGCAACCCTGGTGCCCTCTGGAATTTCATACACCGGTGTCTGGAATACCTTGCCAGAGTCGGTAAACACCATTAAAGAGTCATGGGTATTGCAATAGAGAAAATGCTCCACAATGTCTTCTGCAACCGTCTTCATTCCCATAATGCCCTTGCCTCCTCGCTTTTGGAGTTTGTATGTTGCAGGGTTAATGCGCTTTATATACCCTCCTTGCGTAAGCGTAAGTATGGTTTCTTCCTGGGGAACAAGGTCTTCTTCTGCTATCTCTCCAATGCCCTGCATTTGAACCTTGGTTTTTCTTTCGTCTCCAAAGGACTGGCGCGTTTGGGCAAGCTCGTTCTTGATGACCCCGTCAATTCTCTTTGGAGAAGACAAAATGGCAGAAAGCTCTTTTATCTTTGCCTGTATTTCTTTTAGCTCATCCTCTATCTTCTTTCTTTCAAGCTTTGCCAACTGCGCCAAGCGCATATCCAGTATGGCGTTTGCCTGTATTTCTGTAAGCTTAAAACGCTTTATCAAATTATGCAGAGCATCTTCTCGGTCCTGGGAAGCTCTGATTATCTTGATAACCTCGTCTATCTTGGCCAGACATTTATACAAACCCTCCAAGATGTGCTCTCGTTCCTTTGCCTTCTTTAAATCATACGCCGTTCTCCGTTCCACCACCTTTCTTCGGTGCTCTATAAAGTACAAGAGCACTTCAGTGAGGGCCAAAACCTTAGGCTGTATGCCGTCTACCAAGGCAAGCATGTTCAAGTGGAAGGTCTTTTGCAGGTCCGAGAACTTATACAGCCTGTTTAAGATCTTCTGGGGCTGAGCGTCTCTCTGCAAGTCAAACACAATGCGAAGCCCGTCTTTGTCAGACTCATCTCTGATGTCTCG
>Ga0209542_10015782_pt1 | contig 12618 bp, 14 predicted proteins | sample RifCSPhighO2_01_FD_184028 | JGI IMG/M metagenome (GOLD analysis project Ga0209542, IMG submission 184028) | Soil microbial communities from Rifle, Colorado - Rifle CSP2_plank highO2_0.1 (SPAdes) (version 2) | ecosystem: Environmental > Terrestrial > Deep subsurface > Rock core/Sediment ...
TTATTTCGTCTATAAAGGCCATAAGAATTGGGTTCTTTCAGATAGAGTCTTTGGGCTCTATCTGACTAGATTCTAGTAATGCTTTTTGGGCAAGAGCTATTGCTCCTTCTCTTGTTTTTGCCACAGCCATAAAAAGTCCCTTATGACAAAACACCGCATCTGCTACAGTAGTTATTTTTTGTAATTCTTCTTCTCGAAGACCTGCCCAATTTTGGGGGAAGTTTTTTCTATTTTTAAAAGTTTTTGGATTATCTCTTACTGCTTTTACTCCCCAAAAATTATCACTTGTTCTCGGATATATTACAAAAAGAGGTTCAGAAAAATTATTTAAAATATCTCCATAGGGATAATTTTCATCTAGAATAATTATTCTTTTATCTTTTGAATTTTGATAAATTGATATTATTTTTTCTTCAGCTAAAACAGAATCTCTAGCTTGAATAATTTCTCGGGACAAAACCTTTTTTGCAATTTCTACACATTTAAAAAACATTCTATCAGCATTAATATCTTTTTCTACCCAAGTCGAACGCATTGCAATAAAAAAATGTTCAATGAAATAAGGCGAAACGTCGTATTTATTTTCAACCAAATTAATACCATTATCGAAAGCATCTACAGGAACGACCAGATGTTTCTCTACTATTTTTGCGATTTTTTCTGAATCTGCTAAATCTAAACCAAATTTCTTCCAAACCAAACCAAAAGATGAATACCCAATACCATTTTGTCTTTTTTCTTTAAAACTCATTTGATGATGGTCAAATCTGTTTGTTTTTTCATCATACATCCCACCTACGTCAAAAACATAATCCCCACTATTTATTGTTTCAGGGTCACGAGTGCGAATTATTTCAAAACTTTCGCCTCTTTTTTCTAACATCAAAGAAAGAGTGGCCGCCGCAAAAATATCGTCTGCGTGAAAAGACCCGTCGTGAGTAATTAATTTTTTTTTATTTGTGTCCATTTCCATTATTTTCTATGCCACCATTTTTAAGATATTCAAAAATTCTATAAAAAGAAGCGGCTAATTTGTCAAAAAGCAGAAAAATTACCAAAAGAATAAATATGGCTAAAGAAAATCTGCTTATTTCTTTACTATAAGAAAGAGCTGTCTGACTAAAGTAAAACCCCAGATACAAAAGTAACGGTGCCCAGATGACAGTAGAAAATATTTCTGCTTTAAAATAAGTTTTAAAATTAATCTTACGATATCCGGCAAAAAGAATAATCAAATAATTTACCCCCATTATAAATTTTGAAATAAAAATAGACCAAAAGGGTTTTTTTTCAAACCTGGGCATAAAAAAAAGCACTCTTTTTTCAAGGTATCTAAAAAAACTATGATGGCTGTATTTTTTATACAAAAATCCACCTAAATAATATCCGCCAAATGTTTTTGCCATTCCTCCGACTAAAATAAAAGAAAGCGATATCCAAAAATTAAGAGCCCCCAGATGTGACAAAACACCGGTAGTAATAACTACTATTTCTCCTTCAAAAATTAGCCCCAAAAAAATTAATATATAAGCTAATACTTGATTGTCTTGTATTAAATGATTTAAAACTTGAACTGTATGCATATTAAAAAAGACTATCAACCGCCTCTTTTACTATCCCGCCATCTGCTTTACCTTTTAATTCTTTCATTAGGGCTTGCATCAACATACCCTTTTTTGTCGAATCTGTAATACCTAATTCTTCTTTTTTATTTTTGGCAATTTTCTCAATTTCACTTTTTTCCATTAATTTCGGCAGATAAGTTTCTAAAATAGCCAATTGTGCTTCTTCTTCATCTACTAAATCTTGCCGATTGCCTTTTTTGTATTGTTCTATTGAATCTTTCCTCTGTTTGGCAAGACGATTAATTACAGTCAGCGCATCTGGGTCTGAAAGTATTTCATTAGGCTTTCTGTTTTTAGCCACAAGTTCATTAGTAAAACCAGCCACCATAGACCTTAAGGTCTCAAGCAACACAGTATTTTTTGCTAATATAGCTTCTTTTATATTATTTTTTATTTGTTCGTGCAACATGAATTTATTCAGGAATGTTGTTTTTATAAAGCACACATATTTTTCGGCTGAAAAATTGCTCTGCTCGTCGCTCAAGAAAATAATAATCGGAATACCTCTTTTATTTTCTAAGCTCCTGCGCAAGGCTTTCTAAAAATAACATTCCTTGATAAATTATAACAGAAATGTGTTAAAATATCACTATGAGTAGAATAATATTTTTTGATACGGAAACTACCGGTAATACTGAAAAAGATTTTCTCTGTCAAATCGCCTATAAGAGCGGTAATGATAGTTTTGTCGGTCTTTACAAACCGCCAATCAAGGTTCCTCCAGAAGCCTCAGCTGTGCATCATATTACAAACAAGATGTTAGAAAACAAACCCGCTTTCATGGGAAGCGGAGATTTTTCAAAAATAAAAGAATTTCTGGAAAACAAAAATGCTGTCGTCGTCGCGCACAATGCGCCTTTTGACTTAATAATTATAAAAAAGGAAGGCATTGTTCCTGTTAATTTTATTTGTACCCTGAGATTGGCTAGATATTTAGATCCCGATGAAAAAATAGAAAAATATAACTTGCAATATTTGCGATATCTTCTAGATATTGAAATAGATGCTACTGCTCATGATGCTCTTGGAGATGTTTTAGTATTGGAAAAATTATATGAAAGGTTAAAGAAAAAACTAATTGAACAGGAAAAAATAGGCGAAGAGAAAGTAGAAAAGAGAATGATAGAAATTTCTTCTCATCCTTCTCTTTTTACTTCTATCAAATTCGGCAAATATAGCGGTAAAAAGATAGAAGAAATAAAGAAAGTGGATCGTGGATATTTGGAATGGTTACTGGCTCAAAAAATAGACAGCGATCAGATAGACGAGGATTGGATTTATACGTTAAAACATTATTTGGGAAAATAAAATATATGGAAAATATTTTAATAATTGTAATTGTGGTTCTAATTGGGGGCATTATTGCTTATTTTCTATTTGGCAAAAAGAAAGAAAATGATAACACCGGGATACAATTATTAACACAAGTAAGTGAACTAATAAAAAATGTTGATAACAAACTTGGTGAATCAAATAAACAAGTAAATGAAAGTTTGAAATTCCATTCTTCCGAATCCAATAAGATAATCAGAGATGTGACAGAAAAACTGACAAAATTAGACGAAACCAACAAACAAGTCATTTCTTTTGCTGATCAACTGCAAAGTTTGGAAAATATTTTAAAAAATCCGAAACAACGCGGAATATTAGGTGAGTATTACCTAGAAACAGTTTTGAAGAATGTTCTCCCTCCTGGAAGTTACGAAATGCAATATGCCTTGGGAAAAGATGAAGATAGTAAAGATTTAATTCCAGATGCTGTGGTATTTGTAAAAGATAAAATCATACCTATAGATTCAAAATTTTCGCTGGAAAATTACAATAAGATGGCAGAAGAAAATAATGAGGCCGAAAAGAAAAAACTGGAAACAATTTTTGTAAATGATTTAAAAAATCGCATCACTGAAACTGCAAAATATATACAGCCCTCTAAAGGTACCACCGATTTCGCTTTTATGTTTATTCCACATGAAGCTATTTATTATGACCTTTTAACTAACAAAGTTGGAGCCTCGGAAGAAAATGAAAATTTAATTCAACGCGCTGCTGGAAAATATAAAGTAATTATTACTTCCCCTACATCTTTTTTGGCATATTTACAAACTGTCCTTCAAGGATTAAAGGCTCTTAAAATAGAGGAATCTGCCAAAGAAATAATAAAAAAAGTGGAAGATCTAGGAAAACATTTAAAATCTTTCGATGAATATCATGACAAACTTGGTAACGCGCTTGGCACAGTGGTAAATCATTATAATGCTTCAAACAAAGAATTAAAAAAGATAGATAAAGATGTGCTTCGCATCGCCGGCACTTCGCCTGAGCTTTCTACTCTCTCTTTAGAAAAACCCCGCCCAAACGACTGATCGTTCAGTCGAACGGGCAAAACTAAAAGAATAAGTAAACAAAAGGGTGCGCTAAAATTTTTTCTTTTCTATCAAAAAATGTTATATTTTTTGTATGGCCTCATCGTCTAACGGCTAGGACGTATCCTTCTCAAGGATAAAATCAGAGTCCGATTCTCTGTGGGGTCACAAAATAAAAAGTAGTACACACTTATGCGCATACTACTTTGTTGAACATAGCAAATACACTAAAGAACAAGAAAATTTTTATCAAACCCCAAATAAATGGTCTGACAAAAAAATAATTTTCTGGGTTATATTTAACCCTTAAATAAAATATCCCCAGAAAAAAAATTAAGAGACAGGAACAAAACATTAAAAAAATAAGACTCCATAATTCAGGCATTTTACACCTTTTATATTTAATTTATATACTTTTTCTACTACAATTAAAACACAATAATTATTTTTTTGCAACCCTTAAATACTTGACAAACAAGTTGCTTTATGCTATCATACATACAAATAATAAATTAGTTATTCAAAAAAGGAAAAAGATAATGGAAGACTTTCCCTTCGCAGTAACCCTGTTATTCGTAATGTTTATTTTCTTTTTTTCAGCATGGATAGCTGAAAAATTTCTGTTTAAAACAGGAATAGGGAAAAAAATATTACTTTGGTGGGAAAAAGTATAAATTAAAAGCGCATGTATTTTTAAAATACCTCTGCGCTTTTTTTATTTCTTCTTCAACCACTCTTCGTCTTGACGAACAAGAAGTTGAGATTTGTTTTTTTTATCTTTTAAGATAGCTTCCACTGCGCGTTCCATTCGCATACCCTGGGAACCTTTAATAAGTACGAAATCATCTTTTTGTACAAAAGTTTTTAAAAACTCCCCTGCTTCATGAGAATTTAAAAATTCAAAAATATTTTCTATATTCATTCCTGCCCCAATCGCTCCTTCTTTTATTTTATCCGCTCTAGGACCCACTGTCATGAGTATGTCGGCATTTTCTTTTGCAATTTTGCCGATATTTTTATGAGCTTCTTCCGTATGATGACCGAGTTCCAACATATCACCCAGAACGGCAATTTTTCTACCATTGGACTTTATTTCTCCCAAGGTTTTAAGGGCAGACTCACAAGCAAAAGGAGAAGAATTATAAGTGTCATCTATAATAAAAGAATTATTTATTCCCTTCAAGAGACGCATACGCCCAGGTGGAATGTTGTAGTTTTTAAGTTTGTTTATGCTCTGAAGCATATTAAATTTTAAACCGGAAGAAAATGCCAGGGCTCCAAGTGAAGCATAAACATAGTTTTTACCAAATACTCCTTCAATAACAACCGGAAAACTGTTTCCTGTTTCATCTATTCTAAAAATCAAACCTCCCGGCTCTCCTTCATCAGTATAAAAAATACTGTCACTTGAACCTTTTATATCAGAATCTTCTTTAAAACCGAAAGTTATAACGCAATTTTTTGTTCTCGTTTTCATTTCAGAAACTATTTCATCGTCATTATTTAATATTAAAAGCCCGTCTTTTTTTAAAGTTTTTATAAGTCCGCTTTTTTCTTCCACAAGATGTTTATGCGAATCAAAAAATTCAATATGAGAAGGGGTGTCTCCTATACTGGTGATAATCACTACATCACTTTTAAGCCAAAAAGCAGTACGATACATATCACCTGGTTTTCCAACACCCACTTCCAGCACAAGCCATTGGGGATATTGATGGGGCCAAATAAAAAGCCAAATTCCTTTTAAAATATTCAAAAGCCATTTATAAGGATTACTCCAGGCATTCGCACACCCCAAAACGGTAAGAGGCAATCCTATTTCACTGTTATAGCTTTTCTCACTTTTACGAACGTAAGAAATGCCGGAAATCACGGCATAAATCGCATCCTTGGTGGAAGTCTTGCCGACTGATCCTGTAATAGTGATAACTTTAGGTTCATATTTCCAAAGCACAAGCCGTGATTCTGTTTGCAATACATATGTTACTATTTTTTTAAAAATCGAATGGGTCATTAATTTTTATCTATCAGGTGAAACTTCATAATAATTGATCAAAAATTTTGTAATACTTAGAAAAGAATCCGACCAGGTTTGGGCTGCATAAGGTACTCCTTTGGGATTTATAGCAAAAAGAAAAATTATAAATCTTGGGTTATAAGCTGGAAAATATCCAAAAAAAGAATGAGTATGTCTGTCTTCATAATAGCCCCCTGCTTCATTATTGGCAACTTGGGCAGTGCCGGTTTTAGCCGCAATTGAATAATGTTCCAAATTAGTACTTTTATTTTTCATATATGCATCCATAACATTCACCAGCATACGAGTAATTTCTTCGCTGGTTGCCTTAGATATTTTTGTAGGTTGCATATTATATTTCATATCTTTTTCTGTACCATCGTCATATTTTATTTTTTGCACAAGATGGGGCACAACTAAATTACCTCCATTGCTAAGTGAAGCCAGTGCCCTTATAAGCTCTATCGGAGTCAAAGCTATACCCTGACCAAAAGCGGCATTGGCATATTCAATGTCCCGAGGACTATTTATCAGGTTGGAAACTAAACCGCTTGTCTCATTGGGCAAATCAATTCCAGTTTTTTCCTTAATGCCATAAGAAAGCATATAATCACGCAATTTTTCTTTACCTAATTTATGATAAACGAAAACCATACCGGTGTTTAGCGATTGGTTTAGAACTTCCTGCATATTTACAACTCCACGAGCTTTTTTATCAAAATTAAATATTTCTTTATTCTCAACTATCACAGACCCTTTATCGTCATAAATCGTACTAGCGGCAACTACACCTACATCCAAAGCCCCTGCCATAATTAGCGGTTTAACTACTGATCCAAATTCATAGACACTTTCTACTAAAGGATTAGCAAAAATAGATGCACTGTTAACTTTAGAAAAATTATTAAGATCAAAATCCGGTTTATTGCTGAGGGCATAAATGGCACCGTCTTGTGGATTCATAATTATCCCACCAATGGAATCAATTTGATATTTCTCTTTTACATTCTGCAAAGTCTTTTCCAAAAAACCCTGCACCGATGGTTCAATAGTTGTTACAACATCCCCTTCTTTCGACTGATCGTTAAATAAAGTTTTATTAATATTAGAAAAAACTTCAGCAAAGAAATTTATATAGGGATTGTTTTTATCTCTAGAAAGTTCTCCGTCATATTGTCTTTCAAGACCATAACGTCCTCCAAGATCATCACCCTTATAAGCCACAAAACCTAATGATTGTGAAGCAAGATTAATGCCTGGATAAAAACGCCATTTTTCTTTATAAATGAATAAGCCGGGAATTTTCAAAAGGGATATTGCATCAGCCTCTTCTTTGGAAAGATGATTGGCTATTTCTTCATAAGGATCATTTTCCTTTTCCGCTTTTGTTAAAAATTCGTCTCGATCAAGGTTCAAAATTTTTGATAATTTTTCAAAAGCTAATTCCTTATCAATAATCTTAACAGGATTAATGGTTAACTTAAATCCGGTAGTTTGCATAGCGGCAGAGACAAGCTGTCCATCTTTCCGTGAAAAATAGATAGTTCCGCGTTCAAAGATATTGGACGAAGGCGTAGCATATTGTCTGTCTGCTCTTTCAGAATAAGAACTGCCGTGTACTACTTGTACTAAAAAAAGTTTAGTTATTAAAATTAAAGCAAAAACCGAGATACAAAAAAATATAATTCTGGTTCTAAAAAGAAAACTAGATTTCATTTTTAGCAATGCTTATGCTGCCAAGAGCCTTACGAGTTGTATATTTTGTTTCTGTTTCTCCAAAACCAAGAGAATATGCAAGATTAAGATCAACCTTTTGAGACATAGAAAGATATTCTAATTCTAAACTTCCAACTTCGTTGGATAAGGTAAGAGCATATGTTTCAAGCGTTTTACGTTCTACAATATCAAAAACCATATTTCCTAAAAGAAAAACATAAAAAAATGCAAGCATTCCGAGCGACCAAAGCATGATATTTAAGACTCGTCTTTGTAAATTATTATTATCAATAATATTTACGTTAGCCGCATAACTCTTTAGTTTTAAACTTGCTTTTTTCATATCTTTTCTAAAATTCGCAATTTACCGCTTCTTGACCTTGGATTATTTTTTATTTCTTCTCTTTTTGCTGTTATTGGCTTCTTATTTATTAATTTTGCTTCTCCTTTTTTTTCTTTTTCTTTATAAAATCTTTTAACTATTCTATCTTCCAAACTATGAAAAGAAATTACTAAAATCCTTCCTCCTTTTTCTAAAATCTCGAAACCTTTTCGAAGTCCTATCTGAAGCGTTCTCAGCTCATCATTCACTGCTATCCGTAATGCTTGAAAAGTTTTAGTGGCAAAATGCAGTCTTCCTTTTCTATACGCTGCGGGTACGTTGTTTTCTATCACTTTAACTAAATCCCATGTCGTTTCTATTTTATCTTTTTTTCTGGTTTCTATTATCCCCTTGGCTATTCTTCTAGAAAATCTTTCCTCACCATAACCGTAAATAATATCCGCTAAACTCTTTTCACCCCAGTTATTTACGATATCTGATGCCGTTAAGTCTTCCGGACGAGGATTTTCTTTCATAGTCATAAGCAAGGGCTCATTTTTTATAAAAGAAAATCCTCGTCCGGAATTCTCTAATTGGTCAGAACTTAAACCTAAATCAAAGATTATTCCATCAACTCCTTTTTCTAAAACTTTATCTAAATCTCTAAAGTTTAAATTGTGAAAAGAAATTCTAGGATTTATCAAACTCTTTGAAACACTTTTATCTTGATCTAGGGCAATTATTTTTACATTTGGATATTTTTCTAAAATTGCTTTTGAATGTCCTCCGCCACCAAATGTTGCATCTAATACAATGGATTTATTTTGTAAATCTAAACCTTCTATTGTTTCATTTAAAAGAACTGTCTTATGTATGCTTTCTCTCATAACTTTTCTGCCAATTGATCCGCCTGTTTTTCCACTACCTCTCTGTATTGCAACCATGTTTTATCATTCCAAATTTCTACTCTGTCTTCTACTCCAATGATAGCTGCTTTGCCTGCCAGTTTGATTCTATCTTTTAGAAAATCAGGAATTAAAATTCTTCCGATAGTATCTACTTCCACTTCCACTGCCCGTCCGAACATAAACCTATTAAAACTTCTTTTATCAGCTTTTAAAAAAGAAAGGTCGGAGTCCGAGTCAGAAAGCCGTTTAGAAACTTTTTTCCACTCACCTGCTGTAAAAATGAACAAGCATTGGTCGAGTCCGGGTGTAATAATAATCTTTCTACCAAGTTCCTTGCGGAATTTTACCGGCAATGAAATTCTATTCTTCTCATCTATGGTGTGTATGTATTCGCCGATAAGCATAAAATTATTTATCCACTTATTTCCCACCTTTTCCCACTTGATATATATTGTAAACCACTACTTCCTACAACGCAAAATGCCACCTGTGGATAACTTTTATTAAAAAGCGGTAAAAAAAATTTGACAAATTGTGTAAAATCTGCTATTCTTCATATAGAAATAAATGTTATTTTAAATAATTTTTTCAACAATATATTTAAGGAGAAAAAGTTGGAAACATTACTAGAAAAACCAATACCGAGGGAAAAAATAATAAAAGATCTTTCCCAAAAACTCAATCTTAAACTTTTTATAGAGGATCCAACAATTAACAAAGAACTTAGAATTGTTAAATTCTCTATAGAAAATAGACTCCAAGTCATCGGGGTATTCAACGACCCGATCTTCAGCACCTACCCCGATAAGGTCACCGAGGTTTTGGAGAAACTAATAACCCTAATTCAAAAGAAATTTCCCATATTTCCTAAGGGTAAATTAAAGTTTGAGGTTTCAGGAGGCTTCGCCGCGCTCACTTGTAATTCGGAGTCTGCGCTGGTTTCCATTAACGACTCCTACAATGCCTTTGGAACGGCATTGTGTTTTTTAGGAGGAAAGAATGCCAAAGACTATATTTCATCACTAAATTAGCTTTCCCTTAAAACTTCTCAACAAAAAACCCATCTATTCAGGTGGGTTTTTCTTATTCCTATAAAATGCAGAAGTTTTGTGAAAGTAAATCTTTCGCAAATTTAACTTTTTACTCCAGATTTTTGGGCTTCATCAATGGGAAAAACTGAGTTTCGCGCAAAGGCTTGTCGGCTAGAAAAGCAAAAAGCAGTTCGCCAAAGCCGAAACCGCAAGTCGGCGGCATTCCATACTCCAACATTTCTACAAACTCTTTATCCGGCATCATCGCTTCTTTGTCCCCCGCTTTCAGAAGCTTCTGTTGCGCTTCAAATCTTTCTGCCTGATCAATGGGGTCATTTAATTCCGAAAAACCATTACCCACTTCCGCTCCGGCAATAATAATTTGAAATCTTTCCGTTAATTCTGGATTTTTTTCCATCGATTTAGAAAGTGGAGAAACAAGTTTCGGATGTCCAGTTAAAAATACCGGTCCGGAAATTTGTTTTCGGCAATGTTTCCAAAGAGTATCCACCAAGCGTTCCAGAGTATCGCCATCATAAACAATTTTTAATTCTTTCAGTTTCTTTTTTATTTCTTTCTTGGTAGTTTGAAGCACGTCTATGCCTGTTTCTTTTTTTACGGTTTCTCTATAATCAATGCGTTCCCATTTGCCACCCAAATCAAATTTATGCCCGCGAGTTTCAAATTTTGTTTTGCCAAAAACATCCATGGCTATTTTTTTATAAAGTTCTTCTACTAATTTCATTCCGTCTTCATAATTTGCATAAGCCCAATAAAATTCCAAATTGGTAAACTCTTGCAAGTGGTTTGCGTCAGTGCCTTCATTTCTAAAAGTCCTGCCGATTTCGAAAGTTTTCGGAAAGCCTGCTGCCATCAAACGTTTCTGCCAAAGTTCTCCGACCGAAATGCGTAAAAACAGAGACAACTTAAAATCTTCATTATATGTCTTAAAGGGAGTGGCTTCAGCTCCGCCAGTGGTAACTTCCAAAGTCGGAGTTTCAATTTCCAAAAATCCATGTTCTTTCATAAAGGTGCGCGCCGTATCCCAAAATCTTGTTTTTTTTATGAGAAGTTCTTTTATTTCGGAATTCATTAAAATATCCAAATATCTTTTTCGAAATCTTTCTTCAATATCTTGCAAGCCATGCCATTTTTCCGGCAAGGGAAGTAAACTTTTAGAAAGCATGGCCCAATCTTTAACTTCTATGGTTTTTTCTCCTCTTTTAGTAATAAAGAAACCACCTTTAACCTCTATAAAATCTCCAATATCAACTGCCTCATTAAAAAAATTAAATTTTTCATTTCCCAAAATATCTTTTTTTAGCAAAGCTTGAAAAAGTCCAGTGCCATCATTCAAAGTTATAAAGACAATAGCGCCCTGTCCGCGGATAGACATTATCCGGCCAGCGATCCATTTTTCTTCTTTTTTCCCGTCACGGCGGGCAGGTTTTTCCAGGGTGTCAAAAGAATCAATTACTTCCCTTAAGGAAAGTTCTCTTTTGCTTTCCGCTTTATAAGGATTAATGCCTTTATTTTTAAAAAGCTTCAGTTTCTTTATTTTAGCGTCCCTAATTTCATCAATTGAAGACATTTTAATTTATTCGCCGGGGCGAAATTTAAGACACATTTATGATTTTATAATTAACCGCTCCACTGGGAGTTTTAAATGAAATATCATCACCTTTTTTCCTGCCTAAAAGTGCTTGACCAAACGGAGATTTATTAGAAATTTTACCTTGTGCCATATCAGCTTCTTCGGAACCTACAATTTGATATTTTTTTTCCCTTTTTTCTCCATCTTTTATCACCACTACTTTAGAACCTATTTCAATCACTTCCCCACCGCCACCAGATACAACTTGAGAAGATTGTAAAATTTGTTCTATTTTTTGAATACGTTCTTCTAATTTACCCTGATCCTCGCGGGTCTGGTGATATTCTGCATTTTCAGATAAATCACCCAGAGATTTTGCATAGGCCAAACTCTCCAAAATTTCTTTCCTTTTTGGACCTTTTAATTCTTTTAATTCAATCTCTAAAGCTTTTCTTTTTTCTTCTGTGATATAATCAGCCGTTTGTTTCATGGTTTAAATATTAGCTTTTTTTTATAAAAAAGTCCAACAAAAAACACAAACTTGCCTATATATTAACCATATGATAACCTATGGTGTATGGCAAAAACAGTAATTGAAGTAAATAAAAATACAAACGAAAATAATACGAGCGTATTGCGTCGCTTTTCTCGTCGCATTCAAGAATCAAATATAATTCAAAAAGTAAAAGGTTCCCGTTATAATAAGAGAAAAGAGTCTAAACTTAAAGTAAAAAAGGGTACTCTAAAACATTTAGAACGAAGAAAAGAAATAGAAAAACTCCGTAAGCTTGGTAAAATAAGATAAAATGGAATTTGAGAAAATAAAGCAAGACATTTTGGGAAAAAGATATTCTTTGTCCATTGCCTACGTCAGTGAAAAAAAATCCAGGGAACTAAATAAAAGATACAGAAAAACAGATAAAGCCACTAACGTGCTTTCTTTTGCTTTGCATAAAGATGTGGGAGAAATCATCCTATGTAAAAGCGTAATCAGAAAAGAATTAAAGAAATTCGATAGAACTTTTGAACAATTGCTGGGCTT
>Ga0209542_10015784_pt1 | contig 12617 bp, 14 predicted proteins | sample RifCSPhighO2_01_FD_184028 | JGI IMG/M metagenome (GOLD analysis project Ga0209542, IMG submission 184028) | Soil microbial communities from Rifle, Colorado - Rifle CSP2_plank highO2_0.1 (SPAdes) (version 2) | ecosystem: Environmental > Terrestrial > Deep subsurface > Rock core/Sediment ...
CGGCCCGTCGGGCTCTCGTCGGTCGTCTGGTCGGTGGTCCACAGGGTAATGGCGGCCGTGGTCGTGTGTCGGTGCTTGCGCATTGGATTTTCCTCCTGTGTTGCGCGGTTTCGCTTGGTGCGTCCCCATGGACTTGTACAAAGCCATGGGATGGGTAGTGCATTAATCAGTATATACTCTCAGGTTTTTTTGTCAACCCCGTAGTAGATTTTGGCATCACACTTTGTGCCGGTGGCTTTGCCACAATGCCAAAATTCACTACGGGGTCAAGTCATGCTCGGCAACTTTGTGACTCGTCCATACTAGATACGAAATACCGAATACTATATACTAGACAACATGATTATCACTTCTTTTGGCCTCCAATTTTTCAAAATTCAGCACGGTGACTTTGTGCTTGCGATAAATCCTCTTTCCAAGAAGTCTCGCTCTCCGCTTGCGGGCAAGCCATCTCACTTCGGGGCAGACATCGCGCTGGTGAGTATGCAGCACTCTGATTTTAATGGAGTGGAGAATCTTTCGCATGGTGAGAGAGCGCCGTTCGTTATTTCTGGCCCTGGAGAATATGATCGATGCAGTGTACCGATTCGCGGGTTTCTCACAAAGACACACTATGGCGATAAAAATGAAGAACACCTAAACACCGTCTACTCGTTTGTCGTAGATGGTATGCGGCTCTGTTTTTTGGGGCCAGTAGACTCTGCTAGTTTTTCAGACCCAAGTATTTGGGAAGGCATTGGGGATGTGGACATTCTCTTTTTACCTATTGGTGGAGGTGATGTGCTTACCCCCGCACAGGCATACAAGCTCTCCCTTTCCGTAGAGCCGAAAGTTATTATCCCGATGCACTATAAAGAGGGCGGCAGTGAACTTAAGAAATTTCTTGAAGAGGCGGGCGAGAAAGTGTCTCCAGAAGAAAAGTACACAGTGAAGAAAAAAGACTTGGAAGGAAAGGAGGGGGAAGTCGTAGTGCTTAAGCAGTCATAAGTTCATAAGGTAAAAAGTTATAAAGTTCCTAACGTGTGTGCAGACTTTATTACGGCGAGCGAGGAGCAAGATGTAGGCGTGCTTTCGTCTTGTCCGAGCGAAGACGTAACATAGGTTAATACCGCGCGGCTCTGCCGCGCGTGCGTACGAGCGAAGCGAGTTCCATGAATTACTCTGGGACTTTGCCACAGAGGACTATATAATGTTATAAACCACCGTGCTTCGTTTTATTAAAAACTTACAAAATCGACCCCAGGAAGAGCGTGCATTCGTCGCCTTTTCTTTGACGGTTATTTTTGTTTTTTTTACTATTCTTCTTTGGATTGCAACCTTTCGTTCCGAACCGGAAGTCCCTGTTTTAGAGGCGGATGCAGTGGACACTAGTGCATATGTCGAAGAGCACACTACTTCAGTAGACCTTTCCCCTTTTTATATTTTAAAAAAAGAATTTAGTTCGCTGGTGGAGCTTATGGGGCAGGAAGTTTCAAAATTTTTGGAGAAAGAGGAGAAAGAAAAGAGCGAGTAAGTGATTTTCTTTCCACGCGCGTGCACCTTTAAATCAAAGGTGTTTTGTGATACCATGTGAAGAATTATGGCCAAAAAGGAAGCCCCAAAAGAAGAAGATTTTAAAGCTCCGGGAGACAGGATTGTCCTCCAAAATATAAGCTCCGAGATGCGTGAGTCGTATCTTGACTATGCGATGTCGGTCATTACATCCCGGGCACTTCCGGATGTCCGCGACGGCTTGAAGCCCGTGCATCGTCGGATTCTTTTTGCCATGCAACAAATGGGGCTGACGCATGCTGCGAAATTTAAAAAATCAGCAACGGTCGTTGGTACTGTTTTGGGAAGCTACCATCCACACGGCGACACCTCTGTCTATGACGCAATGGTGAAAATGGCGCAAGAATTTTCCCATCGGTATCCGCTTGTTTTGGGGCAGGGTAATTTTGGTTCAATTGATGGAGACTCCGCCGCGGCGTATCGGTACACGGAAGCAAAGATGACAAAACTCTCGGGGGAGTTGCTTCGGGATTTAGAAAAAGAAACAGTAGAGTGGCGTCCAAACTACGATGGCACCAAACAAGAACCCGTAGTATTGCCGTCGGTTGTTCCGAACGTTCTTTTAAACGGCACTCTCGGCATTGCAGTGGGTATGGCGACCAACATTCCACCGCATAATCTTCGGGAAGTGGTAGAAGCGACAATACATCTTATAGACAACGAAGACGCCACGGGAGAAGATTTGCTCCAATTTGTAAAAGGCCCCGATTTTCCAACGGGTGGCATTATTTTCAATGCCAAAGATATTGCACACGCATATGCATCGGGCCGCGGTGGCGTGGTGGTGCGCGGTGAAGCAGAGATTGTTGAAGGAAAAGCGGGTTCAACGCAGATCATTATTTCATCGTTGCCGTATCGGGTGAACAAGGCGGAGCTGGTGGCGCGCATTGCGGAGCTCTCGCGTGAAAAAAAGGTGGAGGGCATCAAAGCGCTTCGCGATGAATCTGCACGCGGCGAAACACGAGTTGCGATAGATCTTAAATCCGGAGCTCAGCCGCAGAAAGTGCTTAATTATCTGTATAAACATTCCGATTTGGGGACGACCTTTCATTTTAATATGCTTGCGCTCGTTGAGGGTGTGCCGCAGACCCTCTCGCTGAAAAGGTTTTTGGAAGAATTTATTGCGCACCGTCGAGTAGTGGTGCGCCGGCGAACCGTTTTTGACCTCAAGAAGGCAAAGGAGCGCGAACATATTCTGTTGGGTCTTAAAAAAGCATTGGACAACATAGATAAGATTATTAAGACTATCAAACAATCAAAAGACACCCCCACGGCTCATCTAAATCTGATGAAAGAGTTTAAATTCTCTGACGTCCAGGCGACGGCTATTCTTGAAATGCGTCTACAGAAGCTTGCGGGACTGGAACGAAAGAACGTAGATAACGAGCTTGCCGAAAAAAGAAAACTTATTGGTGAACTTGAAACACTCTTGGCCAGTGAGAAAAAGATTTTGGGAGTTATCAAAGAAGAATTGCGTGATGTTGCGGAGCGATACGGAGACGACCGCAGAACAAAAGTGGTAAAGGGTGGAGTCAAAGAATTTTCAGTGGAAGATGTGGTTCCCGAAGAAGAAAGTATTTTAGTGCTCACGCATGGCGGATATATTAAGAGGACAAATCCCGCCGAATACCGCCGCCAGAAGCGTGGTGGAGTGGGGGTGGTTGATTTGGATACCAAAGACGAAGATTTTGTCACGAAGTTTTTGATTGCGAGTACTCATGATAGCGTTCTGTTCTTCTCAAATAAGGGAAAGGCATACCAGACTAAAATGTATGAGATACCGGAAGGGCGCCGTGCCACTAAGGGCAAGTCTATTATGAATTTCCTTCCACTCTCTGCTGATGAGCAAATAACTTCGGTACTCGCTGTTTCCAAAGAGCGCAAGACCAAACAAGATGGTGCTCTTTGCATGGTGACCGAAAAGGGAATGGTCAAAAAAGTTGCAGCTGCCGGCTTTTTGGATGTGCGAAGAACCGGCATTATCGCGATGAAATTAAAGTCCGGCGACGAGCTTCTCTCCGCTTCGTTCGTGATGCCTGGCGATGAAGTGGTTTTGGTTTCAAAAAAAGGACAGTCAATACGTTTTCAGGAAAAAGGAATTCGTGAAATGGGCCGAGGTGCCGGTGGAGTGCGCGGAATGCGGCTTTCTGGTGGGGACGTCATTATTGGCGCCGAAATCGTCAAAAAGGATAATGCGGCAGATAGTCTTTTGGTAATGAGTGAATTGGGCTTTGGGAAAAAGACCGCGCTTTCGGAGTACAAAGTACAAGGACGGGGAGGCTCCGGTATTAAAACAGCGAAAGTGACGGCAAAAACGGGCACCATTATAGTTGCTAAAGTGGTCAACAAAGAAATGTCCGAGCTCATCGCGGTCTCCAAGCAGAGCCAGGTGATTAGGGTCAACATTAATGAGATTCCTTCTTTGGGGAGGCAAACGCAAGGGGTACGCATTATGAAATTGCGCCCCAATGACCGTGTCGCGACTTGTGTGTGTCGTTAGTTTATAAAGTTAAAAAGTTTGTAAAGTTATTGAATGGATAAAGGGTTTTGACTTTATGAACTTTAAGAACTTGATAAACTCTTTTATACTTAAGAGGTATGCCATTTTCTGATCCAGAACAAATCTTGCGGCAATTTTCCTTGGGCAATGATTGGCATGTTGCCGATTTTGGTGCTGGCTCCGGTGCATATGTTTTTGCTGCGGCACGAAGACTTTCAGATGGAAAAGTATACGCGGTGGACATAAACAGGGGTCTTATTGAAAGGATAAAGAAAGATGCCGGAGAGCGTGGGTTCAAAAATGTTGAAGTCTTTTGGGGTGATGTTGAGGACCTCGGGGGAAGCAAGCTTAAAGATGCCTCTATGGATGCAGTGATTGTTGCCAACGTGCTTTTTCAGGTTGGAAGCAAAAAGGGTGTGGCAGAAGAAGTGGGGCGAGTGTTAAAGGAAAAAAGAAGAGTGTTGCTTATTGACTGGACTGACTCTTTCGGCGGCTTAGGTCCACACGCTAATCTGGTTTTTCCCAAAGAAAAAGCGCGGGAGCTTTTTGAGGCAAACGGTTTTGCCTTTGAACAAGAAATAAATGCTGGCGAGCATCATTACGGGTTAGTCTTCAAGAAGAAATAAGTTTTGATATAATTTATTTAATAAATGGACGAGGCAAGTATAATTTAGTTAACCCTGTTAAATCCTTCGCCACGGGCGAAGGGTGCCTACGGCACATTTAACAAGGTGCTCCCCAGTAGTGCAGCAAAGCTGACTACGGGGCAGGCAAAAATTATAGTCGCTTCATTCCTTAATTTTTGGCATGTCTACATTTCAAATTATTATTCTTTCCGTTTTTCTATTTTTCCTCTTTTTTGCCGTCTTGGTTTTTGCGGGTGTTATTCCTTTTTTTGGTGGTGCACCTTCAGGAGTCGCGGGCACCGTCACTATGTGGGGCACTGTGCCCGAGTCTTTTCTGGATGATGGACTTTTAGCGCTCAACAAAGTGAATGAAGGGTCTTTCTCTATTACGTATGTTGAGAAGCGAAAAGAGGGTTTTGATCGCGACCTCGTGGAGGCGCTGGCGAGTGGACGGGGCCCTGACATGATTCTTCTACCCGAAAATTTGATTGTGCGCCATTCCGATAAGGTTTTTCCACTTCCCCTTGAATCATTTTCTATACGTAAGTTTAGAGATACGTTTATTGAAGAAGGCGAGTTATACCTCACCAATTCGGGTATTTTAGCGCTCCCGTTTTCTGTTGACCCGATGGTTCTTTTCTGGAACAGAGATATATTCAATAGCGCATCGGTGTCGGTGCCACCAAACTCTTGGGACCAATTTTTGACCCTTGCTCCTCGGCTCACTCAAAAAGACCAGGCGCTCACTATCCATAAAAGTGCTATCGCGCTTGGAGAATTTGGCAATGTGACCCACGCAAAAGATGTTTTGGCCATGTTGATGCTCCAGGCAGGAGACTCTATTGTAGAGCGAGGGGATGAAGGTCTTGCGGCCATATTGGGCGAACAACGTGGATTGATTACGCCGCCCGCCGAAAGCGCCCTCCGTTTCTTTACCGAATTTTCAAATCCCGCAAAGACGACTTACTCATGGAACAGGTCGCTTCCCGACTCAAAAGACTTTTTCATCGCGAATGATTTAGCCGCGTATATTGGTTTTGCGAGTGAAATAGGGGAGATACGGGCACGCAGTCCGCATCTTAATTTTGACATCACGTCCATGCCGCAACCACGTGAAGTGCTCCGTGCGGGAACACTTGGTCGCATGATGGGAATTGCAGTACTTAAAACGTCTCAAAATATTGGGACAGCATTCTACGCTTCCTCCATACTCACCGGGCCTGAGTTTCTTCAAGCATTTGCGATTGAGAGCGGGCTACCTTCTGTGCGCAGAGATATTCTTTCTATAAAAAATCCGGGGCCTTTTGGTGATGTCCTCAATGCGTCTGCCCTTATGGCGCATGGCTGGCTTGACCCGTCGCCGGAAGCTTCGGTTTCAATTTTCCGCACGATGGTTGATGCTGTTGTTTCGGGAAAAGAAAAGATGAGTCAGGCGGTGGCGCGTGCAAATGGAGAGTTGGGGAATCTTTTAAAAGCACAGTAACACTATATATATGTTTTTTAAAACTACACACAGCACTAGATTATTTTTCACCGCTTTTTTGATTGCTTTTATTGTGCTTGTTCCGAGCATTGTCTTTGCACAGAATATTTTGACAGAAGGGATTGTCCCTTGTGGAGATGACGGTGAGCCATCCTGTGACTTTGGCCAGCTCATTCAACTGGTGCAGAACCTTATTACCTTCGCACTTATCATTGCGGCACCACTTGCGGCGATTATGTTTGCCTATGCGGGATTTCTCTATCTCACTGCGGCCGGCGAAACGGGGAAAATTTCTAAAGCACACAGCGTTTTCATGACGGTTTTTTGGGGGATTGTTATCGTGCTCGCAGCGTGGCTTATTGTGAACACCATTTTTGAAGCAGTAGCAAACAAGGGATTTAACCCTCTGCAAAGTGGCAGTGGCGGCACTAATGTGGTTGTCAGTAGCAGGCAGCCATTAAGGGCACAACCAATTTTTGAGAATGAGGGTGTCGGAGGCAGTGGCGGAAACAGCGGCGGGTTATCAGGCCAGCCGGGAACTTTTTCCAACCAGGGGACATCGCTTGTCGATATCCCCGGTTTTTCATTTCTGCAACCCCTTTTTACAACTAGTCAGCAACAAACAATACCGCAACTTCCAAGCTCGCAACAACTCATAAATGCCAGGCCTAATGTTTTTTTGAGTAGTGTACCCTCTCAACCTTCGCAATCTCAAGTATTTGCATCTCTGACTCTTCCTCCGGTTGAGGCATTTTTTGAAGTTGAAGACCAAAGAGTTTCAACTGGGGGGATTACAAAAGTTGTCTCGAATGAATGTGCAATTCCCGGATTTCTGCCGAACTCTTCTGTTTCGGTTGGCTACGAAGAAGGGATTCGTACGCTCAAAGAGTTTGCAAGAACAAAAAAGAATGAATACGCCGCTGCTTGGGTGGTAAAAAAGGGAAAAGGAGCTTGGTATTGTCTGGGGGTGGGCGATGAGAGGTCTATAAATTATGATGGCGGCAAAGAGCAAGAGCTAATAGCTGGTGCAAGTGAAATAGTATTTGCGCATACTCACCCGAGCTCTTCTTGCATGGGGGGCGATTGCCCTCCGAGCACTACTGATGTTTTTCAATCAACAATAGAAAGGGAGTATCGGCATCAGTCGTCGACGGCTTCCCGTCGGTATATGGCGGTTGATGAAGATGGCACTTGGGAATGGAGCGGAAAATGGGGGCCAGTTGATGCCCCCGTGGATTATGACAAAGGTGAAGAGTTTCAAAAGCAGTGGGCTTCGTTTTTTTCTTTGAAGCAAGTTTCAGATCGTGTTTCCGTACTTATGTCAACACAGGCAAAAACGAACTACAACGAATCATTGGCTCAGAGCATCGCTATTCAAGAGGCGCGGAATGGGAAATTGGGTGAGACCGTCCGCGGGGCAGTAACAGCGCTACTAAATGCCGCGGCCCGTTCCCCGTTTGATAGAGCTGGCATTATGGATTTTCAAAAAATAATATCTCCCGGGGGCTCTCAAGATAAAAAATGGGCGGTTGACAACCTACTTGATGCGTATCGGCAGTCAGGAAGAGCCGTTTCGCGCAAGATCGGAAACAGTATTTAGCTGAAAAGGAAGAAAACCAAAGCGGTAGGTGTGAAAACTTTTATCCACAGCCCCTTTAATACCAGAATTGCTCGTTGTATAATAATAGAGATGTCTGGAAAACGGCTTAAGAATTATTGGGGGATTATCATGGGGATTGTATTTGTGTGGCTTTTCAATGCAAGTGTTGCCTTGGCGCAGACATCCATTACACTAAAATTACAAAATCCGATACAATACAAGAATATCCCGGAGCTTATAAAAGCAATTCTTGACGTTATTGTTCAAATCAGCGTGCCTGTCGTTGCGCTCCTTATCATCTATTCCGGGTTCCTGTATGTGAAAGCGCAAGGGAACGAGGAAGAATTAAAAACAGCCCATAGGGCACTTACGTGGACGCTTGTTGGCGCCGCAGTACTTTTGGGGGCTTCGGTCCTCTCAGGTGTCATCGCGGGAACCATCGCCCAAATTCAAGGCACACCACAACCATAATCATGAAAAAATTTAAACGTTTCTCCTTTGTCTTTATCGGAGCTCTTGCTTTTCCGCTTTTTGCATTTGCGCAGGCACCCAAAGACCTTACCGGGCTTATTTGTCTTTTTTTAAATATTTTAAAAGCGCTCATACCTCTTTTGGTGGGAATGGCATTGGTGGCTTTTCTCTGGGGTGTTGCGAAATTTATTTCAAACGCTGAAGACACTTCAAAACACGCAGATGGTCGCCAGCTGATGATATACGGACTTATTGGGCTTTTTGTGATGCTTTCTGTATGGGGCTTGGTTGGTATATTGGGTGCGACGTTTGGTGTCCAAACGGTTTTGCCTCAATTAACCCCAGGATCAGGTGGTGGGGGCGGTAGTTGTGGTGGAGGAGGACTGGGCGGATTTAGCGGAAGTTTTAGCGCTCAATCGGCCGCGGAGTCACTGCGTAATTATTTTGATGGCAATTAGCAAAGGGACTATTGATTTTTTGTATATTTGTAGTATAATATTATTCATTAACATTTAATTTTAGGCACTACGCGGTAGTCATAACTTTATGAGAAAAATTCTTGCATATATTGGGGTCTTTGCCTTTCCGGCAGTGGCTCTTGCCCAGGTCTCTTTTTGGTTTAACTCTGGGGTCAGCTCCAATCCGTTTCTTAACATCATGCACCGAGTTGCGGATATTTTAAATGCCGTAGTGCCAGTAGTCATCACCCTCGCCCTCATCTACTTTATTTGGGGAGTAGCGAAGTATGTGACTGCGAACTCAGACGAAGCAAAACAAGAAGCTCGGGACGTCATGGTCTATGGCGCCATTGGTCTCTTCTTTATCGTCTCAATTTGGGGAATCGTGGCGTTGCTTCAGCAGTTTACGGGGACTCCAGGGTATTCTTCACCGCCGACCGGTATTCCGTCTGTTCCGCCCAATAACTCAATTTTTGGAAGTGGCCAATTTGGCACCCTCAATGTCCCCCCAATTCCCATTCCTTATCCTTAGTTCTTTCCCGTTTCGTTTCGGCGTGAGTAATGCTATACTGGATAGATATAATTAACAATAAAAGGTCGTTTAAGCAAATTAAAAAAAGTATTGTATGAGAAAAATTATTGGTCTTGTCGGAGTATATGGACTTCCAATGATTGCGCTTGCGCAAATTAACCTCGGAAACATTGGAGGTTCAGGAAACCCAATTCTCTCCATTATTCACAAAGTCGGCGATATTTTGAACGCGGTCGTTCCCATAGTCATCACCCTCGCCCTCATCTACTTCATTTGGGGAGTAGCGAAGTATGTGACTGCGAACTCAGACGAAGCAAAACAAGAAGCTCGGGACGTCATGGTCTATGGCGCCATTGGTCTCTTCTTTATCGTCTCAATTTGGGGAATCGTGGCCTTGCTTCAGCAGTTTACGGGAGCACAGGGGCTTAATGCGCCGCCAGGCATGCCGGGTATCCCAGGCAGTTCAGGATTCAACCCCCAAATTTAGCTTAGTGTACGAGTCGTAACTTAAAAAGTATGAATCCCGTTAGTGTTTGCAGTTATACTGCGCACTTTTGTGAGGTTTTCAGTGAAAACATTTTCTAACAGCTAAAAGCCAATAACTAAAAGCTAAAAAAAATGAATCCCGTACGAAATCACGGACACCCAAGTATGTTCAATGCGATGAAATCAATTTTATTAGACAGCTCTAACTATAGTAGGAAATCGGATGTTTCTGTCCGTGTCCTATTTCGTTCGGGATGAATCCCCAAGTCACACAGGTGGTGGCCAAGATAAACCAGTTTATTGTCAATCCGATAATCGGGCTTTTGTTTGCCGTCGCTCTCATTATGTTTTTGTGGGGAGTCGTTGAATTTATCTTTCGGGCAGATAGCGATATCGCTCGAGAAAATGGCAAAAGGCATATGTTGTGGGGAATATTTGGCATGTTCATTATGTTTGCCGTGTTTGCGATTATGAGAATTATTGTAGACACTTTCGACATAACCGGAGTGCGAATTCCTTAAATATAATTTCTCGCCCCAAACAAAAATCCCACTAAGGTAGGGTTTTTGTTTGGGGAAAAACAAAAACCGTGACTTTCGTCACGGTTGTAAGCTTTTTGTATGTATCTGTAATGCTTCGTAATATTCCCTCAATTCAAGTCGGGGATTAAACAGGGAGCAGTTTCTCCTGTTTCCGTCAGTTCTTTGCACAGGAGCATAATAGACCCTGAAGCGGACTGGCCCACCATATTTTGGCTTAAATCGAAGTGGGGTAATAATCTCTTTTGGTAAGTCAGGTTTAAGTAAAGGGTCATATTCTGCCACATTGCGGTCACCCATTGTCACGATGAGCGCTTTGTCGCCGACTACTTTTATGCAATAGCCAATCAGAATCTCTTCTATCCAACGAGAATCCATTCCCGAATAAACCGTTAATTCCTCGGTGAATCTAACGTCTGTTGTCGGCTTCGCGGCGCGCAATGCCTCTTGTGCTGCCTTTTCTTTGAATTGGCTCATTGTAAAGAATATGCCGACAACTACAACGATGATACCAGCAAGCAAAAAAAGAACTTTTTTGTATGAGTCCACCGCATCAGGAACTTTGCGTGTCATTTGGTCCGCGCCTTTCTCTTGGGACCAGTCTTTTTGGCATTGTCAGAATCATCCTTGCGAAATGCATTGGCTGCGCTCATAATGAGTCCACCGAAAGCACTAAGACCGTCACCTTCAATTTTTTGAATATTCTTTTTTGCCTTGTCGCTAATTACCAATACATTGTCCCACGCCTCATCCTGCGTCATCGTCCTTGCGTCGGGAGCGGCGCCATCATCGGGTTTTCGCATCTCGTCGACTGCCTCTCGCAGAACTTTGGTTTCCGCTCTTGTCTCTAGTGCCTTTTGAAATGTTTCCGAATTGCCGACATTTGCCATGGTAAATTCTTTGAACACAATACCGTAATTTCTCTCCATTTCGGTAACCGTTTTGGTCCCGTCTTTTTCAGTCTTGGTTTTGTTTTCACCTTTTGAAAAATAGTTTGTTATTTTTTTCTTGATACTTTCCATTTTTTCTCTTGCTTCAACTGCGCCTAATTTACTTACCACAAATGAATTATGGCCACGGACGATGTCTAAAATTTTCTCTTGTACGATGTTTCGCGAAAGATAATATTGGACTAGGTTGTTTGGATCCGGAGCTATGACAAACGAACCTGGTATTTTTATTAGGGGTCCGTCTTTTGCGGCATATTCTCCACTGCAATCAACGCGTATTTCTACGAAAGAAAAAAGGTTATCTCTTGTTGCTGATGTTTGTTCTTGTTCCCACGGGAATTTAAAACGAAGTCCCGAGAGTTGTGGCCTTACCGTTGATTCACCATTGGCATCTCTCCGAAAGGGGTCCATAATGAGGAGCCCTGATTTTAGGGGGACATAGATGACAAAGCGACTTAGGGTCATGGCAATAATGATTAGGGCAATGACAATGCCTAAGCAAAACCCATATATTCCCAAAAATACCCAACCCAAAAATCCGAGTACCGCGCAAGAAAGAATCCAGAAAGACGTGGCGACTACTTTTCTTAAATTCAGCAAGAACCATCTTTTCATTGGTTTTGAGACTCTGTCAAAGTTCGCACAAATGCTGAAGAATTTTTACCATACAAAAAAATAGATGTCAATGGCTTGTTGGCCACTGCACTTTATATGAGAAGAGGGGTTTTGCGCTTTTAATATACAAACGGAATGAGCGCGAAGGGGGTCTGCTTTTTAAGCTTTGAGTAGTCGGCATTTGCATGTTCAAGAAAAGCTTCTTCTGCGCGGATTCTCCAGATGATTGCGCAAATGATGATAATAAAAATGAGGAGATTGTATGGCGATGCATTGAGTAAGAGATACCCCGTATCAAGCACAATGTAGCCAAGATACATTGGATGGCGGACAATCCGATAAAGCCCCGTTATTTTTACTCCGCGGTCTGCGGGGACAATGCCGAGACTGGTGTTGAGCGAAAGGTATGCGAGAAAGACAATGATTGTTCCCGTGACGAGAAGCGTGTTGGCAGACGGAAGAAACAATCCGCTATTTTCGGGAATAAACAAAAGGGGAGCAAATGTTCCGGCAAGTGCCGCCACCCAATCAGGTATTTTCACGGAAATATCCGTTGGCTTTTTGCGAAAAAGAAAAATGACGACCAAAATACTTTCTACCAAAATAAAAAGAAGGATGAGGGTTTGGCCTTGATCGTCGTAACTTACGATATGTCTCCACAAAAAACTTCCCCAGAGTAACGCCAGGGCGATGTTTGAGAGTAGGATGATTTTTTTGTTGAGGAGGAAGTCCTTCACTGTTGATTTTTGAGTTCCTTATTTTGGTGCCCCCGAGAGGATTTGGTCACGAATCCCGCCTATGGCGGG
>Ga0209542_10015786_pt1 | contig 12615 bp, 12 predicted proteins | sample RifCSPhighO2_01_FD_184028 | JGI IMG/M metagenome (GOLD analysis project Ga0209542, IMG submission 184028) | Soil microbial communities from Rifle, Colorado - Rifle CSP2_plank highO2_0.1 (SPAdes) (version 2) | ecosystem: Environmental > Terrestrial > Deep subsurface > Rock core/Sediment ...
CGAAGGCAATGCCCATTCCACCGTACGCCACGACCACCGGCTTCAAGACGTCGAAAAAATACCCTTCGATTTGCGAAAGAAAGGAAAAGTCCAAAGCCATGAGCCACAACCCGTTCGTTTCTAAAAGCTCAGCCTGCTGGCACGATTGCGGCTGCGGCTAGTCCGGTCAAAATCATGTTCACGGCTATGCTAGCGAGAAGCAAACCCATTATTCTCGAGAAAACTTCGCTTCCCGTCTCTCCCAGCAACGCCATTATTTTAGGCGCCAAAAGCAGGATTAGAAAAGTCGTAACCATCACAAGGGCAGCAGCCAAAGCGGTTATCGGCAGTCCTACGGTGCTCACCAAGACGACCGACGCGGTCAAAGCTCCGGGCCCCGTAATCAGCGGAACGCCGATCACAACGACTTCCAAATCCACTTTCGTTTCCTCTTTTTCCCGAGGCAAAGTGATTTTCAGCACGTACTCCAAGCCGATTATGAACAGCACGATTCCTCCGGCGATTTTAAAGTGCTGGAGCTCGATTCCAATGAGCTTGAACAAGAAGGGGCCGACGAGCATGAAAGCGAACAAAGCAGCTGAAGCAACAAAAACTGCTGTTTTCGCCGCTTCAAACTTCTCAGCCGCGCTCTTCTTGCGGGTCATGGAAAAGAACACTGGCGTGGAAGTGAACGGGTCTATTATGACGAACAGCGTTATGAAAGCAGTAATCAGCTGGGAAGTCAAGTCTGCCATGCGAATAGCAAGGCAGGAGAAATTAAAAAGCCGTCGGGAACGCCCTGATGCAAAAGCTTTTTTAAAGCCTTTTCGCATATTTGTTTCTCGTTTTAGTCTTTCGCAAAGAGGACTATATCCAAAAACGCTTAAATTTCACGTTCAAAAAGGTGTTTAAAAAACATGGGAATCAGACCCGCAAGAACATCTCGCGCAATTCGAGGCCAGCCTTGGTCGAGAATGTCCAAACGCAAGCCACGCAAGAGCTTCGTCAAGGGAGCTCCCCAGCCTAAAGTAAGGCAGTATTTGATGGGAGTCGACAAGCCTTACGAGTTAGAGGTAGAAATGGTTGAAGAGTACGGAGTGCGCATCCGAGACAACGCGCTCGAAGCTGCGAGGCAGGCGGCGAACAAGTATTTGGAAAAATCACTTCCCGGAAACTATTTCATGCAAGTCGTTCCCTACCCGCACTTGGTCTTGCGAGAGCATAGTGCATTGGGAGTTGCAGGCGCGGACAGAATCAGCAAGGGAATGAAACGCGCTTTCGGAAAGCCCAAGGGAAGGCTGGCGCAAGTTGAAGGCGGAAAGGCAGTAATGAGAATGCGCATTTACTCTAAAGACCTCAACACGCTCAAGGAAGCGATGAGGAGGGCTGCAATCAAAATGCCTGGAAAAACCGCCCTTAAGGCTAGGGACATTTCCAAAGACTCTGCAAACCTCTCGAGAAGGGAAGTCATTTTCGCCAAAAGGGAAATCGTCGAAGAAAAGCCGGCAGAAGAAGCTGCTGCCGCGACGCCAGCTGCAGGCGCAGCGCCTGCAGAGGAAGCCAAGGAAGAAAAGAAGGAATCCGGCGGAAAGAAAAAGTAAAAAGCCAAACCGGTTTTAAGCCATTTTCCCCCTTTTCGTCCATTTTCACATTCCCAGCCCCTGGCTTTTTCACCTTGTTTTATAAATGGTTTTCACCTGATTAAGCACAAAAGCAACAAAGCGGTGAAATCCACATGAAAAACGTCTATTGGCTCAACGAATTAAGCAAAAGTTCATTATCTACGGCAGGAGGCAAGGGAGCCAACCTGGCTGAAATGATCAACTCGGGCTTTCCGGTCCCTAACGCGTTCATCGTCGGCGCTGAAACGTACTTCGACTTCGTCAAGCTCAACGGCCTGGAAAAAACCATTTCCGAAGAAACCAAAAACTTGAATTACGAAGACACTGCTGCAGTCCAGAAAGCGTCGCAAGCAATCAAAACAGCGATTCTCAACGCTAGAATGCAAAACGACGTTGCTGCAGATATAACCCGCTCGTACAACAAGCTGTGCGACGCGAAAGGCGTCATTCTCTCCTCGGCAGAAGAGGTTTTCGTCGCAGTCCGCTCGAGCGCAACCGCCGAAGACCTGCCCGGAGCCTCGTTCGCAGGACAGCAGGCCACGTTCTTGAACGTAAAAGGAAGCGAAAGGCTTGTCAACGCAGTCAAAGCCTGCTGGGCTTCGCTGTTTGAAGCGCGCGCGATCTACTACCGCAACGAAAAAGGATTCGAGCACCTTCGCGTGGGCATCGCGGTCGTAGTGCAAAAGATGGTGCAGTCTGAAAAAAGCGGAATCGCGTTTACGGTCGACCCCGTGACGCAAAACGAGAACAACATCATAATCGAAGCTGGCTTCGGGCTGGGAGAAGCGATAGTAAGCGGAAGCGTCACTCCAGACAAGTACATTGTAGACAAACGGAATTTTGAAATCATCGAAAAAGTTTTTGAAAAACAAGAGCGCATGCTCGTGAAAACTAGCAAGGGAGACGAGTGGGTGGCGGTTGAGCAAGAACTGCAGGAAGTGCAAAAACTCTCGAACGAGGAAATCAACGCGCTCGCAAGGATTTGCGCCGACATTGAAAAGCACTACGCCTTCCCGCAGGACATAGAATTCGCATTCGAAGGAAAAAACATCTTTATCGTGCAAAGCCGCGCCATAACCACGCTCAAAAACAAGGGGATCGAAACTGCGAAAACACTGTTCGAAAACGCGCCCCAAAACGCATCAGTTTCTGCACATGGAACCGGAAAAGTCCTTTTGCAAGGCCTTCCAGCGTCGCCGGGAATCGCGACCGGCGCGGTCAAAATAATACTCGACTTGAGCCACTTGAACAAAATCCAGAAGGGCGACATTCTTGTCACGAAAATGACCACGCCTGACTTCGTGCCTGCCATGAAAAGGGCGACGGCAATAATAACCGACGAAGGGGGGATGACCGCGCACGCGGCAATCGTTTCGCGCGAATTAGGAATACCGTGCATAGTCGGAAGCCGCAAGGCCACTTCAATCCTCTCTGACGGGCAGGTAATAACCGTCGACGCCAAGCGCGGAGTAGTTTACGAAGGGAAAGTGGAATTCGCACAGCCCGCTGCAGAACAAGCGCAAAACGCACCGGCAGCGGCTTACGCCCAAGAAATAATCACTGGAACAAAAGTGTACTGCAACATCGCCACTGTAGAATTGGCCGACAAAGTCGCTCAAAAGCAAGTCGACGGAGTAGGGCTGATGCGCGCGGAATTCATGATTGCAAACATGGGAGTGCACCCCAGGAAAATCATCAAGGACGGAAAGCAGGAAGAGTTCATAAACAACCTCGCCGAAGGAATGCGCAAAGTATGCCAGGCATTCTACCCTAGGCCCGTGGTATACCGAGCTACGGACTTCCGCACCAACGAATACCGCAATCTCGAAGGCGGAGCAGAATTCGAGCCGCACGAGGAAAACCCCATGATCGGATACCGCGGCTGCTTCCGATACGTGAAAGAGCCTGAAGTATTCAAGATGGAGCTTCACGCGATAAAGAAAGTCCGCGAGGAATTCGGGCTCAAAAACTTGTGGCTAATGATTCCGTTCGTGCGAAGGACGGGCGAGCTGAAGAACGTCAAGGACTTGATGCACGCCGAAGGGCTGTTCCAAACGCGAGACTTCAAGCTGTGGATAATGGTTGAAGTCCCCTCTACCGTTTTCATAATCGAAAAGTTTCTCGATTTGGGAATAGACGGAATAAGCTTCGGCACGAACGACTTGACCCAGCTCATTTTGGGAGTGGACAGGGACAGCGGAATCGTTGCCGAGGAATTCGACGAGCGCCACGAGGCGGTGCTTCGCGCGCTCAAACACGTGATTGTCGAATGCAACGCCCGCGGCGTCACATCGTCATTCTGCGGCCAGGCGGTTTCAGTCTATCCTGAAGTTGCAGAAGCGGTCGTGCGTTACGGCATTACGAGCGTAAGCGTCAATCCGGATTCGATTGAGACTGCGCGCAAAATCATCGCGAGCGTTGAAAAGAAGATAATGCTCGAGAAACTCATTGGCTTGGATTCTAAGGGAGAAACGCAGCACAAGTACTACGGCTGAAACTCCGGAACTATCCTACTACTGTTCCGGCAAACTTCCGCCCCAGCAAGGCCTTTTCCAATTCCGCAGGGTTGCTCGAAACGAAGCTCAACGGAATTTTGCTTCGGGCAGCCAGCTTGCACGCCACCACGTCGAAAACGAAGTTTTCCCTTGCCCTGCGCGAATCGAAGCGCATGGCCAAGCCCACCAGCCCGTCGTGAGAAAGCCTCGCGAATTTCTTCGCCTTCGGGTTTTTCGACGGGTTCGAATCGTAAACGCCTGCAGATTTAGAAACGTTGACAACGCGCGTTGCTCCCAGCATTTCTGCAAAAAGAACTGAAACCGCATCGGTTGTTATTCCAGGTATCATTCCGCCTGAAACGGGAATCTTGCCTTTCTTCAAAAGCGAAGGCGCTTCGTTGAAGTTTTTGATGAAAACGCCGTTTTTCAGAATTCTGGAGACGCGAGCTGCATTCTCTCGCGTAGCCTGGATTGCAATCAGGTCTGAGTGGAATTCGCTCACGCCCTTCGCCCTAGCCTGTTCAACGCGCTTTTGCGCTAAAGCCCCTCCGCCGACTACTAACACCAGCCCGAACCTTCCAGCCGCTTTCTCGAAAACCCGGCACAAAACTTTTGCCTTGGCGTCGTCAAACTTTCCGTCCGAGTAAAGCACGCTGCCTCCCAGCGAAACCAAGATAGTGTGCTTCATTTCCGCCTGCCCCCGCGTTTTTGCTTTCGCACAGAACTGCCAGCCGCCCGTTTTTCGTTCCACTTGTAGTAAAGCCCGAACAGCGCCATGAGCGCGGCAAGGAGGTTAAGCAAAGCGAACACTGGAGAATTTATGAGCAGCGCGTAGGCAGTCAAAAGCACTGCGCCGGAAAGATATAGAATCCCGAAATTCCAGTCCAACGGCGAGTGGCGCGCTCGCACTATCTGCTGGACTTCAAAAATCCAGGCGATTACGACCAGAAAAGCGCCCGCCAAACCCAGTATTTCGCTCACTAAAATCACTTTATTAAACAAAACGCTCGAAAATATATTAAACATCGCATTCCGCTTTGCGAAGGTGAAAAAACACTTTGAAAAACTTGCACAAGACGGTCGAATCCATAACGAAAAAGCTCGACGAGATGGAAAAACGCCAGGACAGCGTGCTCGTCTTAAGCAGGGAAATCGTGCGCGACTGCGCGAACGCAATAAAAAACGTGCATACGGGCGATTTGCCTCAAGCCAAGAAGCTTTCGCAGGCGATAGACGCTAAAGTGAAGAGACTGGCTGAAATAAAGCAGGGGTTTGAAGGGACTTCCGCCATCGCGTTCCAAGAGTACGTTGAAGTGAAAAGCTTGATTGCCATTCTGGAAGAAAAGCCCCTGCCGGATTTTGAAAAGCTGGGCGTAGATTACAGGCAGTTCCTCTCTGGATTGGCGGACGTTGTCGGAGAACTGCATAGGGCGATGCTCATCGCCTTGCGCAACCGCGACAGGAAAAAGGCGGAGTACTTGTTTGACTGCATGGAAAGCATTTACGACAACCTCATGGTTTTGAAATACTCTTCCTCTCTCGTCGGCTCGCTGAAGCCCAAGCAGGACAGCATCCGCGGGCAAGTCGAGAAAGCAAGGGGAGAATTGCTGGAACTGAAATAATGGAGGAGAGAAAAATGCCAAACGGATTTGCGATGAGAAAAACCACTTTGGAAAAAGCGTTAAGCCTGAAATCCGGAGTGGAAGTGACAGGATGGAGAATGGGCCACCCGTACATGGATGATTACAAGGGTGAAGCTAATCAGATTAAAGGTGGCACGGTAATCGTTGAAAATCCGTTGTTCCACCCGAGCCAACACCGGGACCACGAAACCATGAAACTAATCGTCCAATTGTCCAACGGAGGCGAAGTGCCAGTCATGGTAAAAAAGTTCAGAAACGACGAAGAGCCTCAAGACAGGATAAAATTCGTAGACACCCACATTAAAAAATTCAGGGCTGCGGGAGTGACGCCGATGGAGCATATGGCCGGCGATAACAACCTGCTGGTGCACAAGTACGCACAGGGAAGGAAACTAGAGCCAGACGAAGTATTAGCGGTTTGGTTAAAGCTTGAAGACCAAGGAATCGACACTAGTCATAAGACGATACAGCAAGGACACTGGAGAATGACAGAACGCGGAGTGGTTTTCATTCCAGCTTGAGCGTGAAACCGACATGCTTGACATAAAGTTTTGCAGGGAAAACGCCGGCGCAGTGCGCCACAGCCTCAAGAAGAGGCACGACGCAGAAAAGGAAAAGTGGTTTGAAGACCTTCTCGCGAAAGACGAAGAGTGGCGCAAGCTCAACGCCGACGCCGAAAACCTCCGCGCAAGGCGCAATTCCGTATCCCGCGAAATAAACGAGGCGAAAAAAGCGGGGGACGAAAAGAAGGCGAAAACCCTGCTGAAGGAAGCAAGCGAAATTCCCGACAAGATCAAGACCGTCGAAACGCAAACGCTTTCCCTCAAGGAAAAAATCTCGTTTTATCTCACGCGCCTGCCGAACGTCCTGCACGAAAGCGTGCCTTACGGAAAAACGGATGAAGACAACGTTGAAATGAAAAAATGGGGCAACCCCCACAAGCCAGACTTCCTCCTGCGCAACCACGAGCAAATCGCGGAAGAACTGGGCGGAGCCGATTTCGAGCGCGCCGCGAAAATATCCGGCCGAGGGTTCGTTTTCCTCAAGGGAAAAATAGCGTTGTTAGAACAGGCGCTAGTTCGCTTTGCTGTCGACAGCCTCGTGAAAAAAGGCTTTGAGTTCGTCCAGCCTCCGTTAATGCTAAACAGGGAGGCTTACGCTGCAGTTACTGACATGGACGACTTCGAAAAAGTCATGTACAAGATAGACGGCAACGACGCTTTCCTCATCGCGACTAGCGAACACCCGCTTATAGCGCAATACCAAAACGAGGTTTTGGAAGAATACGAGCTTCCGATAAAGCTCGCCGGGCTGAGCCCGTGCTTCAGAAGGGAAATAGGCGCTCACGGCGTCGACACCAAAGGGCTTTTCAGAATGCACCAGTTCAACAAAGTCGAGCAGGTAATCCTAAGCACTCCAGAGGAAAGCTGGGAGTGGCACGAAAAACTCCTTGAAAATACGGAAGAACTCTGGAAAAAGCTGGAAATCCCCTACCGCGTAGTGAATATTTGCACAGGCGACATAGGCATTGTCGCAGCCAAAAAATACGACGTAGAAGCGTGGTTCCCCCGTGAACAACGTTATCGCGAAGTCTGCAGCCTGAGCAACTGCACCGAATACCAAAGCGCCGGGCTAAACTTGAAATACCGCGTTGGAAAGCAAGGCGCGCAGGATGAAAGGAAAGAATGGGTGCACACGCTAAACGCAACTGCAATTGCAACGTCCAGGGCACTGCGAGCGATCCTAGAAAACTATCAAGAGAAAGACGGCAGCGTCGCGGTGCCGAAAGCCTTGCGCGCTTACACGGGATTCGACGCTATCACGCCTGAAAAGAAATAGGAAATGCTCGTGGTAAAGGGTATGATTGCAATGGGAAACCAAGTTCCGTTGCGACAGTTTCGAAATGGTGAACTGGTCGAAGCGCTACCTCAATGGCTCAACCGCGGCCGCAGGCAGAAGGTTCTGAGCGCAGTAAGGCAGGCAATAAGCACTAAGGGCTTGCAAGACGACGGAAAATGGCGTAAACTCCAGCTGATTTCTCCCGGCGAACCGATAGGCAAAAGCCGGGTAAGATTGCTTGAAAGCGAATACGGCTCTTTTGCAATCAAGCAGTGCGGGCGCGACACGTGGGGAAGTACCAATGCAAATGTGCATGGAGCCAAATACGAGAATTATGTCAGGTTCCACAAGATATGGTATGACGCAATAGCAAAAGGCGAAATAAACCCGCGACTGTTCATACTGGCGGGAGTACGGCCGATAGGAAGAGTCAAGCTCAAGGACGAAAACGGGCGTACGGTAACTTATCTCGTAATGCATGACATGCACGGCTTTGGCAATGAAGCGTTTAGGATACAGCATTCTTTGGGAGACACGGAGTTGGGGCAAAGCCATGCGGCGGAAGAGCTCAGGCTGAACGTCGAAAAACTCGTAAGGCTTAGGAACATACGGTTCAGGGTCCCGCAAGTTGGACTTCTAGCCCACCTTATGTTCGTTGGACACACCAACTCGAGAAACCCGACGAAAGGCAGGTGGGTCATCAGCCTTCCCCACGATGCACATTATAGGTAGAAACCTGCGGGCGCCATAAACGCAGAATACGCGCGAAAAGCAGGCAAAATCTGCGCTCGTCCTATACACTGAAGAACAATGCTGCGGCGAAGGCTATGGCCAAAAACAATACGGTAGCACGCTCGTGGTCTTCCAAAGCAATCAACTTGCTGAGGGGAACGTCATCCTGCATTGCGGGCCCACCTTTTTTAATTAAAAACCTTAAGCCCCATGCTCTGGGAGCTAAAAGCTGTTAAACGCGTTCCACTTTAAAAGCGTTGGCTCACGCTTTGGCGTCAGGCTGCTCTACCGCGTACTCTTCCTCGAAAACCACTTTCTTGATTTCGGGAGCGAAAGCCAAAAGCAGTTCTATAGCCCGGTACTTTTGCTCGAGGAACGGCGCGTCCTTGCGAACGTTCGAAGGAACGGAAAACCGCGCGGTACTGCCGTCGACCTTTGCTGTTACGTCCGTTCCGGAAAACAGGTTTTTTGCTGCTGCTCCGGCTTTAGAAGCTGCGTCGGAATAAACTTTGTTGATTTTAAACGAATACTCGACGGTCTTTCCTGCAAGCGGGTGGTTGAAATCAACTTTCACGCGCCCCCCTTCAGTAGAAACGATGCGCGCGGGCATGTTGTCAATCTCCAAAGTCATGCCAGGAGCCGGAGTAATGCCCTGCTCTTGGAATTTGCTCAAGGAGATGAGGCGCACCATCTCCTGGTTTCTCGGCCCGAACGCCTGCTCTGGCGAAATCGTGATAGTCTTGGAATCGCCTTCCCCGGACTTCAAAATCTCGCCGTCCAAACCAGGGACGACCATTTTCTTTCCTGCGACAACGAGCACGGGCTTGAAAACGCGGTTTGCGTCGTTAAAGCCGGCTTTCTTCGCTTCGGCTTCCAGCGTCGTCTCAAAAACCGCTCCGTCAGTCTTTCCGGTAAAATCAACTTCCGCAAAATCCCCTTCTTTCACCATAAGTCAAAACACCCTTTTTAAACTTCAAAAAATCCGTTTCCTCGAAAAACAAGAACAGCAATTAAATGCGTTGGAAAGCTTTTAAGAACTGCGGTTGGAAGCATTCGCGGCAGTAGAATTGTTGGAAGACGACGGAAGCGCGTTGAAGCCAGCCACTTCCTGGATTACCCCCTCTTCGGTCCCGTCCTGCTTGCGCGTTAGAGTTGCAACAGAGCTTATCAACGCGTTTTCTTGCGTGGACGCGAACACGAGGCAATTCCAGTTCGCCTGCTTGCATAAGACGGAAGGCAAGCGAGCCACTATGGGGTCGAAACCGGCTGGGGGATTGAACGTCACTGTCGAATTAAACTCTAGCTCCAAAGCCCGCCTGTACGCTATGCCAGTAGGGCAGGCGTCAGTGAAAACTGCAGCAACGCTTGCTGCACTGGAAGCGTTTGCTGAAAGCACCACGTCGAAAACGCCGCTTGCAGTCAAAACCCGCTCTACGCCTGGCATTGCCTGAAGCTCGCCCTTCAGCCCGTTGCTAAGCTCTTCGCTAGCCCCCTGGCAGAACAGGATCATGCGGTTATCCAGCTTTTTGACTGTTGCAGTAGCGTTGGCGCTGGAAGTGAAAGCAGGGAAAACGGAAGGAGCCGGAGTGGCAGTTTCCTGCGGGTTTTGGCCGTCGGGAGTGAACAACACCGGCCAGAAAAAGCCTATGAAAAAAGACAGGATTAGGAAAACCAAGCCAGCGCGAATAATCCAAGTCTTGTTCAAAGCCAAAAACCTTGCAGATGGGAAAAAAAGCTCTTTTACTACAAACTATGAACCCTGGAGGTTAAAAAAGAAGAACGCCCCCTCAAAAAAAAGGAGGGGAGCAATAAAAAGAAAAAAGGGGGAGCTGGTTTTAGCTCCTGATGGAGTCCCTGTTGGTGCTCAACCACGCGATGAGCGAGTTGGCTGCCTCGGTAGTGCCAGCAGCGTCGTAACCTGCTACGACAATCTTGCTGCCAACCACTTTGACGACAGTCTGTCCAGCAGTCAATTCAGCTCCAGCCAAAGCACTGGCCGAAACGCTGTTGACCATTTGACCACCGAAGGTGATCACGCTGGATGCGCCGCTCGCGAGCGGGTTGGTGTCGAGAACCACCATAGGTGCAGAGCTCGTGTCCAGAGGAACGATCGCGTCGACAGAGCTGACTTCAACCCCGTTGGCCGTAACCTTCAGGTTGTCAGTTCCACCTACGCTGCCTCCTGCGCCTGCGCCGGAAATCGCGTCAACGGTCACCTTGTAACCAGAGTCGTCCAAAGCAGTTTCGCCTGCCTTGAAGTCCTTGGTCACCTTGTTGTCAGCACCGCCGGTCGAACCGGCTTTGCTCAACAAGAAAGCGCCGTGGCCGATTTTCTTGGCGTAAGACAGTGACACAGAGTCCTGTCCAAAGCCCTTGGCCTTGCTTCCGCGGTAGGAAATGTAGTTAGCTTCGGCGTTTGCGTGTGCCGGAGCGCTCACGTTTCCTTGAATCAAACCGTAGACTCCATCACCAGTTGCGTCTGCAGCGTTGTTGGCCTCGTAACCGAACGGGTTGGTTCCAATCGTGGAAGAACCCATCGTGCTCACGAACTGCCTCAAGCTCTGGTCGTACAGGAAGTTCCAGTACGGCGTGCCCGTCGAGGTTGTTCCAACAGTGGCGCCAGTGTCCGAATCTTCAGACCCTTCGGGAACCGCGATGATGAACGTGTTGGTATTAGACACGTTCAAACCGCTCGTGCTGTACACGTTGACACCACCGTCAGGAATGAGTCCTGAAGTGTTGGTCATGTTCCAGTCGTCTACAAAGCTAATCGTCGAAGTTTCCGACGCCGAATAGTAGAAGACCAGAGTGTTGAGCAACACTGCCAACGAGGGGCTGGAAGTGTACGCGTAACTCGAGTTTCCGGTTGTGGTGTACACACCCGAAGTGTTCGAGTAAAAGACTGTTCCAGAGAGGTAAGAGAACGCATTGTCCGAAGCCGTTGAAATCGGGCTGGTCAACACGTACACATTGCTTACACCGGAAGTGTCTGATCGTCCTGCCTGGTAGAACGCGTTGCTCTTGCCAGACGAGACTTGCAAGAAGTCTCCAGACAGCGTCCTTCCAGAAGCGATGCTGATTGAAGCGTTCTTCTGGTTGGTGAACTGCAGTGTGTCGTAGTCGGTGTCTACCAAGTCGATTCCGTTGAATTTCAACGTCAAGCCTGGAATGTTCTTGATCATCTGGACGCTGTCGCCAGGACCAAGGTTGTAAATGCTCGTGGTGTCCATGAGGACGATCTTGGAAAGTCCTTCCGAAGTCGAAACGTTTTGAGTTTGGATTTCAGCAACCCAGTCTCCTTGTCCGGAAACCTTCAACGCGTCTTCCAAAACCAGCCTGCTTCCGAAGAGAGAAACTTCGGCGTAGTTGGTTCCACCCAAAGCGCCTCCGACGACATCCCACACGAAAACTACGACTCCATTCTTGTCGTAAGTCTCGAGAGGATAGAGCGTGGTCTGGTCGAGCAAACCACCGTTTGCGTCGTAGATTTGGAAGGTAACCCTGGTCTGGGTCTGCGTGCCGGTTCCGATTCCGGTAATGTCGGACAAGACTACTTTCTTGCCGTCGGCAAGAGTGGTCGAGTCGCCTGCTACCATGAAGCTCTTGTAGTCGACTTCCTTGCCCATTGCGACTGCAGTGATTGCGTTGGCTGAGTTAACAGACCAAGTTGCAGAACCGCTGGATGAAGGAACCAACACCCAAGTGTCGCCCAAGAAGCTGATCTTGATGCGGTTCTTGGTGACCAAATCGCTCTGGGCGCAAGTCGCCTGCGACTTGGTGGTATCCAAACAAAGCGGGATAGGGTCAGAGAAAGAAGCCTCGTATGCGGTGCGCAAGTTCTGGGCTTCGAGCCTGTCGTCAGAAGTGTCGTAAGTCGTCTTTCCGGACAAGTACACCTTCTGCTCTTCCTTGATGCTCAAGCCCTTCGGGTTCGAGATCGCGCCGCTGTTCGGCATGGAAAGAACGTTAGTGTCGTCCTTGGTGACGGAATTCGGGTTTCCGCTGACGGTGACGTTCGTTGCGCTTGAAGCGGAGAACGTAGTCATCAATACAGTAGAAACGCTCCTCACGTTGTCAGCCTGGTCGTCCATGTGGTCTTCAACATAAGACTTGATCTGGAAGGCCAAAGCTGGGTTTACTCCGGGAGTGTTGACCGTCAAGGTCGTTGTTGCAGTTCCGCTAGAACCGCCCGTGCACGTCAGCAAGTCAGAGCCGGTTATTTCAACTGCGGCACCGCTCGTGTACGCCAAGTTTCCGATCATTGCAGCCACGTTAGCAGCAGCAACTGCATCGGAAGGTGCGGCG
>Ga0209542_10015788_pt1 | contig 12614 bp, 12 predicted proteins | sample RifCSPhighO2_01_FD_184028 | JGI IMG/M metagenome (GOLD analysis project Ga0209542, IMG submission 184028) | Soil microbial communities from Rifle, Colorado - Rifle CSP2_plank highO2_0.1 (SPAdes) (version 2) | ecosystem: Environmental > Terrestrial > Deep subsurface > Rock core/Sediment ...
CGAATTTCGCCGCCAGGTCGCCGGTACCGCCGGCCACGTCGAGCACGCGGAATCCGCCGCGCACACCGCTCGCCTCGGTCGCGAACTGCTTCCACAGGCGATGGACGCCGAGCGACATGAGATCGTTCATCAGGTCGTATTTATCGGCGACCGAATGAAACACCCCGGCGACGAGATGGTCCTTGGCCGACTCCGGCACCTCACGGAAACCGAAGTGCGTGGTGCGTTCCTGCTTACCGGGCTGCGGCATGGCGTTTTATTCCGCCGGTTTCACGGGCTTGCGGATCACGCCCGCCTTGGTCAGCCGTTCCAGGTACTGTTTCCAGAGACTGTCCTGGTCCGTTCCCAGATGATGCAGCCAATCCCAGGAATAAATTCCGGTGCTGTGGCCGTCGTCGAAAAACAGGCACACGGCGTAACTGCCGACCGGCTCGATGTGGGTGATGTTGACGTTCTCCTTGCCCACCTGCAGCACTTCCTGTCCCGGCGCGTGGCCGCGCACCTCGGCCGACGGCGAATACGCCCGCAGATATTCGCAGGGCAGCTTGAAATGGCTGCCGTCGTCGAACGCCACCTCGAGGAGGCGCGATTTCTGGTGCAGCTTGATATCCGTCGGTCTGACTGTGTTTTTTCGCATGCTTTTCCTGCCTTGATTCACTCGGCCCCCTGCTTTTGACGGCGGACAGGCGCTGAAGCGGCTAATGGTAACCAAAATGTCATATTTATGGTATGAAATGGCGGCAAACTCAAGGGTCATTAAGCCCGGACACTAAACCATGCGGGCCAAAATCCTCATTGTCGACGACGAATCCGCGATCCGGCAGATGGTATGCTTGGCTCTCTCGCAGTCGAGTTACGACTGCATCGAGGCGGCCGACACGGCCGAAGCGCAGGCAAAAATCCTCGCGGACATGCCCGATCTGATCCTGCTCGACTGGATGCTGCCGGGACTGAGCGGTGTCGAATACTCCCGGCGCCTGCGGCGCGAGAAACTGACGCGGGACATCCCCGTCATCATGCTGACCGCGCGCACGGAAGAAGAGGATAAAGTGTCAGGGCTCGACAGCGGCGCCGACGACTACATCACCAAACCGTTTTCCACGCGCGAACTGCTGTCGCGCATCAAGGCGCTGTTGCGGCGCACGGCCCCGCATGCGGCCGAATCGCCGGTGGAAATCGGCGGTTTGATCCTCGATCCCATCACCCATCGCGTCAGTGCGCATGGACAACACCTGGGACTGGGCCCCACGGAATTCCGCCTGCTGCAATTTTTCATGACCCATCCCGAACGGGTGCACTCGCGCGAGCGCCTGCTCGACAGCGTGTGGGGCAACAACGTGTACGTGGAAGAGCGCACGGTGGACGTGCACATCCGCCGCCTGCGCAAGATCCTGACCTCCACCCGGCATGACCGGTTGATCCAGACAGTGCGCGGCGCCGGCTACCGTTTCTCGATGCAGGAATAACGCATGCATCCCGGCCTGTGGCGCGAAATCTGGATTCTCGTCGGCATTGCCGCGCTGAGTCTTTTCTTCGGCGCGCTCACCGGCCGGCCGTTCCTGATCGCCGCCTGCGGGTTCGGTTTTTACATCGCCTGGACCCTGCGTCACCTGCGGAACCTGCACCGCTGGCTGCTCGACCGCCGCGCCGGCGATATTCCGGAGGCCGGCGGATTGTGGGGCGAGGTGTTCGACGAGATCCACAAGCTCGTCAAACAGGCGTCGCGCCGCCAGGATCAGTTGAGCGGGATGCTCGCGCGGTTCCAGAAGGCTGCCTCGGCGATGCCCGATGCCGTGGTGGTTCTGTCACAAGAGAGTGACATCGAGTGGGCCAATCGTTCAGCCGCGGGCCTGCTGGGCATTCGTTATCCGCACGACGCCGGCGTGCGCCTGCTCAACCTGCTGCGCGTTCCCGGTTTCGCCCAGTATCTGGAACGCGGCGAATACGCCGAACCGCTGGAGATCACCTCACCGGACAATCGCGAAATCCACGTCTCCATCCAGATCACGCCGTTCGGCAGCAGCCAGAAACTCGTCATCGGACGCGATGTCACCCGGCTGATGCGGCTGGAACAGATGCGCCGCCATTTCGTGGCCAACGTCTCGCATGAGCTGCGCACGCCGCTCACGGTCCTCGGCGGTTATGTCGAAACGCTGCGGCAAATGGACCAGATCAAGATGGAAGACCTCAAGAAGCATCTTTCCACCATGCACGAGCAATCCCTGCGCATGCAGCGCCTGGTGGACGATTTGCTCATGCTTTCGAGACTGGAGACCGCGCCACCGCGCACGCACGATGAACCGGTGGATATCGCCGCGCTCCTGATGAGTCTCAAGGAACAGGCAGCGTTGTTGAGCGGTGAGAACCGTCACAGCATCGCCCTGGACGCCGATCCCTCGCTCAAACTGCTCGGCAGCCGCGAGGAACTGCACAGCGCGTTTTCCAACCTGGTCAACAATGCCGTGCGTTACACACCCGCCGGCGGCACGATCCGGCTCACGTGGCGCGCCGCGGGTGACGGCGCGGAATTCGCCGTCACCGACACTGGCGAAGGTATTGCGCCGGAACATTTTCCGCGCCTGACGGAGCGCTTTTACCGCGTGGATACGGCGCGCTCGCGCGCCTCGGGCGGCACCGGTCTGGGGCTCTCCATCGCCAAGCACGTGCTGCTGCGCCACGACGCGAGACTTGAAATCGAAAGCGATGTCGGCAAAGGCAGCACATTCACCTGTGTGTTCCCCGGCGCACGCGTGGTGCGCGAACCGGCCGTCCCCCCAGGCGAATCACCCTAGCGCTTTATGTCAACACGGTATCACGCCGGCGTCACAGTGCTGTCATTATCCGCCGCTAGGCTTTAGCACGATCAATCCGTTCAACTCGTGCTAAAGGAGTCAAGTCATGAAGCATTTATCACTGTTCAAGCCGTGCGTATTGGCCGCGGCGCTGAGCGCGTCCCTGTGTCAGGAAACCAAATCGCCTGCAGCGCGGGCAAAGTCTTCAAATAAATCTTGATCGCTCATACAGGAAATCGAATGTACAAACGCAAAGCGAGGATTCTGTTTCTGTGCACCGGCAACTCCTGCCGTTCGCAAATGGCCGAAGGCTGGACCAATCATCTGGGAAGCGAATGGCTGGAGGCGACATCCGCCGGCATCGAGGCCCACGGCAGGAATCCGCGCGCCATCGCCGTCATGCGCGAAGCCGGCGTGGATATCTCGCATCAGGAGTCCACCCGGGTGACTCCGGAAATGCTGACGTGGGCTGACTTGGTGGTCACGGTCTGCGGCCACGCCGACGAGCACTGCCCGTTGCTGCCTCCCGGGGTTCAGAAAAAACACTGGCCGCTGGAGGATCCCGCAAAGGCCACCGGTACGGAAGAACAGATCATGGCCAAGTTCCGCGTCACGCGCGATGAGGTTCGGGGCCGGGTCGAAGGTTTGATCGGCGGGATAAAAATGCCGGCACGCAGCGACAACAAGGAGCAGGTATGAGCACTCAGTGCGAAGTCACCGCCAAGCGCGCCGCGGGAAATCCCATGGGGCTGTTCGAGCGCTATCTCACCCTGTGGGTGTTCCTGTGCATCGGCGCCGGAATCCTGCTAGGCCACCTGTTTCCGGATCTGTTTCAAACCGTCGGGCGGCTTGAATTCGCGCGCGTCAACCTGCCGGTCGCGGCGCTGATCTGGCTGATGATCATCCCGATGCTGCTCAAGGTAGACTTCGGCGCGCTGCATCACCTGCGCGAGCACTGGCGCGGTATCGCGGTCACGTTGTTCATCAATTGGCTGGTCAAACCGTTTTCCATGGCCCTGCTCGGCTGGCTGTTCATTCGCCATGCGTTTGCCTCCTGGTTGCCGCCGAACCAGATCGACGCCTACATTGCGGGTCTGATACTGCTCGCCGCGGCACCGTGCACGGCGATGGTGTTCGTGTGGAGCCAATTGAGCCGCGGCCACGCGAACTTCACCCTGACGCAGGTCGCCCTCAACGACGCGATCATGATCTTCGCCTTCGCGCCGATCGTGGGTCTGTTGCTCGGCCTGTCCGCGATCACCGTGCCCTGGGGCACGCTGCTACTGTCGGTGGCGCTGTACATCGTCATCCCGGTGATGCTCAGCCAGCTGTGGCGCGCACAGTTGATACGCCATGGCGGCGACGCCGCGCTGCAGCGCATCCTTCGCAGACTGCATCCGGTTTCTCTACTCGCGCTGCTCACCACCCTCGTCCTGCTCTTCGGCTTTCAGGGCGAACAAATCTTGCGCGCACCGCTCATCATTGCCTTGCTCGCCGTGCCGATTCTGATCCAGGTTTATTTCAATTCGGGACTCGCCTACCTGCTCAGCCGCCGCTTCAAGGTCGCACACTGTGTCGCCGGCCCTTCGGCCCTGATCGGCGCCAGTAACTTCTTCGAGCTTGCCGTGGCCGCCGCCATCAGTTTGTTCGGTTTCGAATCGGGTGCGGCGCTGGCCACGGTGGTCGGCGTGCTCATCGAAGTGCCGGTCATGCTATCGGTGGTGAAAATCGTCAATGCCACCAGCGCGTGGTACGGGCGTCGCCCCGGCATCCCGAGCTACGCCGAATGCTGCCCGACCTCCGGTATCCCGTCCGGCGGTTGATGCGCGCTGACGGGTGTTGGGACTCACGCATATCCGTCAAATACCGCGCGATTCCTGGCCCTGGTTGCCGTCATACAACTGTCATATAGCCGAGGCAAGATGCGTCCCGCATTCATGCCATTTACACAAACTCATTTTCGGAGAAATCACGTTATGCTTTTATTATCCAAACCGCTGAAACATCTGGTCATCGCCGGTGTGGTCGCGTTCGGACTGACCGCGGGCCTGGTTCAGGCCGAAACAACCATTAACGGCGCGGGCGCCACCTTCCCCTACCCCATCTACGCCAAATGGGCCGAGGCCTACAAGGCCAAGACCGGTGTGAGCATGAACTATCAGTCCATCGGTTCGGGCGGCGGCATCAAGCAGATCACGGCCAGGACCGTGGACTTCGGCGCCTCGGACGCGCCGCTCACTGTCGAAAAACTCAACGAGATCGGCCTGATACAGTTCCCCATGGTCATGGGCGGCGTCGTTCCGGTGATCAATATCGCCGGCATCAAGACGGGTGAACTGAAACTCAGCGGACCGGTGCTCGCTGACATCTATCTTGGAAAGATCAAGGAATGGAATGATCCGGCCATCGTCAAACTGAACCCGGGCCTCAAGCTCCCCCAAGAGAAGATCACGGTCGTCGCTCGTTCGGACGGTTCCGGTACGACTTTCATCTTCACGCATTACCTCGCGAAGCTCAGCCCCGAGTTCAAGGAAAAGGTCGGCAACAACACCTCGGTTTCCTGGCCCACCGGCGTGGGCGGCAAGGGTAATGAGGGCGTTGCTTCTTACGTCCAGCGCCTCAAGGGCTCCATTGGTTACGTGGAGTACGCCTACGCGCTGCAAAACAAGATGGCTTACGCCCAGCTCCAAAACAAGGCCGGCAAGTTCGTGAAACCGGACAGCGAGACGTTCCAGGCGGCGGCCGCTGGTGCCGATTGGGCCGGCACCCCGGGATTCAACCTGATGTTGACCGATCAAACCGGCGAGAACAGCTGGCCGATCACCGGTGCCACCTTCATCCTGGTTTACAGGAAGCAGGAAAAACCCGAGGTGGGCAAGGAGGTTTTCAAGTTCTTCGACTGGGCGTATCGCCACGGCGGCAAGCAGGCCGAGCAACTTGACTATGTGCCCATGCCGACCGGCGTGGTAAAACTGGTGGAAGAGACGTGGAAAAAAGAGATCAAGGATACCGGTGGCAAGGCTGTCTGGACCGACAGCATGGTCCAGAAGTAAGATTGCCGGTAGACAGGCTGTATGCGTGCGGGGTCCTTCGGGACCCCGTTTTCTCTTTGCATCTATATAAATAAATGAATAACGGCCGTTCACACATCTCTGACGCCATCAGCGGACGAGCGCGCCTGATGGACCGTTTCTTTCAGGCCTTGGCCACCGGCTCGGCCTGGCTGGTGCTGATGATTCTCGCAGGCATCATTGTGTCGCTGTTCGTCGGCGGTTGGCAGGCTCTCGTCGCCTTCGGTCCGAAGTTCCTCGTGACAGATGAGTGGAATCCCGTGACCGAACGCTTCGGGGCGTTCGTGCCCATTTACGGCACGCTGGTGAGTTCCTTGATTGCCTTGCTGATCGCGGTGCCGATGAGCTTCGGCATCGCGGTGTTTCTCACCGAAGTCGCGCCGGGCTGGATGCGACGCCCGATCGGCACCGCGGTCGAACTGCTCGCGGCCATCCCCAGCATTATCTATGGCATGTGGGGCCTGTTCGTGTTCGCCCCGGTCATGTCGCAGCATGTCCAGCCCTGGCTCCAGACGCAGTTCGGCGATACTCCGCTCATCGGCGCCCTGTTCCAGGGCGCGCCGCTCGGTATCGGCATGCTGCCCGCCGGCATCATTCTCGGCATCATGATCATTCCTTTCATCACCGCGCTCATGCGCGACGTGTTTCAAACCACGCCCAAGTTCCTCAAGGAATCGGCTTACGCCGTGGGCGCCACCCACTGGGAAGTGGTGTGGAACGTGGTGCTGCCGTACACGCGCGTGGGCGCCGTCGGCGGCATTTTCCTCGGACTCGGACGCGCGCTCGGCGAGACCATGGCCGTGACCTTCGTCATCGGCAATACCCATCGGATGAGCGTTTCGCTGTTCGAGCCGGGAAATTCCATCGCGTCAACGCTGGCGAATGAATTCAACGAGGCCGTAGGCGACATGCACACCTCCGCGCTGATTGCGCTCGGGCTCGTGCTGTTCATGATCACCTTCATCGTATTGGCGCTTGCCAAACTCCTGCTGCTCGGGCTGGAGTCACGCGACAGCACCAAGAGTTGACGCATGGACTTGCGCTATTTCCGGCGACGTACCGTCAATATCGTGAGCCTCACGGGATCGCTGCTGGCCACCGTTTTCGGCCTCTTCTGGCTGTTCTGGATACTCTGGACCACCGTCAGCTACGGCATCACGGCTCTCGACTGGAACCTGTTTCATCAGAATACGCCCGCCCCCGGTGGAATCGGTGGACTGGCCAACGCCATCGTCGGCAGTCTCATCATGGTGGGACTGGCGACCGTGATCGGCACTCCCGTCGGCATCCTCGCCGGCACCTATCTGGCGGAATACGGCGGCCGCACCTGGATGGCCGGCACCATCCGCTTCATCAACGACATATTGCTCTCCGCACCGTCGATCATCATCGGGCTTTTCGTCTATGAACTGGTGGTCGTGAACATGGGACATTTCTCCGCGCTCGCCGGGGCAATCGCATTGGCCATCATCATGCTGCCGGTCGTGATCCGCACGACCGAGGAGATGCTGCGGCTCGTGCCCAATACATTGCGCGAGGCGGCGCTGGCGCTGGGCGCGCCGCGCTGGAAAATGATCTCGCTCGTGGCCTATCGGGCGGCGCTTTCCGGCATCCTCACCGGCGTGCTGCTGGCTATCGCGCGCATCGCGGGCGAAACGGCGCCGCTGCTTTTCACGGCGCTCAGCAACCAGTTCTGGAGCACCGACCTGATGCAACCCATGGCCAACCTGCCGGTGGTGATCTTCCAGTTCGCCATGAGCCCGTATCCGGAATGGCATACGCTGGCCTGGGCCGGCTCGCTCCTGATCACCCTGAGCGTGCTGATCTTGAGCATCGTGGCGCGCGCCCTGCTGCGCAAGGCACACATGGATAACTAATGGAAAACGATATCCGCGGCAAAATTCAGGTACGCGACCTGAATTTCTTTTACGGCAAATACCAGGCGCTCAAGAACATCAGCCTGGATGTCGCCACCAACATGGTCACGGCCTTCATCGGTCCGTCGGGTTGCGGCAAATCCACGTTGCTGCGCACTTTCAACCGTATGTACGAACTCTATCCCGGCCAGCGCGCCACCGGCGATATCCTGCTCGACAGCGAGAACATCCTCACGCCGGGGACGGATCTTTTCCGCCTGCGCGCGCGGGTCGGCATGGTGTTCCAGAAACCAACACCGTTCCCCATGTCGATTTACGAGAACATTTCCTTCGGCGTGCGCCTGTATGAAAAACTCTCGCGTTCGGAGATGGACGACCGGGTGGAGTGGGCCTTGCAGCAGGCGGCGTTGTGGGGTGAGGTCAAGGACAAGCTGCGCCAGAACGGCATGAGCCTGTCCGGCGGCCAGCAGCAGCGCTTGTGCATCGCGCGCGCCATCGCCGTAAAGCCGGAAGTGATGCTGCTTGACGAACCAGCCTCGGCGCTGGACCCGATCTCGACCCTCAAGATCGAGGAACTGATTTACGAACTCAAAAAGAACTATACTATCGTCATCGTCACGCACAACATGCAGCAGGCCGCGCGCGTCTCCGACTTTACGGTCTTCATGTACCTGGGGGAAGCGGTGGAGTTCGGCAACACCAACACCATTTTCACCAACCCGTCGAAGAAACAGACCGAAGACTATATCACCGGACGCTACGGCTAACGCCGACCCGGAGGAGCCACATGATGGAGCAGATTCACACGCACATTTCCCGCCAGTTCAGCGCCGAGCTGGAAGACATCCGTTCGCGCGTGCTGCAAATGGGCGGCCTCGTGGAGCAGCAGATCGAGCAAGCCCTCGAAGCCCTCATCAAGGGCAATACGGCTCTGGGCGAAAACGTCATCATGCACGACACCCAGGTCAACAAGATGGAAGTCACCATCGACGAGGAATGCAGCCAGATCATCGCCCGGCGCCAGCCCGCGGCCAGCGATCTGCGACTCGTGGTTGCGGTAATCAAGACCATCACGGATTTAGAGCGCATCGGCGATGAGGCCGAGAAGATCGCGCGCATGGCGGTGCGTCTCGTCGGCGAGGAACGACCCAAAAATAACTACGCCGAGATCCAGGCGCTCGGCAGCCATGTGCGCCAGATGGTACACGATGCCCTCGATGCCTTCGCGCGCCTTGACATCGAAGCAGCCGTCCGCGTGGCGCGCGAAGACATCAAGGTGGATCAAAAATACGATGGCGTCATGCGCCAGCTCATCACCTACATGATGGAAGACCCGCGCACGATCTCGCGCGTGCTGAACGTCATCTGGGCCGCGCGCGCTCTCGAGCGCATCGGCGATCATTCCTGCAACATCTGCGAATACATCATTTATCTGGTCAAGGGCAAGGACGTGCGCCACACCAGCCTGGATCAGGTGGAACGGGAAATTCTGGGGAAGGAATCATCGCACTGACCGGCTGCCGCCATTACGCCTTATGGTTTGCCGTTGAATCAGGACACGTTTCCGGAATCCGGTTTCAGATCACACTGTGTGCAACCGATCAGGCTTGATTTTGTCGGATCCGTCCCTATCTAATCCCGGATACTGTCGTTTCGTGCTGGTATAATCAGGCATTCAACCTTAACTTTCAGATGGCATCCCCGCGATGCCGCGGGGGTACAAAGTGGCTAGCGTTGAAGTAACTCAGGAAAATTTTCATCAGATCATCAACGGAAATAATATGGTCATCGTGGATTTCTGGGCGCCGTGGTGCGGTCCGTGTCGCTCATTCGCGCCGGCCTATGAAGCGGCCTCGGATAAATACCCGGATGTCGTGTTCGCCAAGGTCAACACCGAGGAGCAGCAGGCCCTGGCCGGTTACTTTCAGATCCGCTCGATTCCTACCCTGATGATTTTCCGCGAGAAGATCATCATCTTCGCGCAACCCGGCGCACTGCCGGCCTCGGCCCTCGAGCAGGTCATCGGCAAGGCCAAATCGCTCGACATGAATGAGGTTCGCCGCGAGATCGAGAAGGAAAGCGCCAGCGCCCCGAAGAGCGGCTGATACCTCGCTTCCCTGCTTTTCCTTCGTCACCAACCGCCGGCATGTCCGGCGGTTATAATCACCTTATGGGCCAGTCATGATCACGGGCGATTCGCTGCAACGTTTCATCTTCGAGAACGCGCCGATACGCGGCGAGATCGTGCACCTCGACGCGACCTGGCAGGCGGTGCTCGAACGGCGCCAATATCCGCCACGCGTGCGCGAAGTGCTGGGCGAGCTGATGGCGGCCGCGGCACTGCTCACCTCCACGCTCAAATTCGACGGCCGGCTCATCATGCAGATACAGGGCAAGGGGCCGGTCAGCCTGCTGGTGGTCGAATGCACCAGCGACCGGACCATGCGCGCCATCGCGCAGTGGCAAGGGGAAATCCCGGATGCGCCGCTCGCCGCGCTGGTGGGCGACGGTCGCCTCGCGGTCACGATCGACCCGCTGAAAGGCAAGGAACGTTACCAGGCGATTGTCGCCCTGGAGGGACTGACCGTGGCCGAGGCGTTTGAAAACTATTTCGCCCGCTCCGAGCAGCTCGCCACGCGCCTGTGGCTCGCCTCCGATCCGCAACAGGCGGCGGGCATGTTGCTGCAACGCCTGCCGGAAGCCGAACCGTCCGACGATGACGCCTGGATGCGCGCCGTGCACCTCGGTTCGACCATCACGCGGGATGAGCTGCTCGCGTTGCCGGTGCGCGAGATCGTCCACCGCCTGTATCACGAAGAGGATATACGCTTGTTCTCGCGCATGCCGGTCAGCTTCCGCTGTTCCTGCTCGCGCGCGCGGGTCGAGGCCGTGTTGCGCATGCTCGGGCGCGACGAAATATACTCTATACTCGAAGAACAGGGCTCGGTCAGCGTGGACTGCGAATTCTGCGGCAACCGCTACGAATTCGACCGTATTGACGCGGAACAGCTGTTTGCCGCCCTGCACAGCATCCCGGCCACCTCCACGCGTCATTAGCGCGGCGGGTAATTTCTCCGCTAACTGTGTATAATGCGCGGCCTTTTAGCTGTCACCCCCGGTAAATTTCAATGATTCAGAAGCTACGCAACATCGCGATTATCGCCCACGTCGACCACGGCAAGACCACGCTCGTGGACAAGCTGCTCACCCAGTCCGGCACCTTTGCCGCGCATCAGCAGATGGGCACGCGCATCATGGATTCGAACGATCTGGAAAAGGAACGCGGCATCACCATCCTGGCCAAGAACACCGCGATCCGCTGGAACGATTATCGCATCAACATCGTGGATACGCCGGGCCACGCCGATTTCGGCGGCGAAGTCGAGCGCGTGCTGTCGATGGTGGACTCCGTATTGCTGCTGGTGGACGCCGTGGACGGGCCGATGCCGCAGACGCGCTTCGTCACGCGCAAGGCGTTCGCGCAGGGCCTGAAACCCATCGTCGTCATCAACAAGATCGACCGCCCGGGGGCGCGTCCGAACTGGGTGCTGGACCAGACCTTCGATCTCTTCGACAAGCTCGGCGCGACCGAGGAACAGCTCGACTTCCCGGTGGTGTACACCTCGGCGCTGCACGGCTACGCGGGGCTCACGCCGGACGTGCGCGCAGGCGACATGACGCCGCTCTTCGAGACCATCATCAAGCATGTCGCGCCACCGAAGGTCGACCCTGAAGGCCCGTTCCAGATGCAGGTCTCAAGCATCGCCTATTCGAGTTACGTCGGTGCCATCGCCATCGGCCGCATCACGCGCGGCCAGGTGAAACCCAACCAACCGGTCGTGATTATCGACCACGACGGCAAGACCCGCAACGGCAAAGTCCTGCAAGTGCTCGGCTTCATGGGGCTGGAACGCACCGAAGTGCCCGAGGCCATGGCCGGCGATATCATCGCCATCACCGGCATCGAGGGCCCGCGCATCTCCGACACGCTGTGCGATCCGAATAATGTCGAGGCCCTGCCGCCGCTGTCCGTGGATGAGCCGACCGTCACCATGACCTTCGAGGTCAACAATTCCCCGTTCGCGGGTCAAGACGGCAAATACGTCACCAGCCGCCAGATTCGCGAGCGGCTCGAACGCGAGCTGATCCATAACGTCGCGCTGCGCGTGGAAGACACCGGCAGCCCGGACAAATTCCGCGTCTCAGGACGCGGCGAGCTGCACCTCGGCATCCTCCTCGAGAACATGCGGCGCGAAGGCTATGAGTTGGGCGTGTCGCGCCCGCAGGTCATCACCAAGCAAGTGAACGGCGAGACCCACGAGCCGTACGAGCAGCTGACCGTGGACATCGAAAGCCAGCATCAGGGCGCGGTCATGGAACAGCTCGGCCAGCGCAAGGGCGATCTGCTCAACATGGAACCGGACGGCAAGGGCCGCGTGCGTCTCGAGTATATGATTCCCGCGCGCGGACTCATCGGCTTTCAGACCGACTTCCTCACCGCCACCGCCGGCAGCGGCCTGATCTACCACGTGTTCGATCACTACGGCCCGGAGAAGAAAGGCGTGGTCGGCGGGCGCATCAACGGTGTGCTGATCTCGAACGGTGCCGGCATGAGCGTCGCCTATGCGCTGTTCAATCTGCAGGAACGCGGGCGCATGTTCATCGGCCCGGGCGAGGACATGTACGAGGGCATGATCATCGGCATTCACACGCGCGACAACGATCTCGTGGTGAATGCCATGAAGGGCAAACAGCTCACCAACATGCGCGCCTCGGGCTCGGATGAGAACGTCATCCTCGTGCCCCCGATCGAGCTCACGCTCGAGCGCGCCATCGAGTTCATCGATGACGACGAGCTGGTCGAGATAACGCCC
>Ga0209542_10015789_pt1 | contig 12614 bp, 12 predicted proteins | sample RifCSPhighO2_01_FD_184028 | JGI IMG/M metagenome (GOLD analysis project Ga0209542, IMG submission 184028) | Soil microbial communities from Rifle, Colorado - Rifle CSP2_plank highO2_0.1 (SPAdes) (version 2) | ecosystem: Environmental > Terrestrial > Deep subsurface > Rock core/Sediment ...
CGTCTTTTGCCACAGAAAATACACTTCCGGCCGAGATAAAAAGATGTCAGACGCTTTTGAGACTTAGTTTGGATCATAACCATGGGCTAATTATATGCCTGACTGGTTACGAAACTAACTAATTACCAAAGATTATATTGGTGATATTCATCCCCAAGGAGAGATCCAGGAAGTTAAATGGGTAGGACCCGCGGATTTGCCTAGGTTCAGTCTGGAGTGGATCCTTAAACACCTGGTTTTACCTAAATTAATGGGATTAGGGTTAATGCACTAGCCGGGGAGGTTGTGTCACCGGGTTAATCTTGGTATAAAGTTAGTCTGGCCATGGCTTACCTTATTGCCAAAGATTCGCTCATTTCCGAAGTGGCTAAGAATTCTCCCCGGGCCATCCGGCTTCTGACCGAGTACGGCCTGTCCTGCGCCAATTGCTTTCTAAATCAGTTCGACACTATCGAGTCCGGAGCCCGCCTGCACGGCATGTCCGACGCTGAGATTGCCACCATGGTTAGTGAGATCAATTCCCTTGTCACCAAGGAGCCCAACTAATGCCCCGGGCCTTGGTTGTTACTAATCTCTTTGCCGGCCCGGTTGACGGCCACACTATCTTAAACGGCGTGTCGCTTACTGTCCGCCCCGGAGAAATCCACGCTGTCATGGGGCCCAATGGCTCAGGTAAGTCCACATTGGCTGCCGCCCTCATGGGTCATCCCGGGTATCAGATAACTAAAGGTAAGATTGTCTTGGATTCGACAGACATTACCCGCCTGCCCGTCGACGAGCGGGCTAAACTGGGTCTGTTTTTAGGTTTTCAGTACCCGGTGGAAGTAGCGGGGGTTAACTACGCCAATTTTTTGCGCCTGGCAGTCAACACCCACACCAAAACCAAAGTCTCTCCCATCGCCTTTCGTACTCACCTGACCGATCAGGCTACCCAGCTGGCCTTTGCCGAAGGGGTGACCAACCGCTCATTAAATGAAGGTTTTTCCGGCGGGGAGAAGAAAAAGTCTGAGGTTTTGCAGTTGGCCATGCTGCAGCCCAAATACGCTGTTCTGGACGAGCCGGATTCCGGCCTGGATGTGGACGCCTTAAAACATCTGGCCTTGGCCATTGCCGGCCTTAAACCCCGGCCGGGCGTCTTGCTCATCACTCACTATCAGCGCATTCTTCACTATATTAAACCGGACTTCGTGCACATTCTAGTGGCTGGCAAAATTGTTCGCTCCGGCACCGCAGACTTGGCCCTGCAGGTAGAAAAGGAGGGGTATGCGAAATATCACTAAGGACAACTATCAATATGGCTTCCATAAACCCGAAACAGCCGATTTCAAAACCCCCAAAGGTCTAAGCCGCCAGGTGGTGGAAGCCATTTCCCACTACAAAAACGAGCCCGATTGGATGCGTCAATTCAGGCTCCAATCCTTAATGATTTTTGAGCAAAAGATGGTTCCCACCTGGGGCGCCGACCTATCTCATATTTCTTTCGATGACCTGTATTACTACATCAGTCCCTCCGACAAAAAATTCAGGCGGTGGGCGGATGTTCCCAAAGATATCAAAGATACTTATGACGCCATCGGCATTCCTCAGGCCGAGCGGGAGTACTTGGCCGGAGTAGGTGCTCAATACGATTCCGAAATGGTCTACCACAATCTTAAAGCCGGTTGGGAAAAGCAGGGGGTAATCTTCGAAGGCACCGATACCGCCTTGCAAAAATATCCCGATCTCTTCAAGCAGTATTTCGGCACGGTCATCCCGCCCTCAGACAACAAATTTTCCGCCCTCAACTCCGCCGTCTGGAGCGGCGGCAGCTTTGTCTACGTGCCAAAGGGGGTCAAAGTGGACATCCCCCTCCAGGCCTATTTTCGGATCAACGCCGCCAACATGGGCCAGTTCGAAAGAACCCTTATTATAGCCGAAGAAGGCAGCTCGGTGCACTACGTCGAGGGCTGTTTTTTAGCCGGTGCCCAAGTACTCACCAGTTCGGGAGAAAAACCCATTGAGGAAGTCCGGATAGGCGACCAGGTCCTCACCCATAAAGGCAGATATAGAAAGGTGAATAAGCTTTTTAAGCGGCCATACAGCAAGAAGGTGTTCACCATCAAATATTATGGGGACAGTCAGGCCGAACTTCAGGTCACTGGCGAACACCCGCTTCTAGTCAGTAAACGCCAAAAAAGCGAATACCGAAATACCAGTTTTAAACTCCAATGGGTACGGGCAGATCAGGTTCGGAAAGACGATTATCTGGTCTATCCCATCTTCCAAGACAAAACTGGGTCCGGCTCGGACCTCCCTGCAGTAAACTTGACTATTCCCATAGGGCACGGGCGGCACAGTCCAACTTATCACACCTTAAGTTTTGATCTCGACCCAGACTTTTATCGTTTAGTCGGGTATTTTTTATCGGAAGGACACGTCGATAAAGAACACTACTTGTCTTTTACCTTTAACGAAAAGGAACAACCTCTCGTGCAAGATGTGAAAAGTTTAATAAAAAGGTACTTTTCTAAGGACCCCATCATTGGAAAGATCAGAAACCACGGCCAGATTCTTACCTTGTGCTCCACATTAGCAGCCAGATTCTTTGCCCGGGAGTTCGGTTCGACCAATAGGACAAAACGCATTCCCTTGTGGATGCTAAATAGTTCTCCAGAAAAACTTGCCCAACTTGTTAATGGCATGTGGTCCGGAGACGGCAGTTTTGATCCCCAGGCCAACCTGTTTCGCTACTCCTCGGTCACCAGATCTCTCATTCACGGTTTTAGAGACGCTTTGCTGAGATTGGGGATAACCTGTTCCATAAATTCCCAGAGACGGCTCATGCCAAAGCAAATGATGCACAATGTGATCATTTCTCGTACCTGTAACCGGCAATTTGGGTCTATCGTGGGTAAGACGGTCCCCAACGGGCGCAAAGAAGGCTCTCCATTCCATTTGGACGCCAACTATTTGTATGTTCCCATAAAATCCGTTCACATCAAGGAAAAAAACACCACCGTGTATAACTTTGGTGTGACTGAAGACGAGTCTTATGTAGCCGAAGGAGTGGTCTCCCACAACTGTACTGCCCCGATTTATTCCACAGACTCCCTCCACGCCGCCGTCGTCGAGATCGTGGTCCGGCCCGGAGCCCACGTCCGCTACACCACTATCCAGAATTGGAGCACCAACGTCTACAATCTGGTGACCAAAAGGATGCTGGTGGAGGCCGAAGGCTTTGGCGAGTGGATCGACGGCAACTTGGGCAGCAAGGTTACCATGAAGTACCCCTCTGTAATCTTAAACGGCAAAGGGGCCAAAGGCGAAGTCCTCTCCCTGGCCATGGCCGGCGCTGGCCAGCACCTGGATGCCGGCGGCAAAGCTATCCACCTGGCCCCTTACACCACCAGTACCATTACCTCCAAGTCAGTTAGCCTAAACGGCGGCCGCTCGAGTTACCGCGGCATGGTCAAAATTATTCCCGGGGCCAAGGGCAGTAAGTCCTTTGTCCGCTGTGACGCCCTCCTTCTGGATGACCAATCCCGCTCCGATACTTATCCGGTAAATATTGTCGGCGAACAGGATGTGACCTTGGGTCACGAAGCTTCCGTCTCCAAAGTTGGGGAACAGCAGCTGTTTTATCTTATGTCCCGCGGCTTGTCCGAAAACCAGTCTTCGTCACTTATCGTCAACGGCTTTTTGGAGCCCATCGCCAAAGAGTTACCCCTGGAATACGCGGTCGAGCTCAACCGCTTAATCAGTTTGTCCATGGAGGGGTCGGTGGGGTGACCAAAAATATTATCGTCTCAGCCGGACAGACGAAACTATTACCGGTTTTTTGGTCGGGTGTTGAAAGTGAGCTGTCCTACACCATCAATTTGGCCGGCCCGGGCGCCGGCATCACCTTTCTCCTTCTGTTACTGGGCAAAGACTCTCAGGCTCTCACTTTGAAAGCCGATATTTTCCACCTAAAACCCCATACCACCAGTCGGATAATTGTCAAAGGGGCTCTTTTTGACCGGGCCAAAGTCGACTTTACCGGACTGGTGTGTATTTCTCCCGGAGCCAAGGGTGCAGACGCTTGGCTGGCCGCCCACTTACTGCTGCTGTCTCCTTCTGCTTCCGGCCGGGCCATCCCCAACCTGGAAATTAAAGAGAATGATGTCAAGGCCGGCCATGCAGCTACCGTGGGCCGCGTCAGCGACCAGGAACTGTTTTACTTAATGTCCCGCGGGCTGTCTCAGGATATCGCCACCCGCCTCATAGTCCAGGGCTTCATGCAAAGTTTACTGGACCAGTTTCCTCCTGCCCAAGCGCGTCGGGTGACCGGTATTCTCGATGTATGACCCCGCCGCTTAACCTCAAAAAAGACTTTCCTATTTTTTCTTCCCACCCGGGTTTAGTCTACCTGGATAGCGCTGCCACCAGCCAAAAACCTGAGCCGGTTATTACAGCCGTCACGCAGTTCTATCAACAACACAACAGCAACATCCACCGTGGCCTATATACCTTAAGTCAGGACGCCACCGACCTCTATGAAGCCGCCCGTTTCAAGGTAGCTCGATTTTTGGGCGCCAAAACCAGTGACGAAATCGTCTTTACTTCCAACGCCTCCACCGCCATCAATCTGGTCGCCTACGGCTGGGCTCGTAAACACTTACGCCGCGGAGACATTGTGGTTACCTCTGTCATGGAGCACCATAGCAACCTCGTCCCCTGGTTGCGGCTTAAAAAAGAGCTGGGGATCAGGTTATTTTTTTTGCCCCTCACGCCTGACTTTCGTTTGGACTATCAGGCTTTAGCCATCACTCGTCTGCCAGTCAAGCGAGTCAAGTTTGTCGCCCTGACCCACGCTTCTAATGTCCTGGGCACCGTCAACCCCATTAAGCATATCGTCTCCTGGCTGCGCCGTCAGGGTATTCAGGCCAAGATCCTGGTGGACGCCGCCCAGTCCGTACCCCATCTGCTGGTATTGGTCAAGGATCTGGGTTGTGATTTCCTGGCTTTTTCCTCCCATAAAACGCTGGGACCTTCCGGCGTCGGTGTCCTGTGGGCAAAGGGGGAACTTCTGAAGGACATGGATCCTCTGACCGTCGGCAGTCACATGATTGACAGTGTTACCCAATCCGTCGCCACCTGGGCCGCAGCCCCGGCCAAGTTTGAAACCGGCACTGCCAATCTGGAAGGCGTGGTCGGGCTGGGAGCCGCTATTGATTATCTCCAAAAAGTCGGCTGGTCCCGCCTGGTCCGCCACGAAGCCGTTCTCACCGGTTACGCTTTACAGCACATCACCCGTGTCCCCGGCCTGACCCTCTACGGTCCACCTACTGCGACTGATCGCCTGGGTGTTTTTTCATTCAATATGGACCGCATCCACGCTCACGACGTGGCCGAAGTCTTAAACCGCTTCCAGGTGTGCGTCCGGGCCGGCCACCACTGCGCCCAGCCGCTCATGCAAGTCTTAGGTGTGCCGGCTACCGTCCGGGCCTCCCTCTACCTATATAATACTATAGCTGATATCGACCGTCTGATCGCCGGTTTAGCCCAGGCTATCCGCATTTTCAAGCTATGACTGATCCTCTGTACCGCGAGATCATTCTGGAGCACTGGACTGATCCCCAAAACTACGGAGTACTACCGAAGGCCGACCTGGATATTACTAGAGCCAATCCCTTATGTGGGGACAAAATCAGAATCACCGCCACAATTGCCGGCGGCTATATTTCGGCCATTCGTTTCACCTCTACCGGCTGTGCCATTTCCACCGCCTGCGCGTCCATCCTTACCTCCCTGGTCACCCATATGCCCATCCGCCAATTTTTAGCCCTTTCTCCCGAAACTTTCCTCAAAAGATTCGAGATCGGCCTATCTCCCGTCCGGGTAAAATGCGCTCTCCTGGCCTTTTCCACTCTGAAGTCTGCTCTCAAGCAGTTGCCCACACACCCGAAGCGCTCGCGGCCTCATCGGGCGACAACTTCTGCACGATAATCCCCATCTGCACCAGCACCCAGTCGCCTTTCTTTACCGTTTCACCTCCGGTCATCGCCTCTCGGGTTTCCCCGGGGTATTGGACAATCGTCCTTTGACCGTCAACCTTGATCACCTTTCCCGGCGCCGCCAAACACATGCTATGTAGTATACCTTAACCATTCTCTCCTAAGTGATCCCAAGGATGTACTCCCCCATTCCTGCGCCTAATCATAAGATTGGCATGAGCATTTCGGTGTAGTGTTCGCCTTGGGATAACTCTAGGTCTTCAAAAAAGAGGCCCTTATTTTCAGCATAGCCGTTTTTGGTTCGATACTTTTTAAGTTCTTGCCAGAGCTTGGAGAGCAGTTTACTAGAGCCTATATGAGTGTAAGAGAGAGCTTTGAAACCGGGGATCACCATTTGTTTAACCAGATCTTTGGCTTCCTGTTTAAATTTCAGTCCCGGCTTGACCGGGAAACACACTTTAAACTTGGCATTTTTTGGTTGATAACCAATGTTTTCATAAATGACCAAGCCGGTGGTGTTCTTGGGAATGTGGCTGAAATAGGACCCCAGTTCTTCAAAATAATCGCCAATTCGATAATATGGACCGATTTTGTCGATGTAATAAACAGGGAAGGATTTAATGGTTTTGATTAGCGGATCGACTAAAGTACCGGTCTTTCGGAGGTTGTGGTAGTACTTTTCCGTGTCACTTAAAGCGGTTTGGAGAGAGTCAATTTCTTGTTTTAGGGCCTTCTTTTTTAGATTAAAAAGTGTTTCTGGAGAGTAATGCTTGGTTAAAAAGGTCTTTATTTCCTCAATCGAGAAGTTGAGCTTTCGCAGGAGGAGGATAGCTTTGAAGTCGATAACCTGGTCTATGGAGTAGAGCCGGTAACTATTCACAGGATCGGTTTGATTCGGTGTTAGGATGCCCTTTTCTTCATACCACAGAACCGTCCGCTTGGTGGTTTCGGCCAGCTGAGCAAATTCTCCTACGGTGAGCAAGCTTGATTGCATATTGACCTATACGTTACGTAGTAGTTTATCATATCCCATAATATGAATCAAATTATTATCCAGGGAGCTTGCGAGAACAACCTAAAGAACGTGGATTTGACCATCCCCCGTAATCAGGTTGTTTGTTTCGTGGGCGTTTCAGGGTCGGGCAAATCAACGATTGCCTTTGACATCATTGCCCGGGAAGGTGAACGGCAGTATTTCGAGTCCTTGTCCTCTTACGCCCGCAGGTATTTGCCCAAGAGTAACCGACCGAAAGTCGAAGACATTAGGGGTATTTCCGCTTCAATAGTAATTAGCCAGGATCGAGTTCACGGCAGCCCGCGGTCGACTGTGGGAACCCTAACAGAAACTTACACTTATTTGCGGCTGTTGTACTCCCGGGTGGGTTTGCCATCGATGGACTCGTCTTACTACTCATTTAATCACCCATATGGAGCTTGCAAAAAATGCAAAGGTCTGGGCCGGGCGGTGGAGGTCAACATCAGTAAGGTTATCGACAGGAATAAAAGCTTGAATGAAGGAGCATTGTTACCAAGCGACTGGTACGTGGGCGGCCGGCAGTGGAGCATTGTCAAAGCCACGGGGTACTTTGATTTGGGCAAAAAATTGCGAGACTTTGCCGCCGAGGACTTAGGCCGGCTGTTGTTTGCTCCTCCGGAGATGCTGCAGTCTGTAAGCGGCGAGTTTATCGACCGCTGGACCTTTCAGGGAGTGGTTCACCGGATTATTCATCGCAATAGTAATGTACACCGGAGCTTATCTGAGAATGACATGAAATATTTCGATTTGGTCGATTGTCCGGAGTGTCATGGTGGTAGGCTAAACCCAAAGTCTCTGGACGTGTGTTTGCATGGCCAGAATATTGGCACGGTGGCGAATATGCCGCTGGGTGAATGCCTAGCTTTTATCAAGAGTATTAGTCATAAAAATGCCGAAGTGATTAGGCCTCGGCTAATGGATCAACTGCAGGGCCTGATTGATGTGGGGGTAGGCTATTTGTCGCTTAACCGGTCGGCTGATACTTTGTCCGGCGGAGAAGCCCAGCGAGTGAAAATGGCCAGACAGCTGGGATGTAATTTGGTGGAGACAATCTATGTTCTGGATGAGCCCACTGCGGGGCTGCATCCTCGCGATATAACTCAGGTCGTCGAGAATTTAGCTAGGCTAAGGGATCAAGGGAATACCGTGGTTGTGGTAGAGCATGACGAGACGGTTATTAGAAGTGCCGATCATTTGATCGAAGTTGGTCCGGGGGGTGGTAAAAAGGGTGGAGAGATTGTGGCAGCCGGTAAGTTAAGCGAGTTGGTAGCCAATCCTGACTCTATCACGGGAAGGTATTTAAGCGGGGAGAGGTGTATTGTGGCCAAGAGGGAGTATCGCAGGCCCCGCAACTTCCTGTCTGTAGTTGGGGCAACCAGACACAATTTGAAAAACATTACTCTGGAGATCCCAACGGGGATCATGGTGGCCCTAACCGGGGTGTCCGGATCAGGTAAAAGTTCACTGGTTGAGGAATTGGTTGGCCAGTGGGGGAATAAAGTGGTGTTGGTTGGCCAGGGGCAAATTGGTGCTACAAAAAGAGGCTGCCTCGCCACCTATATGGGAGCCTTTGACAGGATAAGACAACATTTTGCTGCGGAAAACCGGATGCACCCCAGTTTTTTCAGTTTTAATTCTCATGGGGCATGTGAGTATTGCAAGGGAGCGGGGATCATTGAGATGGACATGAATTTTTTAGGTGACGTAGAGATCAAGTGTGAAAGTTGCGCTGGGACTAGGTATAAAGAAAAAGTGCTACGCTATAAATATAGAGGCAAAAATGTTGTTGAAGTACTCCAAATGACAGCCACTGAGGCGCGGAATTTCTTTGCCGACGGAGAGATTAGAGCTTCAATGACTTTGTTGGACGAAGTTGGGCTGGATTATCTGGAACTTGGCCAAACATTGGACACTCTTTCGGGCGGAGAGTCGCAAAGATTAAAGCTGGCCAGCAGATTGCAAGCAAAGGGCGAGTTTTTCATTTTAGATGAACCGACCTCCGGGTTACATTTTGCGGATGTGGAGAAGCTCTTGGGTCTTCTGACTAGGTTGGTTGACAACGGCAATACCGTTCTAGTTGTCGAGCACAACTTAGACGTGATTAAAAATGCCGATTGGATAATTGATTTGGGGCCCGAAGGCGGAGAAAAAGGTGGAGAAATTGTGGCCTGCGGGACACCAAGGGACATCGCTAAAGTAAAAGCATCATTCACAGGCCAATATTTGCGCAAGATAATGGAGTAGATCGAACCCCAACAGTTGCCTGAAACGGGAGCCGTTTGGGTATATGCTAAGACAAATGGCCAAGGACGCATACCCCGCACTGGAATACTTTCACTTCAAAGGGGATACGACTGAAGTTAACATTGCGGGATTTTTTCAATTTATCCGGTCACACCCTCTGTTCGATCAGACATTTGTACCTCCACCGCAGTTTTCGGATGTAATTGCCCACATGAAGGAATTAATACAGGCTTTTGGCCGGAGTGTGGGTTTTGACCTGAGCAAGAGGATTGCGTATCTGGACAGGATAGTTTTTGTCAGCCGTCGGGATTTGCAGAAAATGTTGCCGTCTCAAAACACGAGGGCATTTTTCAGGCAGAACGACAACTTCAAAATATATGTCCCTATAGACGATGAGCATGGTGTCAACAGGGACTGGAGTTCGGTGGCCCACTCACTGAATCACGAATTTATACACTGCGTGTCATACCAGGAAGTACACCTATATGGGCAGGACAAGTCGTTTAAGACAGTAAAGTCGGGCATGAGAAGGCTGGACAGGTTTTTTCTCCTGAACGAAGCCCTGTGCGAGCTAACCAACTTATACATTATTAATAGGTTCTGGCCCAACTTAGTTTCCACAAAATCCCTGTGGGTATCGGCCATATCCGAGATAAGCATACCTGAGGGCGTATCTTTTCTTAACGGCTTGATAGAAAAATTGTCGGATGAAATGAAACTTGGCTATGACGATATTTTGACATTAGCTCACACGGATTTGTTAGTAGGCAGTGATCAGTTTCTGGATCTATGCAGAAGAAAAATAAGTGAGGCAATGGTGGACGAATTGTCCGAAACCCGACCTTCTGATAAATACGACGCTAAGTATTTATTGGGCTTGGCGGGTAAATACCGGCTGGTAAGCCTTGAGGAAAGACTGAAGCAGGATATAATTAACGGGACCGAAGTCGATTTAACCATGCTGAGAAAAATTGGTCATGTCTAGGTTTAATACCATTGCCTTCACCCCAAAAGTACCGATCGCTAAAGAATTATTGGAAGAAGCCATTAAAACGGTCGAAACAAAAAAACAATTCGATTCGAGTTTATGAATCGCATGGTCCCTATCTAGAATTCTCCAAATAGGAGATGACAGACAAAAGACGAAATCGGATGAAATTATGAAGAACTTGATGGGTTAGGGAGGGGCTTACCGTAGACGTTAAAGCCCTCTTCCATAACTCCGCCCTTTTTGAGTATATCTTCTTTGGAGTAGCCCTTTTCTCCGCACTTAGTACATTTGTACATTTGACCCCCAGTGCGTTTACCATCGGGTGTTTTTCCATCCCACAAACCTGCCGGCCTCCACGAGTGGTCGCATTTCTGAGGGCTATCTACATTTCCTGACATGATATTTAGATTGTATTAGTCCGTGATGTAGGTGTCAAATGGGCCAATATGCCACCAATATTATGTAGTATACTGGAATTGTGGACAATCCTGCTCCCTCCAAAAAACTTGTGGTCGGGTGGTTTTCGTTTACCTGCTGTGAGGATTCCACCATTTTGTTTACCGAACTGTTGAACGACCATCTGGATGACTGGAAAAAAGTAGTGGAGTTTCGTCATGTCAAGGCTCTCAAAACCAAAAACTCACTCGACGGACTGGACGTGGCCTTTATCGAGGGCGCCATATCCTCTGACTCTCAAGCCGCCGAGGCCCGGAAGATCAGGGACCACGCCAAGTATGTGGTGGCCATCGGCGCCTGTGCCTGCACCGGTTTGCCCAGTGCCAGCCGCAACGATTTAGTGGACAACAAAATCACCGAGCGCATCCAATGGTATTTATCCAACTTTAACTACAGCCAAAAGGTGCGCAAACTGGACGAAGTCATCAAAGTCGACGATCAGGTCCCCGGCTGCCCCATGAGCGTCCCTCTCTTTTTAGCCGCCCTGGACAAATACTTAAAACTTTTCCACATAGTTTCATAGCATGCACACGGGTGAAGTCACTATCGATCAGGTGACCAAGGTCGAAGGCTCAGCCGGCCTGAAAGTCACCATCGCCGACGATAAAGTAGTCGACCTCAAATTCATCCTCCAGGATTACCGCCGCTTCTATACCGACGTCGTCAAGGGCAAACCCATTATTGCCGTGCCCTCTTTTCTGTCCCGGATCTGCGGCACCTGCTCGGTTGCCCACCTGTTCGCCTCTCTAAAAGCCATTGAACAGTCCCAAGGGATAGAGCTCACCCCCCAGGCCAAGACCTTGCGCCGCCTGGCCTACGACGGCCTAATGATCAGAGATCACGCCCTGCATCTCTACTTTTTCGTCCTCCCCGATGTTTTGGGCCTCGACTCCATCTTAGATATTTCCGACGATCCGGCTGATCCCGGCCACGTCCTCCTGCATGACTCGTTCGATATCAAGCGCCTGGGTACTGATATTACCAATGTGATCATCGGCGCCGCCATTCACGCTCCCCTGCCTACCGTGGGCGGTTTTCTGAAAAACCCCGACCCGGCTAAGTTCCCCAATCTTATCTCCCGCCTGGAAGCCATCCGTCCCCAGGTCTTAAGGGGCATCAAAACTTTCTATGACTGGCCGGAATCCTTAATCAGGAATTCCGATTACATGTATCTGAAAAACGCTGCCGGTTACGACTTTTTGGACGGCGATATCTACACTTCTACCGGCAAAGTGGCCGGCCCGAACGACTTTCTGACATTCTTGGAAAAAGTGGTCATCCCGTATTCTCACTCCGAAGGTTACACCCTCTCCGATACCCACAAAGACTATCTTGTCGGCGCCCTGCCCCGCATCAACTTCAACTCCCATCTTCTGCACCCCCGCACCCGCGCTGACGCCGCCCAGTATTTGACCGCTTTCCCTTCCCATAACATTCACCACAACAATCTAGCTCAGGCCATCGAAGTGTTGCATTGCGTAGATGACGCCATTGATATCTTAAAAACCATTCACATTAATCCGGAAGAAAAACCGGTTAGAAAGCCCCCCCAGGCCGGCACGGGCATCGGGGTAGTGGAAGCCCCCCGGGGCATCCTCTACCACATGGCCCAAGTTGATGATAAGGGCATGATTATTGATTACAATGTCATTGTCCCCACTGCCCAAAACCAGATCACTATCGAAAACGATCTTAAAAAGTATTTCACCGACCACATCAGTGAGGACGAGACCTTCCTGCACCGCGCCGCCGAAAAAATTGTCCGGGCCTACGACCCTTGTATCTCCTGCTCCACCAACTTTCTCAAAATCGACTGGATCCGCCCGTAATCAACAGCTCCCGCCTGCGGCAGCCCGATAATAGTAATTTTATTAAGTTTCCCCAGTTTTTTTAAATATTTCAGCTGCAGTCC
>Ga0209542_10015791_pt1 | contig 12613 bp, 14 predicted proteins | sample RifCSPhighO2_01_FD_184028 | JGI IMG/M metagenome (GOLD analysis project Ga0209542, IMG submission 184028) | Soil microbial communities from Rifle, Colorado - Rifle CSP2_plank highO2_0.1 (SPAdes) (version 2) | ecosystem: Environmental > Terrestrial > Deep subsurface > Rock core/Sediment ...
GAAGTGATACTGTTTCCAACCCTGAGACCGGAAAAATAAAAAACTATATACACCTTGCAAGGAGAGAACTTTAAAGGTTAATTAACAAATTATGATTAAACGAGATGAGTTGATTGAATTTATTTACGAAACTATCGGAAAAGAGCTTTTGGAGAAAGCTATAAAGAAGGATGAACGGATAAATGGAGTACAGTTTTTGGGGGAAAATGATGTCGAGAAGATTGCGATTGGAGTGAGTTTAAATGAGGAGTTTCTTCAGAAAGCTATAAAATGGGGATCAAATTTTTGTATCTTTCACCACGGACATGATACCGAAACTTATAAATCCAGATTTCCTCTCTATTCCCAGAAACGGTTGAAGTTGATCTTTCAAAGCAATTTAACAATTGTTGGATTACATTACGCACTCGATGCACATTACGAGATTGGAAATAACGCAACAATAATTAAAAAATTGGGTGCCAAAATTGGTGAACTGCTTGATGACGAATGGGGGTATACTGCGACTTTCGATCAAGCGCAGGAAATCCATGAGCTTGCCCATAAGTGTCAAGAGCTTTTTGGTCACGAGATTTTTGTAGTTGAAGGCGCTAAAGATAAGATAAAGAAGATCGGTGTCGTTTCGGGGGGAGCGAAACCCTATGCGGAAACTCTCGCTGAATTAGAAGCAAAAGGAGTTGAGCTTTTTATCTCCGGTGAAACTTCAGAGAGTTCCCCACATAAAATGAAAGAGTCGGGTATAGCCTATTTTGTCTGTGGGCATTATGCAACAGAAAAATTCGGAGTCCAAGAACTTGGAAAAAAGATTGAGTCCAAATTTAAGCCTAAAGTTGAGGTAGAATTTATTGATATAGAGAATCCAATATGACAAGGGAAGCTGCGCTGAAATTATTGCACGACAATATGAAGAATCAGAATCTTCGGAGGCATTGCTACGCAGTTGAAGCAGTTATGCGCGCTTTGTACAGACGGCTTGAAGATAATCACCAGACCAAGGCGAATGAGGATATGTGGGGTATAGCCGGACTTTTACACGACGCGGATTATGAGTTGACAAAAGATGACAATCCTAAGGTTAATCACACAAAGCACATTCTTGAATGGCTTGAGAAGATGGAAGCAGAGACAGATATTTACGACGCGATTGCGGCGCATGCCTGGGGATATATTGAAAATGCACCTATGCCGAAAACGGATATGCAGTGGGCGCTCTATACCTGCGACGAATTGACCGGACTTATAGTTGCTGTTGCTCTTGTTAAACCCGATAAAAAATTGGCGTCGGTTACTGTTGACTCGGTTATGAAAAAATGGAATTCTGCTGCCTTTGCAGCGGGAGTAGACAGGAAACAAATTAAGGAATGCGAAGTAAGGCTTGACATTCCACTTCAGGAGTTTGTAGGTATCGCCTTGAAAGCAATGCAATCAATACATGAGGATTTGGGATTGTAAATAACTGAAATTCAAGTTGCTTTTAAATCTCCTATAATTTAGAATTCCGTCATGAGTATCGAGACGGGCCAAGTAGAGATCGGAGTACCTGATAAAGAAATATTGGTAAGAGAACTTGATCAAATAAAAAGATTCACAGATGCAGGACTTTATACATTAGTTGATCCGGCTAACTTTCAGGAACTATCTCACATTGACCCGGATTTGGTTACTACTTACAAACTTGAGGCAATTGGAACTAGAGAAGCACTTTTGTATAGAGGTCTTAGAAATGCATCCGGAGTTGATGAGCTAAAAGAGATAATTTTGGATGAAATGGCGTTAATTCGGAATGAGATGCGAGGTATTAAATTTTGTCGCAGCGATAATGAAAAAAGTAATTTTACTTTTAACCCGTTTTGGATGTCGAACGAAGAAAGAGAAGGTCTTTTTGCTGCAATACGGCTGGGAGCATATGAAGCGATCAATACTTTAAATTACCCCGCTTTGGACTCAATAAGTCGACAAGAAGTCAATGAGTTAAAGTGTATGGCGATCTCAGAAAGACTTATTAGATTGGAAACCATTAAGGGTCAAAGAAAAACCAGCTTGCAAGGATTTGTAGGTATTATGAGTGATCAAGATCCGATAATTGGAGATATTAACAGTAAAATAAAGAAACTCCTAAGTTTGCAAAAAGAAATCTATTTCGAAGGAATAATTGTTGACAATGATAGTATAAGCAAATAAAATACTTCTATTAACAATTTATTAAAGGCGATTATGTCGAACTTTCCCTCGACGTAGCTGACTGCGAAAATCCTTCGGAATCCTTCGGTTTTGCTTATGGAGTTAAGTAGTTCCGGGAGCTCCCGTTACAGAGTGTGAGAAGTTTGTCATCCTGAGCGCGGTCGAATAGGTGGAGAACTTCCAGAGTTTCGGTAAGTAATTATCGAAAAAATTTAGGTGGCAACACGGTTAATCCCCGTCCTGAAATTTAAGTAAGGAGGGGTTTTTTATTGGAATTAATATCTAACTTAAAGTTAATACCTTTCCTTAAAGCAAAGATTGGAGGTGATTAGTTATGACAGCAGAAAATATCATCGATAATTCGCAAATAATTATATATCAAGCTGAAGTTAACGGAGGGAAGATTAATGGAACAAAACCAGTATTAATTTCACCGCTTGAAACCCAAATGCTTAGGGACTACGAGGAAGAATTAGCTAACGGCTTACTTTCTAAAGATATGGGGAGAGGTTCCATCGAAAAAAAAGAAGAAAAGTTAGAAGAGTATTTTGGTGGAGGAAATGGATAATTTAGAATAATATACGACTAATTTATATATGGAAGAAGATTTTGTAAACCTAATTGATACTGAAAAAAAAGATTCGACGTCTTTAAGGAGGTTGATTGTTGTTCGGCACGGAGAGTCCGTGGCAAATAAGCAAGGAATTTATCAAGGACAAACTTTCGATACAGATTTGTCAGAGTTGGGTATAAAGCAGGCAAGAGCTTTGGCAAAAAGACTTAAAAGTTCAGATATAATAAAAATTATTACGAGCCCGCTAAAAAGAACCTTTCAGACTGCCCAAACGGTAGCCAATGAAGTAGGCTGTGAAATAGAGGTAAATGAAATGATAATTGAAACAAATCATGGTAAATGGGAAGGTAAACATAAAGATTGGATTAAAAAAAACTTTTTACCTATATACGAACTTTGGCACAGCAAACCTTCCGAAGTTATTTTCCCCGAAGGTGAGGCATTTATTGACACAGTTAAACGAACATTGAATTTTCTGGAGAACACCAATTTTGAATCTAATTCTTTGATTGTTACACACGACAATATTATTAGAGCTATGATTTCTTTAATTAGTAACTTGGATATAGATAAGATGTGGGAAATACCATTGGAAACCGCGTCTGTTAATTTTATTGAAGTAAATATGATAAATCGAAAAAATTTATTTAGAGTTTTAAAACTAAACGACCTAGATCATCTCGTCGGATTGAGAAATAATATTAAATTCCACGCATTGTAGTATATAATCGAAATATGATAAGCAAAGCTTGTCATAAACTACGTTTATGATTGACATTGAGCTTATAAGAACAGATCCGGAAAATTTTAAAAAGCGAGTTGCCGCAAAACAGTTTGACCCTGCATTGGTCGATAAGGTATTGGAACTCGATGATAGGCGAAGGAAGTTAATGGTAGAAATCCAAGGTTTGCAGGCTGAAAGAAACAGAATTGCTAGAGAGAAAAATATTGATGAAGGAAAGAGAATTAAAGAGGAGTTAAAAGATAAAGAACCTGAATTAGATAAAATTCAGAGAGAATTTGATGAAAACTTGGCGCAAATTCCCAATCCTCCATTACCCGAAGTGCCGCTTGGTAAAAATGAAACCGAAAATGTTGAAGTGAGAAAGTGGGGAGAGCCGAGAAAATTTGATTTTAAGCCAAAGGATCATCTGGAACTGGGTACATCTTTGGGGATATTGGATTTTGAGACAGGTGCAAAGGTTTCCGGATCGCAGTTTTATTTTTTGTACGGGGACGGTGCTTTATTGGAACTTGCTTTAGTTCAATACGCATTTGAGTTTCTTTCTAAAGAAGGGTTTAAGCCGGTAATAACCCCAGATTTGGCAAAATCACGTTATTATCTTGGAACCGGATATATGCCGAAAGGAAGCGAAGCCCAAACTTACACGATTGAAGGAGAGGATTTGGGATTAATAGCAACAGCCGAAGTAACTTTAGCTGGAAAACACGCAGATGAAATAATTCCGGAGAAAGATCTTCCTCTCAAATATATCGGATATTCTCACTGTTTCCGTCAGGAGGCCGGAGCATACGGAAAATATTCGAAGGGACTTTATCGCGTCCACCAATTTACCAAAGCCGAGATGTTTATTTATTGTACCCCCGAAGAGTCAGGTAAAATGCACCAGCATATTTTGGAGATGGAAGAGAAAATATATCAGAATCTGGGACTTCCCTACCGGGTTTTAGAAATGTGTACTGGAGACCTTGGGGCAATGGCAGCACGAAAATTTGATATCGAGGCCTGGATGCCTACTCGGGGAGAATATGGTGAGGTTACTTCAACCTCAAATTGCACAGATGACCTTGGGGCAATGGCAGCACGAAAATTTGATATCGAGGCCTGGATGCCTACTCGGGGAGAATATGGTGAGGTTACTTCAACCTCAAACTGCACAGATTACCAAGCCAGAAATTTGAATATAAAATATAAGCGTAAGGATGGGAAAAACGAATATGTACACATGCTCAACGGAACAGCAATAGCAACTTCCCGAACTCCCCTAGCAATTTTGGAAAATTACCAGGAGGCTGATGGATCTGTAACAATTCCTGAAGTTTTGCGAAAATGGATGGGGAAAGATAAGTTTACATCAAGCTAACTTCATCTCTCTCATTTTTTTCAGAACTTTTGGAGTAGATTTTACAACTTCTTCTACGAAATCATATAAAGCATCCGCTAAATAAGCAGTGGCAATATCTTCGTAAACTAAGCATAAATCTCTTTCGTGGAGCAAAGCTAGCCATAACGCACCTTCCAGGTTTTCCTCGTCCCACCAGTCAATTAACCTCTTAAGTTTTTCTAAAGGTATTGAGCTTTTATCACCGTATCTTTTTAATGGTTGAATAACTGATATTGTATGTTCACCAAAATGTTCTTTTTCAGCCATCTTTTTATCAGGAATAAAACCAAGAAGAAATGAGTGTTTAAGATCTTCTGTTTCGACAGTAACTTTGTAAGCAATACCGTTCTTTCGGAGAATTTCTTTAGAATCGATTTTTTCCACACTTTTGACGTCTTCATTAACTCGAGGTAGTCTTTCCACGTAAGGAGAAAAGTGTATTTGATCAAGAAGGATTTCTTTTCCCGACATATGGTAATTATATCATACGAAGAAACTAACACCGGGTGTTGACTAGCTTCCAACAATGGGTTATAAATTAAGATAATGCCTCGCAGGAAACAAGTATTGGGAACTGACGAAACATACCATGTTCTGAATCGCGGTGTCGCTTCTCTTCCTATTTTCAATACTGACAAAGATTATAGACGGTTTATACAATTAACTAGCTACTATATTTTTATTGATTCTACCTTGAGCTACTCCTCGTTTAGGGATTTGGAGGTCAAACAGCAGTCTGAATATATGGAAAAGTTGAAAAAAGAATCTAGACGGGCAATTGATATTTATGCATTCTGCTTGATGCCTAATCATATTCATTTTTTAGTAAGACAAATAATTGATGGTGGAATAACACTAGCATTTTCGAAAATCCAAAATGCTTATGCTAAATATATAAACTTGAAAAATAGAAGAGCAGGACCTCTTTTCCAATCTAGATTCAAAGCTAAGATTTGATTTTGTAAATCCAAGATTTATCCTAAAGATTGTTGGTAGTGTTGAAAAATATAAGCAGTTTGTTTTAAACCAAGCTGATTATCAGAAGGATTTAAGTAAGATAAAACACCTACTTTTAGAATAAGTACCCGGTGTTTGAACGTATTTAACACCCGGCGTTAGGTGTTGAACGCTGGACAATGAAAAAGATTTATTTTTACCTAACTCTTGTATTAATTACCCACGTAGCGCTTTTTGTTTTTAAAAATAATACCCAATTTGTAAAAGAAACAGATTCGCTTCAGCAAGAGAATTTTACAGCCTATGTGGACTCTCTTCGCTCGGGTTCATTTCCCGAGGGCTTAAACTTTATTGACACACGATTATTTCCTGCCTTTTAGCATTTTCACTGTCGATTTGATTATTAATAATAGCTATGCATCCGCTTTATTGGTTTTACTCTTGAGCCTGATATTAATATATCTGAGTTGTGTTTATTTAACCAAAAATCCATTTTTTTCTTTTTGGATAACTATTTTTCCACCAATTGTTTACGAACAAACGAGCAAGATAAGTACCGAGTCACTTTTAATTTCACTCTCGCTGTTTTCTTTGGCCCTCATCAGTAAAGGTAAATATTATTTAGTTAGTTTAATTTTAAGTTTTGCATCAATTGTCAGACTAATTGCACTTTTTATATTTTTAGGATTCACCTTTTATTTATTCAGAATTGGACAGAAAAATAATATATTTAAATATTCTTTGGTTTTTTTAATTTTCCCATTATTATTAATTGCTTTTAATCTAAAGTTTTTTAACGAAGGAATTCTTTACCAGATTAAAGCCAATTCAGCAATAGGAAACGTGAACATAGGGGTATTACAAGTGTTTAAAGATATTTGGGAGGAATTTACAAAGCGCAATTTTAGGGAATTATTTGTCGGTCTATTTTATGTTACCTTTTCTTTGTTTATTTACATTAAGACGATTTTTCACAAAAGTGACTTTATGTTACAAAGGTGACTTTATGTTTAAAAATGATAGAAGTTTAATATTAATGACAGTAACAGGGATGATGTTTTTTGTGTATCTGGCAGGACCGAGTGAATTTCTTACACAGGTACGGCGTTTTCTTTCTGTGATTTTTCCCTTAGTTTTTGTGGCGAACTACAAAAACCTGGTTAGTAGGAGAAAACTTTTAGGCTTTTCTTTGCTAACCTTGCCGCTTGCGTTTATATAATTTTTTCAAAATTACTTTTTCCTTGCCTCGCGGTATTTTCTCTTTTGAGATTTATAGAATTTATCATTGTGTTTTCCTTTGAACATCGCCTCTGGATATTTTAGTGGATATTTTAACTCATTTTTTTCTATCTTATGCTCAATAACTTTTGGAAGATTTATGTTTACAGAATTACAGAAACTTACCAAATACCAAAATACATCTGCCACTTCCTCGCCGACTTCTTCCCAGTTTTTAGCCTCCTTATCCTGGCTATATTTGCCGCTAGCGTCCCACTGAAATTTTTCCAGCAACTCTGCTGCCTCAATCACTATTGATTTAGCGATGTCTTGGGACGTTGGTAGCCATCCTCGTGCTTTATTAAAAGCTATTATTTTCCTAGACAGTAGTTCAAGCGTCTTTTTCTTCATATAATTTGTGAGTATAATACTTTTTGCTTTTTAATTTTTCAGGTAATAAACTTTCCTTAGTGTATTTCTCATAACCCTCTCCGTATTTTAATTCCTTCATTAATTTAGTCACGGGATTACGGATTTTGAGGGGAACCGGGAGGTTACCGTATTTTTGAACATCCTCTAAAGCTCTCATATAGGCGTCATATGCACTTCTATCTTTTTTAGCTTGGGATAAATATACCGTTCCTGTTGCTAAATTTTCCTGACATTCTGGATAGCCGATTTGCTGACAGGCCTGGAAAACTGCGTTGGCGACAACTAAAGCGGTTGGTGATGCAACGTCCTCCGAAGCGAATACAACCATTCTTCTTGCAATATAAAGCGGGTCCTGACCGGCAGCAACCATTCGAGCCAAATAATAGAGTGCCGCGTCAACGTTACTAGCCCTCATGCTCTTAATATATGAGCTGATTATGTTGTAATATTCCTCCCCCCTTTTATCAAAAGTAAATTGTCGACGTTGTAGGGCTTGCTCAATAAGATTTATAGTAAGGTGCGTACCTATCCCACCTTCCAGGTGGTTTTGCTTGACACCTGCCAGACTTGAGGTAATTTCCAAAACATTGAGCATTACGCGAGCGTCGCCATTTGATGATTCCAGCAAAAATTTCAGCGCGTCTTTATCGATTTTAACATTTAGATATTTTAAAACTTTATCAACTATTTTCTTAAGTTCTTTATTACTATGCTCTTTTAATACAAGTACTCTTGTCCGCGAAAGAAGCGGAGCGATGACTTCAAATGATGGATTTTCGGTAGTTGCTCCTATCAAAGTAATATTTCCTCGCTCCACAAAGGGGAGCAGTTTTGCCTGTTGGGCTTTATTAAATCTGTGAATCTCATCAATCACTACAACCGGAGGAAACATGTTTTCTTCTTTCATCACTTTTTCGATTTCTTTAATTGATGATGATACGGCTGAGAATTCGAAATACGGTCGATTCAATTCTGCGGCAATGATTCGGGCAAGTGTTGTTTTTCCGGATCCGGGTGGACCCCAAAATATAAGTGAAGGAAACCCGCCTCCGCCATACGGCTTCGGTGAGGCGAGACTAGACAGGAGTTTACGAATAACTCCCTCCTTTCCAACTAGGTGTTCTTGTCCGATAAAATCTTTTAATTTTTTGGGTCTTAATCTTTCTGCAAGAGGAATATTATTCACGCTATTATTATAACCCAAATAATATCCGAACAAAATAACGGTGAAAAAATGTTAATATTAACTTGTGGCAAAAATGCGAAACAGTGTAGTAAATCCGATGTTTTCTTTCGGTAGATTTCAGCAGGTATTTTTTACTTTGAGAGAAGTAATAAAAATTGCCTTTCGGGCTCGTCCTCGACTATTAACGGCGGTTTTAATTCTAAACGCAATTTGGGGGTTTTCGGCTGTGCCCGGATTTTATTTAGAGAAGTTAATTATCGATAGTTTAGTCAGTGGGTTTAAGGCGTTGGATTTAAGTCAAGTATTTTATAGAGTTGCCACACTTTTGGGGTTTGCTCTTGCCCTTTCGCTCTTTAGAAATATTTTAGGAAGCTACAATCGATTTTTACGAAGGACACTATCGCGCTATGTCGATTCGGAGCTTGATGTTTTGGTCGGTAACAAAATTTCAAGATTAAGGCTTTCCGTTATCGAAAATCCTGAGTTCAAGGATAGATTTAATAAAGTTCAGAGAGAATCCGGCCGACGCGCATGGGGACTAATGATGCCTTTATCGGACGTACCCAATTATATATTCGGATTTGCCTCGGCTGTTGCAATATTAATTATCGTAAATCCACTAATCTCAGTCGGAATATTGATTTTTTCTATACCGCGCTTTTTCTTAGACTCGAAATATATTAAGAAAGATTACGACCTCGATACCCAAATGTCTACCAAGTATCGCATTTGGGGATGGTTGCGTTACTATCTTGTAGAAAACAGAAATTTTCTGGAGCTTAAACTTCTAAGACTCACGGATTATTTAACAAAAAGACTCAAAGGAATTTCAAGCGAAATTATTGAAAAACGAATTGAACTAAATAAGCAAAGAGAAATATCCAGTTTCATCGGTCATGTTCCCCTCACTTTTTATGACTATGCAATTTCGCTATTTTTAGCTTTTCAAGTAATACTCGGAAAAATTACAGTCGGTTCGTTTCAATTGTATCTCAGGTCTTTAAGGAGCGCTGAGGAAAATTTAGGAGGCCTGGTATCGTCATTTTTGGAAATATACGAAAATTACATCTATGTAGTTGATTTGATTTGGTTTTTAAATTTAAAAGAAGAAACTATTAAGTCGGACATTAAAGGAGAATTGGTGAAAGAAATAAAGCAAATTGAGTTTAAAAATGTATGGTTCAAATGAAGAATTGGTGAAAGAAATAAAGCAAATTGAGTTTAAAAATGTATGGTTCAAATACCCGAGAACAAAAAATTGGGTTTTAAAAGACGTTAACCTGAAAATCGCTTTGGATGAGAAGATTGCGGTTGTAGGTGAGAACGGTGCCGGCAAGTCTACTATGATTAAGCTTTTGGGTGGATTTTATATACCAAAAAAGGGAGAAATTTTAATTGACGGAATTAATCTGAGGGAGATGAACCTGGATATTTGGAGAAGCCAATTAGCGGTTCTGTTTCAACAATTTGAGACTTACCCATTTTCAGCCAAAGACTCAATCGGGTATGGAGATATCGAAAGGGTTGAGAATTTCGAAGAGGTTGTAAATGCAGCGAAAAAGACCGGAATTCACGATTATATTGAGGGTCTGCCGAAAAAATATGAAAATCCATTAGCGCCGGAGTTTGAACACGGTGTAAATCCTTCTATGGGACAATGGCAAAGAATCGGGATTGCAAGGATGTTATTTAGGACTGGTGCTAAGCTACTGATTTTGGACGAACCCACCAGCAATGTAGATCCACAGGCGGAAAGTGATATATTCAACGAGCTTGCCCGAATAACTAAAAACAAAATCCTAATCTTTGTAACTCAAAGATTTTCCACAGTAAGAATAGCTGACCGAATTTTTGTTTTGGACGACGGCCGCATAATCGAGCAAGGTACACATAAAAAATTAATGGAACTTGCGGGAAAGTATAAAAAATTGTTCACACTTCAGGCAGAAGCATATTTAAGTAGCTAGTAGGAATTAGGATGTAGGAAGGAGAAGGAAATTATGGGAAAAGTAGGTTATATATTAACTGGGACTAAAGTCTTGGAAGAAGTAGAATCGCCGATTAACGGTAAGATTTCCGTTATCAAAAGTCTTGCGTTTGGAACTTATATACAGGTTTCGGGTTTAACCCAGTCGGGGGGAATCATAAAAAGTATTTGGAATAAGACGTTAAAAAATGTAAAAGGTAAAAGGCGAGAGGTAAAGAACTGCTTAATTTTGGGACTGGGTGGGGGGAGTATTGTCGAGGTAGTTACGAAATATTGGTCGGAGGCAAAAATTGTCGCAGTTGATATCGATCCGATAATGGTTGGGCTTGGAAAAAAATTTTTAGGTTTGGAGGATAGGGGAATAGAAATAGTTATTGGGGATGCGTATGAATTTTTAAGTCAAAATGACAAATCAAAATCTAAAAAGAAATTCGATTTAATTCTCGTTGATTTATATGTCGGTGACGAATTTCCGAAAAAATTTGAAACAAAAAACTATATACAACGTATAAGGAGTGTCCTTGCACATAATGGGATAGCTATTTTTAACAGGCTTTATTATGGAGAAAAAAGAAGCCAGGCGATGAGATTTGGGAATAAATTGGAAAAGATGTTTAAAAATGTGGAATATTTTTATCCCGAAGCAAATTTGATGTTTATCTGTTCTACTTAATTAACATATATTAATTTATATACTTCTTTATTTTGACTTCGAAAGTGTTATATCGTAAAATTCGACAAAGCCTATAATTACATATAGACTAATTAAGTTCTTTGATATAAAGGTGTAATTAGTTTCATTTTAAGGAGAAAAAAATGTTACCTCAACAGGAAAGTCACCAGATGGAGTTAGATAAGGTAAGTCCGACAGGAATTGAGGAATGGTATTGTCCAATTTGCAGCAGACGGATTGTGTTAACTTATAAACCCGTGTTAAATACACTAGTCCTCAATGAGGGTGATCAATATGCTAATCACTCAGGCGAACGAGGAGGAGCGCGAATTACAAACAGAAGCATTGATACTCCTGAAGACGAGGAGTTATCTGAAAATGATATACCATCCGATGTGATTGCTTGGTGGAATGCTAATTTGTCTCTTCCGGATGATAACTAGTCACTCTGATTAATAAATTACACTTTACTTCAAAATTTTTTACGCACGTTTACAACACAACAAGGAAAAGCGAAAAATAAAGAAATTCGGGGGAAACAATCCCTTCCAAAATTTAGTTTTTTGCAATTTACCAAATTGCTTGGTATTTTTTTGATTGACTAAAAAACTTTTTCTTGTTGTGTTTTTATTTTCTTGATATTTTGAATTTCTCGTTTCATCTTCTTAAGTTTTTTAATTGACTCCTTTTTTATTCACAAATTTATTTATGGATAAAAAAAGCGGACTGCATTTAACCTAATAAACTTTATATTGATTGCGATAATCGCAAAAGTTATTTTAGGTGCGGTTGGGATTTTGCGGTCCGCCTATTTGTTCGAATGATATTATTTTACAGAGGTGAGACTTTGGGTTGGCTTGGATGAAAAAAGTCGGTCACCCGCGATAGATACTATCCCGATAATAATAACCCTGATTAGCCAAGTAAAAACTGCAACGAAGAGAGGCACAATCGTTAATATATCTTTCGAAAGCTCTGGGTTCTTCGCTATTAATGCGATAGATATACCCCACCAAATAATTGCGGCATTCAGAGTGGCAGCTAAAAGCCAAGCCCCAAAGAGATACCAAATTCCATTTGGTTCGTTACCGCCGCTTTCAGGTATGAATAATCGGGCAATACCTGCAAAATCGATACCGCAAAAAGCTATTGCCAAGATTGTCGCCCAGGATAATCCAGAAAGACTTAGATTACCCAAAAGATCCCTTAAGGCATATTCGGTAACACTATAGTTAAAAACCTCAAAGGCCAAAAACGCTGCAATAACTACAACTCCGAA
>Ga0209542_10015792_pt1 | contig 12612 bp, 13 predicted proteins | sample RifCSPhighO2_01_FD_184028 | JGI IMG/M metagenome (GOLD analysis project Ga0209542, IMG submission 184028) | Soil microbial communities from Rifle, Colorado - Rifle CSP2_plank highO2_0.1 (SPAdes) (version 2) | ecosystem: Environmental > Terrestrial > Deep subsurface > Rock core/Sediment ...
ATCAAAGTGATGTGTACGTCTTATATGACGGCTGAGTATTATGCCATCTAGGCAAACTGAAGGTCGGGAGTTCGATTCTCCCCCGGCCCATTTTTCATGCGCATCCCTGATCGCTCTCGGCAGGTGCCGGATAATGCCTTTTGAGTAATCCGCGATGTGCAGCCTGCCGGCATCCTTGATAGTTTCCGGATTATCCCCGTTTTGGCGCGCAAATTTGCGCTTCAGAAGTGTATAGAGTTTTCTGCTTTTTTCATAATTCTCCATTTTAGGATAACTCTCGAACCTGATATCGGCAAGAATTGTTCCGTTGATATCTATGACGGGGAAATCCACATGTATATCTCTTCCCTTTATGTGCAGTTTAGCAGCGCGCGATCTGGATTCTGGGATTATCTCCGTTTCATAGCCCGACAATTCCAAATAATTCTTGACGTCAATAATAGAGTATTTTTCAAAATTATACCACGTTATTCTGGACATATCTTTACCATCAGATTTATTTTTATAGTTTGAATTTGGGCATTATTTTTCCTTTAGCAACCGCAACTTATATATATGAAATTCCGCCATAATATTATCAGAAAATAAATGCGGAAGGTGAGAATCATGGCAGCCAAAAAGAAGAAAGCGGTAAAGAAGACCGCGAAGAAAATGTCGAAAAAGAAAAAAAGATAAACGAATTTTTTCTTTTTGTTTTTTTGATCATGCGATGATTTTTACCCGTGATAATTCGTCGCTTCGCTCTTGAACTTGAGGTCCTTCCATCCTGCGGACAGCTTCTTGCACACGCTTCTGAGTTCCTTCTTCATGTCGTCATTCCAGAACTGCCATGTCTCGCGTATCCATTCCGCAACGTCCTCCTCGTCGGGATCCATGAGAAGCATGTTGTTCTTCCATTTCAGGACCTGTAGCTTCTTGTACAGGTCAAACAGCCGGTTCTTGTCCTCCTTGGTTATCATGCCCTGCTCGTAGAAGCCGGAGAGAGAATCGGCATCGCCGATTATTGGCTCTATTATTCTTTCCGTGAAGGAGAACACGCGGTTGGAGATCTCCGTCCTTATCTGCTCAAAGAGTTCCCCCTCTTCCTCGAGTTCAAAGTTAAAAGTTTCTTTCAATTCCGTAAGATGCGGAAGGCTGAACTTCGTCTGGAATTTCTTATACCTCTCTAGAACGTCGGATTGCATCCTATAATAAATCCGGCAAACTATATAAATTATAGTTAACCAAAATAGAGAGAGGATGTTGGAGTTTGGTGGCCATATGCGGCCAAATTTTGCAATAGCGGCGATTAAGAATCGGTAAGTTATATTCTGCGGGCGCGAAATGCATGAAAGCGGTCATAAAGATAGGGGGCTCGGTCGCAATAAGCGCAATGGGAATAGATTCCCACTACTTTTCGCGGCTGATTCCGGTTCTGAAGGGCATTGAGAAGGGCAACGACGTCTCCTTGTGCATAGGCGGAGGCCGCATAGTTAGGAATTACTTCGAGTCTGCGCGCGCACTTGGCATGTCCGAGCGCGACATGGAGCTTGTGGGCATAGACATGATAAAGGCGCACGTGAGGTTCGTTGCGTTTCTTACAGGGAAGAAGCCGATTTTCTCCCGCGAAGAAATAAAAGGCGGCAACATGGTCATAGGCGGGCTGGAGCCCGGCAAAAGCACGGACCACAGCGCCGCACTACTTGCCTCGGCGATAAAAGCCGACGTTCTTGTGAAGATGACGAACGTTGCAGGAATATGCGACAGGGACCCTGCGAAGCACAAGGGCGCGAAGCTGATAAAATCCATGTCGTTCGCCCAGCTCAAGAGCTATGCAACGCAGGGCACCCCGGGAAATTACGGCATCTTGGATGCCTCGGCCATAGAAATAATAGCAAGGGACAGGATAACCACGGTCATAATGGACGGCAGAAAGCCCGAGGATCTCGGCAAGGCGCTGGCTATGGAAACCGGCACCGTTATCAGAGGAACATCAGAAGGAACGTGAGGTAAAGGGACAAAACAATCACGGTCCCGATTGCGTCTTCCGCGGTAAGCTTCATACCGTAACTATGGCTTGGCCAGTTTATAAAACTTTCTGAATCATAATTATAGTGGATGACATCAGTTTGCGTAAAATATCATGTCATTTGAAACCCAAGGGCTCGTGGTCTAGCGGCTTGCCATAGCGCACGCAAATGACGCAACCTTCACATGGTTGAGGCCGGCGGTTCAAATCCGCCCGGGCCCATCGCGCCTTCGGCCGCAGGAGGAGCCTGCAAAAGCGCTGAAACGAACAAAGAAATGCGCTCCGTTGCGCATTCGGCTTCCCGATATTTATACAGGGACCGTAATAATAATGCAGGTGTTTGGATGAAAGCTACCGCAAAGGCCAACGCGAACATAGCGTTGGTGAAATACTGGGGCAAGCGCGACGAGGCGCTGATACTGCCTTATAATTCGTCAATGTCAATGACCTGCGACGGGATGGAGACCGTCACAACAGTGGAATTCTCAGAAAATTATGACAAGGACACGGCGGTCATAAATGGCGAGGAGCTTTCTTCCGACCAGAAACGCGTCTACGCGCACATAGGCATGATCAGAAAGATGGCAGGAATAAAGGAAAAAGCGAAAATAGTTTCCAAAAGCAACTTTCCTGTCGCTGCGGGGTTGGCTTCTTCCGCATCCGGGTTTGCAGCTCTTACTGTCGCGGCCGGCGCGGCCGCGGGTCTGAAACTTTCAGAAAGAGAACTATCTATCATTGCCCGTCAGGGTTCAGGTTCTGCGTGCCGCTCCATATTCGGGGGCTTCGTGGAGTGGAAGAAAGGCACGAAATCTTCCGACTCATACGCCGAGCAAATAGCCGGCAAAGATCACTGGAAGGATTTTAGGATGATAGCAACCATCGTGAAGGAAGCAAGGAAAGCCGTTTCCTCGCGCTCCGGCATGTCGTTGACAGTCAGGACGTCGCCTTATTACAGCGGCTGGCTTTCCTCGATTGAAGAGGATTTGAAAGGCATGAGGGAAGGCATACTCTGCAAGGATTTCACTGCCGTTGGCGCGCTCGCGGAATACAATGCGCTGAAAATGCATTGCACCATGATGACGTCTAGGCCGCCGATTATATATTGGACGCCCCCAACCGTGGAGATAATGAATGCCGTAAGGGAATGGCGAAAGGACGTGGAGTCTTACTTCACCATAGATGCCGGTCCCAACGTCAAGGTGATGTGCCTCAGAAAGGACGAGAAAGAACTGCATCAGAGGCTTTCGGGACTGGAAGGCGTGGTGAAGACAATATCCTGCGCGCCCGGAGACGGGGCGTCGATTAGTAAAAAGCACCTGTTTGATTGACATGATACTGCACGACACGGCTTGCATACTCGTTGAGCAACGCGGAAAAATCCTTCTTGTCAGGCGCGCAAGCCGCCCGGAAAAAGGATACTGGGCAGTGCCCGGCGGCCACGTTGAAAAGGGCGAAACGTTCAAAGAAGCCGCGCAGCGGGAATCAATAGAAGAAGTGGGCGGAGTGACGATTGAAGGCCGCGAGATCATGCGGTTTGTTCACGACGCGGACGTAGGCCACAGGCACCGGGCGCATGTCTTCCGTGCAAGGGTGACGGGCAAAGTCGTTGCCGGAAGCGACGCTGCAGAGGCACAATGGTTTTCTTTGAACCAAATGAAGAAAATGGACATAACGCATTATACAAAAACAATTCTGAACAAGCTTTGCGGGGAAAGTGCATGAAAGTTTCTGCCCCCGGCAAGATAATCATAATCGGCGAGCACGCCGTGGTCTACGGCAAGCCGGCGATAATAGCAGCTGTGGACAAGCGTTGCACAGTTAGCATGGAAAAATCCAAGGGCATCACGATCAGTTCCCCGATCATGAAGGATTCCGCGCATTTCACGGTTGCGGAGGCGAAGAAATTGTCGGAAAAGGCCGATGCGCTGTGGAAAGAATGCGCGCAAGCCAAGGACTTCAGCCCCCTATTTGCCGCAACAAAGAAGAATGGCAATGCTCTCAAAGCCGGCGTCGGCAAAATATTTCGCGAATTCCAGATAGACGCTGGGGCAGACATAAGCATAGCTTCGCAGATACCTATCGGATATGGCATGGGCTCGTCTGCAGCTCTAGCTGTTTCATTGGCCAAGGCCGCCTCTTCGCTTTACGGAAAGAAAGCTTCGCTGGAAGAGATAAACGCCGTTGCCTACAAGCTGGAGCAGTATGCGCACGGCACGCCTTCCGGCGGCGACAACACCGCGTCGTGCTTTGGCGGCATCATGCGATACGTGAAGGAGCCGAAAATTATGGAACGTCTTGATCTTGGGAAGCTTGATAATTTCATGATTGTTTATGCCGCGCCGCCGGTGAAAACCACGGGCGAACTTGTTCAAAGCGTGCGGAATCTTGGCGATGCCTTCAGGACGGAAAGGGTGAACGCGCTCGGCGCGCTTGCAGGAAGCATGCTTGACGCGCTGCGAAAGAGAAACCATGGCGAAATAAAACGCATAATCAACGAGGCGCAGAAAAATCTGCGGGAGCTTGGCGTCTCTACCCCGGAAATAGACGTGCTGTGCGAGTCCGTGAAGAAAGCAGGCGGAGCGGCAAAGCTTTGCGGCGCCGGAGGCGGCGGGGTCGTGATGTGCTACCACGAAGATGGCACCAAGCTTGAGAGCGTTGTGCGGGCTGCCGGTTATGCGCCGCAGCACGTGCAGCTTGGCGCGGAAGGCGTCAGGATAGATTCACAGTGACGCTTCGGCCTTTGCCACTATGTGCCGCGTCTTCTCCACGGCATCCGCGTTGACGGATATGCTCGTGGTTCCCCATTCCACCAGTTTCTTCGCGAGCTCAGGGTAGTAGCTCGGAGCCTGGCCGCATATTGAGCACGTTATGCCCGTTTTCGCGCAGGTCTTCACGACCCTTTCAATGCACCATAGCACAGCCGGGTCAAGCTCGTTGAACCATCTTTGCGCAAGCATAGCGGAGTCCCTGTCCACGCCGAGGGTCAGCTGGGTCAGGTCGTTGCTGCCTATTGACACGCCGTCTATCCCTTCGCGTATGAAATCTTCTATGAGAATGGCCGTTGAAGGGACTTCCACCATTATCCAGAGCTTGAACTTCGGATAATCGTAGAGCCCGGCGTTCCTTATTATGCCCTTGATCTCCCGCAATTCCCAGGCGCTCCTGATAAACGGTATCATCAGGCAGATGTTGTCCATGCCTTCGTTATAAGCTTTCTTTATCGCAGCAAGCTCAAGCATGAACTCCTGCGGCTCCACGATGTAGCGGGAAGCGCCTCTCCAGCCTATCATGGGATTGTTCTCCGCGGGCTCCCTTTCCCCGCCCTCAAGATTGCTGTATTCATTCGTCTTGAAGTCAAGCGAGCGGTAAACTACCGGCCTTGGATAGAAGGCTTTTGCAACCCGCGTCACGCCTTCGTATATTTTTTCAACAAACTCGTTCTCCCTGCCTTCTGCTATGAGAAAGCCCGGATGCTTCCCGAGGTTCGCCGCTATGAACTCGGCCCTCATCAGCCCGATTCCGTCGCATGCAAGCTTGGCATATCTTTCAGCGGCCTCGGGTTGGCCAAGATTGACGTAGATTTTTGTTTTCGTGGAAACAAAATCGTATTTTTCATCCTGCGTTTCTATCTTGACTATTCCGTCGTAGATGCGGCCCGAATAAGCGTCAAGCGTAACGGTCTGATGTTCTTTCAGCGCGAGCGTCGCGGTTCCGGCGCCGACAATGCACGGTATGCCAAGCTCCCTTGAAACTATGGCGGCATGGGAAGTCATTCCGCCTTCGTCAGTGATTATTCCGGCGGCTATCTTCATCGCAGGGACAAAATCCGGGGAGGTCATCTTGGCAACCAGTATGTCTCCGGGGGTTATCTTGTTCATGTCCCTTGCGCTTGCGAGTATCTTGACAATGCCTGTTGCCGCGCCCGGAGACGCGGGAAATCCCTTGGTTATGCAGTCTATTTCTTCAGATACTGCAGTCGCCCGTCCGGTGCGCACAGCGGTGACGGGCCTTGACTGCAACAGGAAGATCTTGCCGTTCTCCATGGACCATTCAAAGTCCTGCGGCCGCCCGTAATGCGCCTCCAGCCTCACGGCTATCCGTGCCAGTTCTTCCACGGACTTTCTCGGGAGGCAGAGCATCTCCTGCCTTCCGCCCCCTATCATTATTTCCTGAAGGCCGCCTGCGCCGTTCAATATTTTCATCTTTGTTTTCTTCCCGCTCCTTGATTCCAGAACGGAAAGCGTCTTCTTGTCTATTATATATGTATCGGGCGTCACTTCTCCGGAAACGACCGAGTCTCCCTGTCCCCACGACGCTTCTATTACGATGCGGTCTGTTTCCCCTGTCACCGGATTGACAGTGAATCCTACCCCTGCCTGGGCAGAGTCAAGCTGCTTCTGCACTACGACAGACATAAGCACGTCGCGGCCGCTTATCCCCTTTGCCCTGCGGTAGGAAATGGCGCGAGAAGTGAATGCCGACGCCATGCATTTTTTTACCGCATCAAGCACGTTCCTTTCGCCGCTGACGTTCAGCAGGGTAAGCTGCTGGCCGGCAAAGCTTGCATCCTCAAGATCCTCGGCCGTTGCCGAGCTTCTGATGGCAACGGGCAAGTCTCGCGTCCCGTATTTTTCAGAAAGATCGCTATAGAATTCCAATATCTCTTTCTCCATGTCCGCAGGCATCTGCAATCCCTCTATCTGCCTGCGTACAGATGCCGCAGCTTCTTCTGGCTGCGATATGTCGCCGCTCTCGTCCAGCAATGCAGTGTAATCCGTGCCGTTTAGAAAGTGCGTGTAGGCTTCGGTAGTGACCGCGAATCCGCGGGGCACAGGCATGCCTGCCCTTATGATTTCCCCAAGATTCGCGGCCTTGCCGCCCACGGAAAGAATGTCGTTCCGCGAAACTTCTTCCAGCCCCTTTACAAAGTTCACAATCCCACCCCTCATATAGGCGCCAGCCGCGCCAGAATATTATGCAGGCAATTATATAAATAGTTTCATACTTTGTCATACTTTCTTGTTCGTTTCATTTTAAAAAGCCTGACGCAAAAACTACGCATGAGCCACGTATCGGCGCCCGGAAAGCTGATCATAGCGGGAGAATGGGCGGTGCTTGAGCCCGGCAACCCCTGCATAGTCGCGGCAGTCGACAGGCGGGTTCATGCCGAAGCCAGAAAGAGCGGCACGCTTGCCGTGGAACTGAAAGACTTTGGAATAAAGACATCGGGCTCGTTTGACAGCGGCAAAATCATGTGGGACTCCGACGATCCGAAGCTTGCGTTTGCCAAATCGTCGGTTGAAACGGTTATCAAATATACAGGCAGGCAGGAGCCTTTCAGGCTGATAACTTACGGCTCGGCTGACATGGAAGCCGGCGGAACAAAGCTCGGCTTTGGCTCATCGTCAGCAGCGACTGCCGCGATGGTCGGCGCCATGCTCCGCCACTTTGGCGAAGGAGAAAAATTCGAGAGCATGTCGTTTAAAATCTCGGCCATAGCGAGCTATGCCGCGCAGGGCAAGATGGGTTCCTGCTTTGACGTGGCGGCCGCGGTATATGGCGGCGTGATAACTTACGAAAGATTTGACCCAAGGTGGCTCGAAGCGCAGTTGCGAGGAGTGCAACTGCGGGACGTTGTCCTGAAGAAGTGGCCCGGGCTCAAGGTCAGGCGCCTCGGCATTCCGCGCAATTTGAGTCTGATCGTGGGCTACTCGGGCAAGCCGGCTTCCACGATTGAAATGATAAAGCAAATGAAAGAGTTCAAGCGGGACGACCCTGAAAATTACATAAGAATAATGGGTGACATATCCGTGACAGTGCAAAACATGATAAAGGCATGGGAAGTTTCTGATGCCGACAATATAATATTACTTGCCAACAAGAACGAAAGCCTGCTGCGCGAACTTACTGGCCTTTCCGGCATAGGAATAGAAACCAAGGAGCTTATGCGCCTCTCTGCTCTGGCCGAAGACGAGGATGCCGGCGGCAAGCTTTCCGGCGCAGGCGGCGGGGACTGCGCGATAGCGCTGTGCTTCTCAGATGACGCGGCGCAAAGAGTCAGGAAAGCATGGGAATCAAAGGGTTTCCAGATAGTTGGCGTCAACATAGATAGCGAAGGGATACGCGAAGAATAATGGCAGATTGTAATAAGCAGGTTTGCCTAATATCGGAACTTTCCCAACTGAACATACTATGGCAAATGACCGAAGTATTCGGGTAAAATTCTGCGTTTGCTGTATGGAAATGGCATTGGAATGCCTAAAAACTAGTGTCATCTGCTATATAATATTCCAGAATTAATGTTCTTTACTATAAGCTTTTATCATTTCGCCCTAATTTGCTTGAATGGAGAGCGAAACCCTCATTATCGTGGATGACAAGGACAACGAGATAGGGAACGACAGCAAGACGAATTGCCATTACCGCGAGCCGAAGCTTCACAGGGCGCTTTCAGTCTTCGTATTCAATGCCGCCGGCGACATGCTCATAACGCAGCGGAGCGCGGCAAAGAAAACGTGGCCGCTGCACTGGAGCAACGCCTGCTGTAGCCACCCTAGGAAAGGCGAGGTCACGGACGCAGCGGCAGCGCGCAGGACAAAGGAAGAATTAGGCATAAGCTGCAGCCTGAAATTTCTTTTCAAGTTCCAGTACGCCGCCCGCTACAGCAACGAATGGGGCGAAAAGGAGTTGGACTGGGTTTACGCTGGAAGGCACGATGGCCCGATCAAGCCGGACCCCGGCGAGATAACGGCATGGAAGTTTGTTTCTGCACGGGACCTGAAAAATGACATGAAGAAAAATCCCGGCAATTATACCCCGTGGTTCAAGCTTTGCGCCGAAAAAGTAATTGAGCGCATGCGAGGCTTCTGAATGCAGGAAGGCGTGTTCTTCGTTAACAACCGCGGCGAAAAGCTCTCAGGCACCGTTCACGGCAAAGGCGCCAAGGCCGTGATATTATGCCACGGCTTCAGAAGCTCGAAAGAAAACAATGCGGCATGGGCGGAAAAGCTTTCGGACAGTTTTGCGGTTCTGCGTTTTGACTTCAGCGGCCACGGCGAAAGCGACGGCGAATTGAAGGACATAACCCTTACGCGCCTTCTTGCGGATATGAGCGCCGCGATAGGCTTCATGGCTTCCCGCGGAGCGAAGAGCATAGGCCTTGCAGGGCACAGCCTTGGGGGATCGCTTTCCATCCTTGCGTCAGCCCGCGCAAAGGCGATATGTTCAGTGGCCGGTGCAACGGACTTTTCCCGTCGAAGCTTGAACAGGTTCGGGCTGCTTAATTTTGATCAGGATGCAAAAGGGCATGATTTCTGCGAAGCACTGAGAAAAAGCAGGGTGCTTGCGCTTTTCATTCACGGCGACCGCGACGAAGTAGTGCCGCTATGGCACTCGGAAAAGGGCGTGGAAGCTGCTGCGCCCGGCAGCAGGCTGGAAATAATACGGGGAATGGATCATTCCTACCGGGAACATTATGATAAAATAGTTTCGCTCACAGAGGCGTGGTTCAAAGCGCATTTGGCCTAAGCGGCGCGCCTAGCCATTATCTTCTTCATCGTGGTCACTTCGCCGGCGAGCTTGTTCATGTTCTCCTTGCCCACGGTTATTTTCAGTTCCTTGATAGCGACTTTGTTTGCCGAAAAATCAGGGCCGAACTTGCCGCTGTGTTTCTCCATCAGTGCGTGCGCCGCCCTCTTCAAGTCCGTGGTCTTTATGCTGCCCATGTAGTCACCTTCATAGTTTTTTCGCAAAGGGTTAAATAGCTTGTTAAAGCCTAAATATCATGAAAAAGGCGTTTGTGTACCGTGCTCCGCCCGGAATTTTCGCTTTTGACGCAGCCGGCGGCCTTCTGGATTGCCGGTTTTTCTCAAAAGATCCGGCCGAGGCCGTTGAGGAATTTGAGAAAAGCCCGTCAATTGCCGTTGAAGGGTGCGAAACCGCTTCGGACGATGCCATGGGCAGGCGCCTTGCCAGAAAAATGTCGCTGGAAAAGGGGCGTTTTTCCTCGGACAGGGAATACACACAATTCGTTTCGGGATTCGCTGCGGTTCTTGCAGTTAAAAAACTGGAAGGCTCGGTAGGAAAGGACAAGATTCTACAGCAGAGCATGAACGCGCTGCTGGAACTGGAAGATGCGGAAAGCATGCTTGTTACGCGGCTGAAAGAGTGGTTCACGCTGCATTATCCGGAGGAGCGCTCGCAGGGCAGGGAGCTTGCGCGCAAAGTGGCCGAGCACGGAAAGCGGGAAAACTTCCCGGATTTTGCCGGTTCCACGGGGGTTGCCATGGACGCTACGGACGAAGCTGCATCAAGGAAATACGCGTCGCTTGCCCTTGCCGTTGTTGAGGCGAAGAAGGATGTTGAATCATACGTTAGGAGCCTTGCCGAAAAGGTGATGCCCACGACCTGCACCATAGTCAATCCGATGTTGGCGTCGCGCCTTCTTGCGCACGCAGGCTCGCTTGAGAGGCTGTCAAGGATGACGGCATCCAACATACAGCTCTTGGGCGCAGAAAAGGCCCTGTTTAGGCACATCAAGAGCCAGGGCAAGTCGCCTAAATACGGCATAATATTCATGGATCCAAGGCTGCAAGCCGCGCCGCCGGAGATGCGGGGCAAGGTTGCGCGGGCGATAGCCGCCAAGATAATGGTGGCGGTTAAAATAGATTTCTTTTCCCGCAGGAAGGACGAGACTCTGGCCAAGGCGCTTGAGAAGGAGCTGGGCGCATGAAGGCGGCATTTTTTGACATGGACGGCGTCCTTAGCCGCGGCCATTATATGTTCAAGATATGGAGATATTTTTACGGCCAAGGATTCATGTCGCGCGAGAACCTGAAGTCCCTGCTTTCCGTGGTCAACGCTTACCTCTTGCGGAAGATGGATTACCGCGACTTCACGAAGAGCACGATAGAGATAGCCGCGCACTGCGTCGCGGGCTGCGACAGGGAACGCATAAAGAATTCCATAGACGACTTTCTGGCGAAGAAAGGCCTTTCACTCTTTCCTTACAGCATGGAACTCGTCCAGCTTTTCAAGAGAAACGGCTACAGGACCATAATAATATCCGGCTCCACGACCGAGCTTTTGGAAGCCTATAACAAGCAGATAGGCGCCGACGAGGTTCACGGCACAGTGCTTGAAGTCAAGGACGGCGCGTTCACAGGAAACGTGGAACTGAACATGTCGTTCAAGGAGTCCAAGCAGAGCGCCATGGATTCAATGAAGGGCATAGACATGGAAAAATCCTTTGGGTTTGGCGACACGGACCAAGACTTGGGCATGCTCGAAAAAGTCGGGCATCCGGTGGCGCTGAATCCCACGAAGCCCCTGAAGAAGATGGCTGCCCAACGCGGCTGGGCCGTGCTTACGAAAAAGGACGACGTTGTGGCGCGGGTCGCTGAAATGATGGAGACTCGCGCATGAACGAAATATTTATAGGGGTATTCCGGGACGGAAAGAAATTATACACAGTGAACGCCGCGCCTAGCAGGAGGGTTTACGGCGAGAAGCTCGTCAAAAAAGACGTTGAGTACAGGGAATGGGCGCCCGAAAGAAGCAAGCTCGGCGCTGCCATAGCGAACCGCATGAAAATCATGCCCATCGGCATTCAAAGCTCAGTTTTGTATCTTGGCGCCTCCACAGGCACGACGGTTTCGCACGTCAGCGACATAGCATGCAACGGCATTGTGTATGCCGTAGAATTCGCCGAGCGCGTGTTCAGGCCTCTGCTTGACCTGCAGAAAGTCAGAAAGAACATCGCGCCGCTGCTTGCGGATGCGCGCAAGCCCGAGACTTACGGATGGGTTGAAGCGTGCGACGTGGTTTTCGCCGACGTGGCCCAGCCGGACGAAACGGAAATAGCGATAAGGAATGCCAAGACGTTCCTGAAGAAGGGCGGCTTCATCATGGTTTCAATCAAGTCCCAAAGCATAGACGTGACGAAGAATCCGAAGGACGTATATCGGGAACAGGCGACGAAGCTTGAAAAAGCCGGTTTCACCGTGGTCGAAACGGTGAACCTCGAGCCCTACGAAGACAAGCACGCGCTCATTGTGGCGAAGTATCCGTAATTCTATTTATTTACACCCGTCCATTTATCCGTATGAGACGCAACGTCATAATCATGGGCGCAGCCGGCCGCGACTTTCACAATTTCAACGTATTCTTCCGCAACAACCGCGCATACGACATAGTCGCTTTCACCGCCACCCAGATTCCCGGCATAGCGGGCAGGAAATATCCACAGTCGCTTGCCGGCAGCCTTTATCCACGCGGAATACCCATATTCCCGGAAGAAACGCTTGCAGCTCTGATTAAAAAATTCCGCGTTGACGAAGTCGTTTTCGCCTATTCTGACGTATGGCACGAAGACGTCATGCACAAGGCGTCGCTTGCGCTTGCAGCAGGTGCAGACTTCATCCTTCTCGGGCCAAACTCTACGATGCTGCGTTCTACCAAGCATGTAATCAGCGTCTGCGCGGTGCGCACCGGCGCAGGCAAGAGCCAGACTACGAGAGCGGTGGCCAAAATCCTGCAATCAAAAGGCAAGCGCGTAGTTGTGATACGCCACCCCATGCCTTACGGCGACCTTGCGAAGCAGGCCG
>Ga0209542_10015794_pt1 | contig 12612 bp, 10 predicted proteins | sample RifCSPhighO2_01_FD_184028 | JGI IMG/M metagenome (GOLD analysis project Ga0209542, IMG submission 184028) | Soil microbial communities from Rifle, Colorado - Rifle CSP2_plank highO2_0.1 (SPAdes) (version 2) | ecosystem: Environmental > Terrestrial > Deep subsurface > Rock core/Sediment ...
GTATTAAAGGCAGAAAAGATAGTGGAGATCAAGGAGGCCGCATTAAAAAGGGCAATGGAGCAGAGGAGGGTGGCAAGCACAAGGTTTAAGGTTGGGGATGTTACAAAGGCAATAGTCCTGAGGGCTGAGTCGGAGGTGGCGAATGCAGAGGCAGAAGCTGCCACTGCAAAGAAAGACCTTTTCATCGCCAGAGATAGACTGGCAAGGTTTATAGGTATATCAGAAGATTTCAAGGTGACATCCCCGGATATTCAGAATATCCCGGAGGCCACCATAGATAAATTAATATCCCTTTCCCTTGAGAAAAGACGTGATTATATCCAGAGCAGGATAGATGAAGAGGTTGCGGAAGATGGTATCGTTTATGCCAGGGGGAATTTCCTGCCGAGCATCAGGCTCGAGGGGATTTATTCGAGAAAAGACCAGGACCCCAAATCAACCCTTTTCAACGAGGAGAGTATTTATGGCGGGATTATATTTACCTATCCCATCTTTGAAGGCGGCTTGAGAAAGGCTGAACTTGCAGAGGCAAATAGTAAAAAACGGCAGACAGAGCTAAAAAGGGTAAGTCTTAAAAGGGATATTGAGCTGGGGGTGAAGGAGGCATTCCGTAATCTTGAGGTATTTAATTCCATTATAAAGTCATATGAAAGACAGTTGTCATTTGCAGAAGAGAACTATAATATGGTTTTTAAGCAGTTTACATACGGACTCTCAACAAGTGTGGATGTAATAGATGCAAATACCACTCTGATTTCAAGTCAGAGCAGCCTTGTAAATTCCAGGTATGATTTGCAGATTGCAATTGTGGAACTGCAGAAGAATGCGGGCATACTGCTTGAAAATATATTAGGTGCAGATATTAAATGACCTTCTTATGCATGACAGGCCATTACTGGAGAGGTTAATTCAATGAAAATTATCATACGAAATATAGCTGTGTGGTTTATATATATGCCGGCGCTTGCAGTAATCGTTTCATCTTGCTCTGGAGAAGGGAATAAAGCCCAGAAAAGCAAGGATGTATCTCAAAATGTTTTAAAAATAAATACCGCTGCAGCAGTCGGAAGGTCTCTTCATAGGACCATTGAAATAACAGGAACGCTCGCACCGTGGGAAGAAATTGTAGTGGGCAATGAGACACCAGGCACAGTCGATAAAATATTCGTTGACCTCGGCGACAAGGTAGAAGAGGGGAAGCTCATATTGAAACTGAACCAGCAGGATGCCAGAGCAAATCTTGAAAGCGCCGAGGCCCTTCTTGATACGCATATACGCGCCCTTGAGCGGGCAAAGGCTGTGTGGACGGATGCGGAATTAAATCTGAAAAGATATATGAACCTTTTTACGGAAGGTGTTGCTTCTATCAGCCAAAGGGATGCAGTCCAGACTCAATATAATGTGGCAGACGCACAGTTGAAGCAGGCGGAGGCGCAGGTAAACTATGCGAAGGCCCAGGTCAACCTTGCGAGAAAGCATCTTGCAGATACAGAAATAAGGTCTCCAATAGCAGGTCATATTAAGAAAAAGCTGGTGTCAGAGGGTGAGGTCCTGAGGGATAAAACACCTCTTTTTATAGTGGTGAAAAACGACCCGCTGAAATTTCAGGGGAGCGTGCCGGAATCTTTCGCCCCTCATATCCGGATTGACCAGGATATTGTTATATATATTGACGCATTTCCAAACGAATCGTTTTCCGGCAAGATTATCCGCACGAGCCCGTCAATCGATATACAGACCAGAACACTCTCCATAGAGGCGCTGATACCCAATCCTAAAAGCAGCTTAAAATCAGGTTTCTTTGCAAAGGCCGTCATAGTAATGAAAGAGGAAAAAGATATTCCCTTCATTCCGGAGGCATCTGTCTATTCGTTTGCAGGCATAAACAAGGTATATGTAATTGCAGAAGGGATGGCCAGAGAACGTTCTGTTAAAACAGGTATGCGGGATGCCGGGATGGTAGAGATAACTAAAGGGTTAAAACCCGGAGAGATTGTTGCTACAACAGGACTGGATCAATTATTTGATGGGGCAAGGGTGGAGATGTAGTAAAAATCCAAATTACAAAATCCAAATGACAAATAAAATCCAAAATCCAAATGACAAAAAGAAGCAGTTTTGAGTCATTTGAACTTTGAGCTTAATTTGACATTTGGGCTTTGACATTTGACCTTTTAAATATTATGTCCCTATACGAAATATGCGTAAGAAGGCCGGTTTTTGCCACAATGCTTATTATGAGCCTTGTGGTTCTCGGCCTTGCCTCATACAGAGAGCTTGGCGTTGACCTCTTCCCAAAGGTAGACCTGCCAACTGTTACCGTAACAACAAGACTTGAAGGCGCGAGCCCAGAGGAGATAGAAAACCAGATTACAAAGAGGGTTGAGGAGGTTGTCAATACCATAAACGGCATAGATGAACTCCGCTCCACAACTATTGAAGGCCAGTCACAGATCTATGCGACATTTGTTCTGGATAAGGATATCAATATCGCTGCCAATGAGGTCAGGGAAAAGGTATCCGCCATTGTCTCCCAACTCCCTCCCGGCACAGACACCCCTGCCATAGAAAAATTTGACCCCGATGCAAGTCCTGTCATGGCGATTGCTGTGTCAGGCAAACGTTCGGCCAGGGAGGTAACAGAGATTGCCGATAAAAAGATAAAGCGCCAACTTGAAACCGTGAAAGATGTTGGCGCTATCTCCCTTGTCGGAGACAGAAAGAGGGAGATACAGATATTTGTTAACCCTGACAGGCTTGCCGCTTACAGCCTTTCAATACAGCAGGTTAAAGAAGCTGTCCGGAGGCAAAACATTGAAATCCCCGGCGGAAGGCTTACATGGCAAACCCGTGAACAAGGCTTGCGAACAATGGGGAGGATTGAGCGGGTTGATGGTTTTAATGAGCTTATAGTTGCTGACTACCAGGCCGCGCCTGTCCGACTAAGGGATATTGGTTCTGTAATAGACGGCGAAGAGGAGCCCAGGACATTATCGCGTCTGGATGGAAATAATGCGGTGTCGCTCCTCATAAGAAAACAATCAGGCACAAATACTGTGGAGGTTACGGACAGGGTCAAGGAAAAACTCAAGGAGATACAGGATGCGCTTCCCAAAGACATAAACATACAGATAGTAAAAGACCAGTCCCGTTTTATAAAACGTTCAGTATCTCAGGTAGAGGAGCATCTTGTCCTCGGCGCATTTTTAGCAAGTCTTATTATTCTATTTTTTATAAGAGACTTAAAAACCGCATTTATAGCCGCCGTTGCCATCCCCACATCTATCATTGCCACCTTTACAGTGATGCGCTATATGGGTTTTACCCTCAACAATATGACGCTCCTGGCGCTGTCTGTGTGCACAGGCATTGTTATTGACGATGCGATAATTGTGCTTGAAAACATATTCAGGCACATAGAGGAAGAGGGTAAAACCCCGTTTGAGGCGGCAATAAAAGGCACAAAGGAAATTGCCCTTGCTGTTACGGCAACAACCCTTTCATTAGTTGTGATATTCCTTCCGGTTGCCTTTATGGGCGGACTTGTCGGAAGGTTCTGGAAAAGTTTTGGCCTTACAGCAACTGTAGCTATAGGCATGTCACTCTTAGTTTCATTTACACTTACGCCGATGCTATCATCCCGTCTGCTCAAGGCGCCGAATAAAGAGAGAGGTGGAAAATCAAAGGAAGCAAAATTTTATACTCATATGGAGAGAATTTATCTGGCGATGCTCAGATGGTGTCTCGGGCACAAGGCTGTTGTGGTTATCCTTGCCATCGGGCTCTTTTTTTCCACCGTATTGATTATGAAGTTCTTAAAAGGCGAGTTTATTGTTGAGGATGACATGAGTGAATTTGAGGTGATAGTTGAGACGCCGCCCGGCTCATCCCTTGAAAAGAGCGACGGGATTGTAAAAGAGATTGAAGCAGAATTGAGAAAGATCCCAGAGGCAGAACACATCTTTACTACAATAGGCGTAAGGGGGCCGTATCAGTCAAATGTGACAGATGTTTCCATATATGTCGGACTGAAACACCTTTCCGAAAGGAAGAGGGGACAAATTGCCATAATGCAGGATGCAAGGATCCGTTTGAAAAAACATACAGGACTGAGGCAGAGCGTTCAGAATATAAGTCTTATTGCAGGCGGCGGCTTCAGACAAACGCCTTTTAACCTTGTCATAAAGGGCCCTGAACTGGAAAAACTTGATGAATACTCGAGGATACTTATAAAAAGGCTTTCAGCCATTTCCGGCTTTGTTGACACAGACACAGGCCAGGCGTTGAGGCATCCTGAAACACAGGTCCGTATAGACAGGGAAAAGGCGTCTGACCTCGGTGTAAAGATGGACACAATTGCATCCGGCTTAAGGACAATGGTCGGCGGTGAAAAGGTAAGCCTTTTCAGGGAAGGCGATGAGCAGTACAATGTTCGTTTGCGGCTTGCGGCTGATTACAGGAAGGATGCAAGTCAGATAGAAAATCTTACTGTGCCCGGCGCTGAAGGCAGTCTGGTTAAGTTGAGCAATATTACAACACTTGTTAGTGGCACAAGCCCTGCGCAGATAGATCGTTATGCCCAGGAGAGGCAGATAACTGTTATATCCAATCTCTTTGGAAAGCCATTGGGTGAGGCAGTAACGCAGGCCAATGTCATACTAAAGGAAATGAATATGCCTTCTGCATACAGCGCCTCATATCTTGGATTTGGCAAGATCATGCAGGAGGCATTTTATAATTTTATGATAGCCTTTGTCTTATGCCTCATATTCATTTACATAGTGCTTGCAGCGCAATTTGAGAGTTTTATCCATCCTGTTACAATAATGGTATCCATTTTCTTAAGCATCCCGTTCGGCCTGTTAAGCCTGCTCATCTTTGGCAGCACCCTTAATATCTACAGCTTTATGGGCATGTTTGTCCTGATAGGGGTTGTAAAGAAAAATGCCATACTTGTCGTTGATTATACAAATACACTCAGAGGCCGCGGTATGCCCATTTATGATGCCCAGATAGAGGCAAACAGGGTAAGGTTAAGGCCCATACTTATGACAACATTTGCCATCATGGCGGGTCTTACTCCTGTTGCTCTGAGTAAGGGTGACGGTTCTGCTTCGCGCGCATCTCTGGCAATAGCGGTTGTCGGCGGCCAGGCATTATGCCTGATTGTAACACTGCTTGTCATACCGGTTGTTTATTCTGTGTTTGACGACCTGAGCAGGTTTAGCATAAAAATATATTCCCTTGTCTTCAGGAAGTAGAGCCGATGGATAAACCAAGTTACTATTTTTATCCTGTCTGGGACCCTTTGTTGCGGATCCTGCACTGGTGGAATGTATTAACCATGCTCTTGCAGGTAGCCACAGGAAGCATCATCCTCATAATACTGTCTGAGAAATTGCAGGATGGCGCAGGCGGGTGGCTGGTCACTATCCATGCCGTATGCGGATACATGTTTGCGGCAGGCATTCTTACACGTATCCTCTGGCTTTTTGTCGGTTCTCCAACTGCAAGCTGGCGGGATATTTTGCCGCTGACAGCAAACCAACGCAAAGTCCTGCTGGATACGCTGCGCTATTATATCAACGCATTACGAGAAACGCCGCCGCTCTATCTGGCGCACAACCCGTTTGCGGGTCTTGTGTATGCGGTCTTTTTTCTGCTTGCCGGAGGTCAGGCAATTACCGGCTCAATGCTCCTGAATCTGCCTCCTGACCAGCGTGAGCAATCTATTCTCATTGACTGGCACAAGGCAGGATATTTCTTGCTTATCCTTTATGCCGCAGCCCATGTATTTGCCGTGTTTGTCCATGAATGGGCGGAAAGACACGGCCTCATTCCGGCAATGATCCACGGAAAAAAGACATTTACCGGGGAGGAATGGCAAAAATTAAACCACACATCAGAAGAAAAAGGAGGCGAAGAAAGAAGTAATAATTAGGAATTAAGAATTATGAATTAAAAATAAAAAAATCCTCTCGTTCCCAAGCTCCAGCTTGGGAACGGCAGTGTCTAAAAAGCTCCGGCTTTTTAAGAAGCAGAGCTTCTTATACAATTGCGTTACCAAGCAGAGATTGGTAACGAGAAATCAATTCCTAATTCGTAATTGATAATTCGTAATTGTAATTAAAAAAAGGAGGTTTTTATGAACGGCAAGGTCAATATCGTTTTTGGATTTATCTATTTTGCATTCACTGCTGTGCTTGGGCCGACGGTGCTGATACCTCATTTCGGCATCACAAAGCAGGCTATGGATAAGGCTGTCCAGACAGTGGACAAGGTAAAACAGGAGGCGCAGCCCGCAGTTACAGCCGAGGCCCTGTCCGGCATCCTTGATTATCTGAAGGTTGAAAAACCTATGGCAAAAGGCGCCCACAGCCACGGCAATCTTGAGTCCCTGCTCAATATCGCTGCAGGCATGGTGCTTTTAAGCCTTGCCATACCTGCCAGTTTCAAGGCATTATTAAGTATTCTTTTTTTGGTGGGTGCGCTGTTCCATTCCGGGATGCTTTATCTCGGCAGCGTATTTCACATGTACTGGGCGTTTAATCTCACCCTCATAGGCGCCGTCGCCATTATAGCCGGACTTGTTGGAATGGCGATAGCCAGTTTTGTAGGTTTAAAAAATGCCAAAGATTAGCCAAAGTCGTAGCGGCAAGGCGTGCCTTGCCCCTACTTTCCACTTGAGGGGAAGGGTAGGGGGGATTTTCGGAGCAACCAAATGTTAAAAAAGCTAATCATTCTTATATCAATATTTGCGGCCATTGGTTTTACTGTGTGGTTTTTCTTTTTCAGGGAGAACAATCAAACAGTAAGCTATAAAACCGCAAAGGTTGAAAGGGGGCATATAGAATCCAGGGTTTCAGCAACCGGCACAATCAATCCTGTCATTACTGTTCAGGTGGGCAGCCAGGTTTCCGGGACAATCAAGGATCTGTATGCAGATTTCAATTCCAAAGTAAAAGAGGGGCAGGTAATAGCAAAACTCGACCAGAAAACCTTTAGCGCGCAGAGAGACCAGGCAAGGGCTAACCTTGTAAATGCCGAGGCCAATGTTGAAAGGTCCAGGGCAGACATGGTTGAGAAGAAGCAGAAGTTTAAGAGGGTATCCAGCCTCTTCAAGGAAGGGCTTATTGCCGGCAGCGAAAGGGATGTTGCAGAGGCTGCATTTCTGGCAAGCTCTGCACAATTGAAATCAGCAGAGGCGCAGGTGAAGCAGCAGAAGGCGGCATTAGAGCTTGCTGAGGTGAATCTGGGATACACAATCATAAAATCACCTGTCGACGGCATTGTGATATCCAGAAATGTTGATATAGGCCAGACTGTGGCAGCATCCTTTCAGACACCTACATTGTTTACCATAGCCAAAGACCTGACAAAGATGCAGGTAAATACCAATGTGGATGAAGCGGATATCGGAGCTGTCCGGGTAGGACAGGAGTCCCAGTTTACTGTAGATGCATACCCGGAATTAACTTTTCAGGGAAAGATTTCGCAGATAAGGAATGCCCCTGTAGTTATACAGAATGTGGTTACATACGATGTCATAATTGATGCCCCCAACAAGGATGCGCAATTGAAGCCAGGGATGACGGCAAATGTTTCCATTCTCATATCCCGCAGAGATAGTGTCCTGAAGGTGTTGAATTCTGCATTGCGTTTTAAACACTCCGAAGAAGTTGCCCGGGGACAGGCAAATGAAGAAAAAGGAAGCAAGGTATGGGTTTTAGGCAATGGCCTGATAAGGCCGGTGTTTATAAAGACAGGGATCAGCGACGGCACCTATACAGAGGTTATTGAAGGAAATATTGCAGAGGGGGATGAGGTGGTTATTGAGGCTGCGGTAAAAAATAAAAAGTCTGCCAAGACCAGTGCGCCTGGTTTTCACGGGTTCATAAGATAGGTATTACACTATGCCGGCAATTATAGAGGTCTCGGATGTTGTAAAGACATACCGGATGGGTGATGTTGGTTTCCAGGCGCTTAAAGGCGTCTCCCTTGCCATAGATAAAGGCGCATTTGTGGCAGTGATGGGACCTTCAGGTTCCGGGAAATCCACATTCATGAATATAATCGGCTGCCTGGACACGCCTACCTCTGGAACTTACATGCTTGATGGAATGGAGGCAGGCAGTCTGAACAGTGATGAGCTGGCTGATATACGAAACAGGAAGATAGGTTTTGTCTTCCAGAGTTTTAATCTTCTTTCCAAAATATCCGCACTTGAAAATGTCGAATTGCCTCTTCTCTACAACGGCTCTCCATCGGGTGACAGAAGGGGAAGGGCTGCCGCAGCACTCCACGCTGTCGGACTTAAAGGAATGGAATACCACAGGCCAAACCAGTTGTCAGGCGGGCAGCAGCAGAGGGTTGCCATAGCAAGGGCGCTGGTAAACAACCCTGCCTTAATCCTGGCGGATGAGCCGACAGGTAATCTTGATTCACAAACCAGCGTAGAATTGATGACGTTATTCAGGCATCTGAACAGAGAAAATGGCATTACAATCGTTATGGTTACCCACGAGGCTGATATTGCCGCATATGCACAGAGGCGCGTATCTTTCAAGGACGGGCTGATTGTAAAAGATGACAGGACAGCCTGAAAATAAGGCAGCGCCGATAATACTTCTCAAACAACAGAAATAAAACAGCAGCAACAGCAAATGTATACATCAGCAACCGTAAAAATAGCTGTAAACGCCATTGGCGTTAACAAGATGCGCTCGGGCCTTACAATGCTGGGCATAATCATAGGTGTTGCATCAGTTATAGCAATGATGTCTGTGGGTGCAGGGGCAAAGATACGGATTTCAAAAGAGATTGCCAGTCTCGGCTCAAATCTGCTAATGGTGCTGTCAGGGGCAGCTACCAGCGGCGGACTAAGGATGGGTTTTGGCACAGCGCCATCACTAACAGTTGATGATGCGAGGGCAATAGCTGCCGGGATACCGGATGTTGCCTTTACAGCGCCGCTTCTTCCCGGCACAGCCCAGATAGTGTACGGAAATCAGAACTGGAACACCATTATTACAGGGACAATCCCTGTTTTTTTTGAACTGCGCGAGTGGCCGCTTATTTCCGGCAAGATATTTACAGAGAGGGATGTGGATGCTGCAACGAAGGTTGCCGTTCTCGGGCAGACTGTAGTGGAAAATCTCTTCGGGAATGAGGATCCCCTGGACAAGGTCATAAGGATAAAGAAGATACCGTTCAGGATAATCGGGGTTTTATCAAGAAAGGGACAATCGCCCACCGGCCAGGATCAGGATGACATCATATATGTGCCTGTGACAACCGCCCAGAAAAGACTATTCGGCACATTGTTTCCGGGGACAGTCAGGATGCTAATCGTGAAGGCAATAAGCCCTGATGCGCTTAAGAATGTTGAAAAGGACATTGCGGCCTTGTTGAGGGAGAGGCACCGCATCCCTCCCGGCAAGGACGATGACTTCACTGTCCGCAATCTTAGTGAAATGATGGCTGCATCTGAACAGGCAGCAGGAATAATGTCAATCCTTTTAGGCGCCATTGCGTCAGTTTCCTTGATTGTGGGCGGTATAGGCATCATGAATATAATGCTGGTATCTGTCACAGAGAGGACAAGAGAGATAGGCATAAGGATGGCGGTAGGCGCCAGACAAAAGGATATACTCATGCAGTTTCTCATAGAGGCGGTTGTCCTTGCTGTTATAGGAGGCGGCGCAGGCATTGCAGTCGGCGCGATAGGTTCATGGCTCATCTCATATTTTGCAGGATGGGAGATATACATATCGGCCTCTGCAATTTTTCTGGCCTTTGGCTTTTCGGCAATAACAGGCATATTCTTTGGTTTTTATCCTGCCAGAAAGGCATCACAGCTTGCGCCTGTGGAATGTTTGAGGTATGAATAGCTGTGGTTTGCGGGCAGGCATTTGTTTGGTTTTTACCCTGCCGGAAAGGTGTCCTGGTATTGTCTTAAAACAATATTCATGAACCAGAGATATGCCTGAATGGTGGGCTGTGGTTCATGCAGTATATATACTTGGCGCCATTGGAGGTAAGGAGGTTGTGCTTCCGCTTTTGAAATCAATCATATGGGCAGTGGCATATGACTGCGACTGGGTTGCCGAAGAACTGCCGTCAATATTCGGAAAGAAATGCTGTATGGGGAAGGATAAAAGGATTTTACATTGAGATAAAGAAGTGGTACAATGTATATACATTGTATATAATTTGGAGGTGAATTATGACCAAGACACTTGTTTCACATGGAAACAGCGCGGCATTGATAATAGATAAGCCGATACTTGATATTCTTAAAGTGGATATGAGCACGCCTCTTGAGATTACGACAGACGGTGAGAGCCTCATTATATCCCCGGTTCGGGAGGGTAGCCGTGAAAAGCGGTTTAGAGAAGCCCTTGCGAAAGTCAACAAAAAGCACGGGAAGACCCTTAAAAAACTGGCATAATAAATGAAAGAGATTCTTTTTCTGACCCTTGCAGAGGTGGTTGAAATCCACTCTGATCAGATTAAGCGCTACGGCGGTTCGCAGGGTATAAGGGATATAAACCTTCTTTCCTCTGCCATAGCAATGCCTCATGCCTCATTTCATGGTGAATTTCTCCAAAACAACATCTACGAGATGGCTGCCGCGTATGCCTTTCACATTTGCAATAATCATCCATTCCTTGATGGGAATAAGAGGACGGCGCTTGCATCCGCCTTGATTTTTCTTGAACTGAATGGAATCAATATTTCCGATCCAAACGGAAAACTCTATAAAGATATGCTTGCTCTTGCAGAAGGCAAATTTAATAAAGAGGAGTTTGCAGAGATATTGAGAAAACTTCATAACAAGTCTTAGCCCCCCTTTTTAGTGAACTACCCGCCAGCAAGCTGGCGCGCATCCAAGACTTTGTTTTCTCATTCGTCATTCTTGCGAAAGCAAGAATCCAGTGTCTTAAGTTGTAGTTTCCTATTTTCACAGAAACAGGCATTTGTTTGGTATTTATCCAGACAGAAAGGCATCCGCTCAGCACCGTGGCGTGCTTGAGGTATGAGTAAGAAGATGTTTTGAATGGAAAAGGTAAAGGAAGAATTGCGAATGTCCTAAAATTAGTATCTGTATAGATACCAATATGGCCAGCAAACTTGCATACGAAAGATATTACTGGTTTCACGGGCAGGTAAAGGGAAAAAGCTATCCTAATGCCACGATATTGGCTAAAAGATTTGAACTATCTTCAAAGCAGGCACAGCGCGATATAGAGTTCATGAGGGACAGACTCAATGCCCCTTTTATCTATAGCCATAACAGAAGAGGTTACGAATATCTAAATACAGATTACGAACTCCCCCCAGTCTGGCTGAAAGAAGATGAACTTTTAGCGTTTTGCCTTGCTTTAAGGCTTGCAACCACTCTGCCTGATAAAGAACTTAAAGACTCGCTCCGTCATCTTTTAGAGAAATGTCTGACCTTCCGCTCTCTTGACCCTATGCATGGATTAAAGGAAATGCAGGAAAAGGTATCCGTTAAAAACATCCAGTATTACAATGTCAATGAAGCCATATTTCATACTGTAATCAGCGCTCTTTTCCGCAGCACCCCTGTAAACATTTCCTACCATACCCCCCACAAAGATGAGACCACAGAAAGGGTCATCCTGCCTTTGCATCTCCTCTGCTATATGGGAAGCTGGCATCTTATAGCCTTCTGCACATTAAGAGGGGAGCTCAGGGACTTTGCCCTTTCGCGTGTAAAAACCATTGAACCCTTTGCGCAAAAAGTCAAACTGCCGGATTCCCTGCCTTCCATAAAAGGTTATATAAGGAAAAACTTTGGTCTGATGAGCGGCAATAAATCCATAGAAGTATGTTTAAAGTTTACTCCGGAGGTCTCTCATTGGATTTCTGAACAGATATGGCATAAGGGACAGGAGGTTTCTCATAGAAATGACGGTAGCTTATGTCTGAAATTCCCTGTGGCAGATTTTCGGGAAATCCGAAGAGAAATATTAAAGTATGGCTCGGATGTAGAAGTCCTTTCACCTGGGAGGTTAAGAGAAGAAATCAAAGAGGAAATTAAAAAAATGCAAAAGATTTATTGATAGGACATCTTTTGGGGGAGTGGGTGTCTTATAAAATGGTAGCAGAAGGAAAACTATGGATAGCAGGGATTCTATAAAATTTGCAGCATATCGCGACAGGAGATAACAATGCAAGACACTGAGCTTGTATCACAGCAGCTTATAGAAAGTAAGATATTTATCATCAGAAGCAAAAAGGTGATGCTGGACAAAGACCTATCTGTTCTTTACGGAGTTGAGACGAAAATGCTCAAGCGTGCCGTTAAAAGGAATATAGAACGATTTCCAGAAGATTTTATGTTTCAGTTATCAAAAGAAGAATACGTTGAACTTTTAAGGTGCCAATTTGGCACCTTAAAAAGAGGACAGCATAGTAAATACCTTCCTTATGCCTTTACAGAAAACGGTGTAGCCATGCTATCAAGCGTCTTAAACAGTAAAAGGGCTATTCAAGCAAATATTCAAATCATGAGGACATTTACCAGAATCAGAGAAATGCTGTTGACTCATAAAGAATTAAAACATAAGATTGATGAGATGGAAA
>Ga0209542_10015796_pt1 | contig 12611 bp, 11 predicted proteins | sample RifCSPhighO2_01_FD_184028 | JGI IMG/M metagenome (GOLD analysis project Ga0209542, IMG submission 184028) | Soil microbial communities from Rifle, Colorado - Rifle CSP2_plank highO2_0.1 (SPAdes) (version 2) | ecosystem: Environmental > Terrestrial > Deep subsurface > Rock core/Sediment ...
GATCATCTTGACGAATCGCCACTGAAGGAGCACGGCACTATAGTCAGCATAGAGATGTCGGGCCGCTACAGGAAGACCCAAGGGGTTGACGACTACCTCAAGCAGACTGCGATCGCAAATCCGTTTGCAAAGATAACTTATACCGCGCCAGACGGCGTGAAGACGATATTCCCAAGAAGCGTCAATGAGCTTCCTAAAGCGCCGAAGGAAATGAGGCCGCATCCTTATGGCATAGAGTTCGGAATTCTGCAGCGAATGCTGGCAAACACAAAAAGCAGGAATCTTGGAACTTTCATAGTAAATGATTTTTCATCCACCGGAGCCCAAAGCGCGAAGGAGATATGCGCCAAGGCCAAACTTGATCCGCAGGCCGCGCCGACGTCACTGGACAGGACAGCTATTGATAAACTGCTGAAGGCGATGCAGGAAGCCAAGCTGCAGAGGCCGCCGCTGGATTGCTTGTCGCCCATAGGCGGCAAGGAACTGGAGAAAAGCCTGAAGAAGGAATTTCCCGGCGCGGAATTCGTCGTTGCTGTGCAGCGCGAGCCGACGGTTTATAGAGGCAATCCTTTTGAGATAGAAGTTGGAATAGCTTACGGCGGCGACATGAAGGCTGATGAACAGATACAAATCTTGCGATTCGCGAACCGCGTTCCCCTGCTTTATCAGGCAGGCGCAGGCGCGACCATGGAAGCCGTCAAGGACATAGAATGGAAGCGCTACGGGCTGCAGCAATCCGGCAGCAACGTGCCTGTCGGATCAATGGTGCTTGTCGTGCACATGGCATCCTCGTGGGTGCCTTTTGTTTCGGAAAGCAAGGAAGCGATAGCGCCCTACCCCGACATAGTCAAGGAGATGAAGCTTGCGATACAGGATGCAGGCAGGCAGCTGTCCCGCTACATTTCCGGCAAGCGCAAGGAAGGCGAGCAGAAGAGAAGGCTCCAGATATTTGAGCGGTATTCCGTGGAGGTCGCAACCGCTCTTCACATACTGACGGGCAAAGACGAGAAAAGCATACTCGGAAAACTGAGAGGCATAATAGAGAACAGAAACAAGCTGAAGGAGGCTTCGGAGAAGGCAGGCGATACTGCAACCGAAGAGGCGGAGACCGGGAAGGAGCCGCACGAAGAGGGTGAATGATCATGGCAGACGAGGTCAACAACACAAAGAAGAAGCTCACTGGAATGGGCGAGGACGTCCTCAAGACGCTGGACAAGGAAGGGAATCCGAGCATAGATATACCATTGAGAACGCTGTCCAACGTCGTGTTTGACAAGGCAACAAAGCAACTCACGCTCGGAGATAAATCGGCAAAGCGCTATTTCTTCAACGTAGCGCATTCCAAGAAGTTCATGCAGACCATGATGGTCGGCGGCTTTTGCAAGAGCCTGCTTGATGAAGGAATACACGCCAGCATAAGAGACATGTATTACAACCTGAAGAGAACTTTGGCTGACAGCAACGAAAATACTTTTGACGAGCAGGGCGAATCCGACCCGCTGATAGTTGATATTGAGGTCGCTCTTGACACGCTGCGAGAACACCTGCACCTGACAACAGACAGAAAGGGCATAGTCGCCGGCGACGTCGTGATAGAGGACAGGGGGGACGAAATAAACTGGGGCAAGCTTGGAAGCGGCGGATGGTCCATCCCATCGACCGTTGATGAGATAACGTTCAAGAGCGTGAATGCACAGTTCGTGCTTGTCGTGGAGAAGAACGCAGGATTCGAGCGCCTGCATGAGGACAAGTTCTGGCAGAAATACAAATGCATATTGATAGGCACCGGAGGCCAGCCGTCGCGAGGAACGAGGCTTCTTATACAGCGATTGAACCGCGAATATAAATTGCCCGTATACGTGTTCGCGGACAGCGACAGCTACGGATTTTACATATACTCCGTCATAAAGTCCGGCTCCATAAGCCTTGCCCATGTCTCGGACCGCATAGCAACGCCTGAAGCAAGGTTCATCGGCCTTACCGTCAGCGACATCTATAATTATGATTTGAAGAAGGCCATCATCAAGACGAAGGAAGTGGACATAAAGCGCGCGAAAGAGCTTCTGCAATACGAATGGTTCAACAAGAACCCACGATGGGTCAAGGAAATAAACCTCATGATAGAGAAGGGCGTCAAGGCCGAGATAGAGGCGCTGTCGCACCGCGGGCTGAAATTCATGTCTGAGGAATACCTTCCCGACAAGCTCAAGAAGAAGGATTTCATTGACTGATTGCGCTTTTCGTTTTCCAACCGCCATTTTAAACTTATTAAAGTATAGCTCCTAACAGATTTAGTTAAGCCCTTGTAGCTCAGCAGGTAGAGCGTCTGATTCCGCGCAAAGATTTGCCGGAAGGCGAGGCTGTTAACCAGAAGGTCCGCGGTTCGAGCCCGCGCGAGGGCGTAAATAGGGAACGTAGCTCAAGTTTATAAGATGCGGTCTTATAGACGGCAAAGCCTGGGAGAGCACACGACTGAAGCTCGTGCTGTCGGGGGTTCAAATCCCTCCGTTCCCATCAAGCGACGCGAAAGCCCTCCCGAAGCTTCGGATTCTATGCCCAACCTTTTATAAGCAGGCGGCACAAATATAATGCATGGACGGATCCGGCGGAATCAAGGATAGAATAGAAGCGCTGAAGAGCCACGCAAAAGCGGACGTCCCGCCAATGAAACTCCCGTTTACCCGCAAGAAAAATTATATCTTCAGGCCCGTGATGCGCTCGGCGCTGGGCGAATTCTGGAAGGAGAACGGGAAGACGATTTCTATAGCAGTCATTTCGCTTGTGATGATAATCCTGTTCTATAGCCTGAACCAGAGCATAACCGGCTATGTGACCCGCGCCAACAACCTTGAAGCGCGGCTTAGCGAGACCAACGCAACGCTGCAAAACACCGTTGCCTCCTATGAAACGTGCAAAACGGAACTTGGAAATACCAAGAGCAGTTTTGAAACATGCAATACCAACCTGAATGCCAGAAGCAAAGAGCTTTCTTCCTGCACAACGGAAAAGGACACGTTCAAGACGCGGTCTGACGAGCTTGGCGGACTTCTAAGCTCTTGCAACACGGATAAAGAAGGGCTTACGGCTACAGTGGATTACATAGCAAATGAATCCGAAGAGAGAAAATTGGCATACGACGGCCTTGCCAGAAGCTCCGCAAGATCGTCGTGCTGCAGCGCGCTGGACGTCATCAACTCCAGAACAGTAGGCTGGGGCATAATCGACAACGCCATAACATGCGGCTCCAACAACTATACTGTAAACTGCGCCACAGGCGTCACTGATTATTAGGATTATAAAGCTTTCCGGAAGATAAATACTAAAGGACAAAAATTATTGAACATATTATTGTCCTTGTGGCCCAAAGGCATTACAACGTTCAAAGTATCTTTGGACATAGGCCGTATATTTTTGTGATAGCGATGGGCAAAAAGAAAAAACATGAAGAGCAACAGGACGCTGAATCCGAGGAGGAACTGCCGTCCCCAGGCATAGTGGAGGCGCCTCTCAAGGAGGCGGTGGATGCCGAGTTGCATGACGACAAGGTGGTCGTCTGGAAAGGATGGGAGCCGCTTTATGAACCCGGCTATTACGGAAAGCCCATGGAAAACCGGCTTGAACTCGCACTCATAGAATCGCTGCTTTTGCTGAAAAGGGGGCGGATACGGCTTACCGATAAGGGTTCTCCCATGGAGTTTGACGTACTTTACAAGCATGCATGCTCGCTGGATAGCAGGATGCCGGAAAGGTACCGTGTCTATGAAGACCTTCGCGAGCGCGGCCTGCTCGTGCGCACGGGCTTCAAGTTCGGCTGCGATTTTCGCGTTTACGAAAGAGGCGTTCAGCTCAAGAAGGGGCCAAAAAGCGCAAAGGAGCACACAAAGTGGATAGTGTTTTCGGTTTCCGAAGACTATAACTGCTCGTTTCAGGAGCTTTCGCGGGCAGTGCGCCTTGCGCACAACATACGCGCGAAGATGCTATGGGCGGTCGTGGACAACGAAGGCGACTGCACATATTATCAGGTGCTCAGGCACAAGCCGTGATGGGTATTTAATTCTCAACTGCATTATATGTTTCGGTGATAATAATGAAAGTTTCTGACATCATGACAACAAATATCGTTTCCTGCACTGCGGATACCCCGCTCTCGCAGGTCATGGGAAAAATGAAGCAAAACCGCATACACCAGATGCCGGTGATAGACAACGGCATACTTGCCGGAATGGTTGAACTCAGAAACATACTTTCAAGGGATTTGGATCCCGGCTCGGCCAAGGCCAAGACCGTGATGACCAGCACGGCTTCCATTTTGCCTGATGTTGACGCTGACGATGCGCTTAAGGCGCTGCTGAAGAACGGCGGCAAGGCACTGCCTGTAGCGGAAGACAACGAAGTTCTGGGCTTGCTGTCTGAAACCGACCTGCTTGGCCTTGTGACGAGCAGCGAGCCGATTGAGGACGTACTGACAAAGAGCGAGTATGCGGCTCCTTCCGACGATCTCGGAAAAATAGAGCACATCATGCGTTACAATAACGTTTCGCGCGTTCCGATAGTGGACAAGGGCGCGGTCGCTGGCGTGATAGGCACGCTGGACCTCATAGACATCTACATGAAAGGGAAGGAGAGATTCCGCGCGCAGGGCACGGACTCCGGCAACAAAGACAAGATGCCTGTGTACAAGATTCCCGCAGGAGCCGTCATGAAGCCTGCTGTGATGATAAACAAAAAAGAAAAAGTTTCCAAGGTCGCGGCGTTGCTCAAAAGCAGCGAGCATGTAGTTGCATACGACATGGGAACCGTATATATGGTCACGCCAAAGGATGTGTTGGAAACGCTCCTGCACCAAAATGAGGAAGGCGTACCCGTTCAGGTCACCCATCTCAACGAAGACCCCATAACCGAGGCCAAAGTGAACAAAATACTGACCGAGTGTTCCCAGCGCATCATGAAGCTTGATCCTGCCGCCGGAACGATGAACATCTACGTGGAAACGCACAATGGCACGGGCGACAAGAAGAAATACTCAATGCGCGCCCGCATTTCGACACCAAAAGGTCTTTTCGTTGCCCACAAATGGGGATGGGGAGATCTGGCTTCTGTGGCGCAAGACCTGACTGACACGCTGGAGAAGGAACTGCTGAAGAAATACAACAGGGACAGGACTCAGGGCAAAAAGGCGGGCGAATCAAGAAAAGGATGACGCATTCACGCAAATATCTGATTGTATATTTCAAGGGCATATAGGCTCCCGCCATTGAGAATATTTCCTTTCCTACCGCATTTTATCGTAACCCTGCGCGCGGTATCGCAATATACAAATGTGTATCTGGCGCCGTGCCTTCCTCTTCGGCTGGTTGCCCTACCCCATATATATTGCATGCCTCGGTCAGGACCGCCATCCCTGTAAAACGATGCCGTTCCCTCTCCAGTTAGTGCCATTCTCCTAAAACCTGCGGAGAGCAGCCTCATCATCATCGGGTCGACCGCCCTGATTTCCCCATATTCCATCAAACGGCTATCCCACAAAAAATTTAAGGGCTTCTGATCTTGCCGAATTTCTCCATGGGCGTCCCGTCAAAGATGCCCTGTATGGCATCCATGAGCGAACCCTCGGAGACGCGCACCTGCTTTTGCGTATCCCTATCGCGTATCGTGACCGTGCCGTCCTTCATAGTGTCGTAATCAACCGTGATGCACAGCGGCGTTCCGGCTTCGTCTTGGCGGTAGTACATCCTGCCTATGGAACCGGTTTCGTCGTAAGCGCAGTAATACCGTTTTCTCAGCATATCAAATATTTCCTTTGCCTTGACGGGTAGATCGTCCTTGCGCACGAGCGGGAAAACCGCGACTTGATAAGGCGCTATCGATGATGGGAACGAAAAGAAAAGGCGTTCCTTCTCTTCCTTCATCACAGATTCCATTATGCATATCATGGGTCTGTCTATTCCATATGCCACTTCTATGACGTTAGGGATAAACTTTCCGGCTTCGCCGGATACTTCCATGCTCTGCTTGCTCTGCTGCTGGTGGCGCTTCAGGTCATAATCCGTGCGGTCGGCTATTCCCACAAGCTCCACGACGCCGTATTTGTCTGACAGGAACTCAATGTCCCACGTATCCGAGGAATAGAAGCTTCTTTCGTCGTCCCTATGCTGGCGCAATCGCAGTTTCTTCATGTCCATTCCCATCTTTCTAAAAAGCATAATGGATTGCGCAAGGAAATACGCTATAGGCTGTTTCACCCGCTTCTTTACCACAAGCTCCGAGAATTTCATCCTAACGGCTTTTTCCGAGCCTTTGACAAGCGCATCTGCTTCCATCGGTGCGATTTCGTCAAAGCCCTTCCATTCAATTGTGCTTGGCGCGATGAAGAACTGTATCTCGGCCTGCGTGAACTCGCGCTGGCGGATGATGGATTTTCGTGGCGAAATCTCGTTGCGGAAGCTTTTGCCTATCTGGATGACGCCAAAAGGAATCTTGCGGCGCGCGATTTCATAAAGCCTGCGGAACGGCATGTAAGTTGTCTGCGCCGTTTCCGGGCGAAGCGCGCCCTCAATCTTGTTTTTGCCCGGGCCGATGAACGTCTTGAACATCATGTTGTAATCGTAAACCCTGCCCAACGCGCCTTTGCACTTCGGGCATCTTATGTTATTCTCTTTTATCATAGCGTCCATCTCCGCCATGGTATTGCCCTCAGCACTCTTTCCGGTCTTCTCTTTAATTATGTGGTCAGCGCGATAGGGTTCGCCGCACTTCTCGCATTCCGTGGTGCGGTCGGCAAAGCTCTCCACGTGGCCGGAAGCTATCCACGGGCTTATGGACGTAAGCACCGGCGCCTCCACAGACAGGCACCCTTCCTGCATCACGTAGTGGTCAAATATCGCATCCTGTATGTGCTTCTTGAGAAGCGTGCCGAGCGGGCCGTAATCGTAGAAGCCGGAAACTCCGCCGTAAATCTCCTGCGACGGCCAGAAGAACCCGCGGTTCTTCGCTATCTCCTCGATCCTGTCAAGCAGCGTTTCCTTCTCAGGCACCATAAGAGGATTATTATGGCGCTATTCTTAAATGCCTGAGTCGAATCTTGGTTACCGTGTTATCGGCGGCTTGCCTGATGCGTACCGTGAAACGCCGTTAGGAAGGTTGCCGGAATTGTCTGCGCCTGACTTTTTTATTCCTACCACGTTTCCGTATTGTTCCAGAACGAGGACCCGCATTGACGCCAAATCTCCGAGTGCTTGAACGCCAAAATCCTGCAACACGCTGGGAGCGGAGGACGGATCAAAAAATATTACCTCGCGTCTCGACTCTCCGTTGTAATAAAAACTTACCGCTAATATGGGCATGCCCTGAGGGTATCCGGACAATCTCAAATCTGCTCTTCGCAACTCTGCTGGATATGTCTCCAGCGTACCGGCCGCCTCTATTGTTCCCGGCCGTGCGTTCGGCTTGTTTCCATCATTAAATAATGAGGCGTATCTGGCTGTATAATGATCTGCCATTTCACAAGCTTGCCCGAAACGTTTATAAGCCATGAAATTACTCGCGCGGCGGAAAACGGCGTTTAAATATCTTTCCCGTATAGAAATAGCAGGATTGGTATGTCCCAATTTATACAATAACCGGAAAGGCAATCTCTTCTAGCCTTATTTACATAAAATTGAACCCTTTACCTGCAGGGCTCTTCTTCAAGTTTAAATAGGCCCGCGAATATGCGGGCCTCTATGTCATGTTAGCGAAAGCTATGAAAATAAAATTCGGAGGTTGTGAAAATGGGAATAGAGTATAACGGAGAACCGTGGATTAGAGTAGGAGCAACAGGCATAGATATGCCGGGCAACACGATGCCTTATCAAACAGCTTTACAGACGCATTCGGATATTGCCGCAGGGATAAATGCCGCTGTGGCAAGGTATAATGAAGAATGCGCTAATCCAACGTATGCCCGTGCATATTCCTTGTCTGGGATTAACGGCATTTTAGGCATGCCTGACAAAACAGTTGTATATGTGCAGGGCGTTCATATAACGCGCTTGAGAGCACAGAGAAACAAACATACTAGAGATTCATGGGCAGGGAGAGGGAAAGTGTATAGATGGGAGGGCAATCAACGATGCGTGGAGAAGGTGAGGCCGATGTAATACTTTCTCTGTGTGAAACCCAAGATGGCGCAAATCAGACTCCATTTTTTATAACTTTAGTAACGCAATATAACAACGCATGGAAACCTGGAGATATCTCACAATTAGACGATTATAGATGCCTTACTGCGCAATACCCAATTGTACAATTAAAGGCGATTGAACTCCAAGGCAGAAATTATACAGAAGAAATCATATTAAATAACGGAGACCTGCTTGGCGAATATAATCCCAAACGGCATTATCCAGAAATAGCAAGGACTATGGGAAATCCCACTTTGACTGCAACGTTCTCTCATCTTAATCCCAATCCGCATATAATTGACACTGTTTATAACAACTATGTATTTGCAGAGATTCTAAGAAGAGCTGGCGTGCCCAATCACGCTGCAATAAATTTCGCGTATGACAATCTAGAGCCGGGAACCGACAAACCCGCAGGGCACATTCTGGGCATTTATCCGCCATCCCCAAACCTTCCTGAGTTGCGCCTCCTCTATCCTGAAATACCATATAGTCTTCAGAATAATATACGTCGTTTGTCAGAAACTGACATAGAAACTGTCAGAAAGACACTCAGAGCAAGTCTTCTAAATGCAGATATAAACGGAAAAAGACTCAACGTTGAAGAATTAAAAGAAAGAACTGAGGACCTTATCCGTGCTATTCTCGAACCCACTGCCAACGCACCCGTGGATTATATTGTAAGATTACGGGAAAATTTACTTAATCTGATTGGTATAGCACACGTACCGGAAACGCCCATCTCAAGTTATCAATCTACCATAGCAGATATCCTAGAAATACTTGACAAAGACTATGGAAAACCCTTTTATAATATGCCTCTGTCCCAAAATCTTGGCTCGGCGGGTTTACTGAAAGGCATAGATGAAAATAGAAGACGACAAAACACGCACTTCAATGGAAGCCGTTTTGTATTTCCTTACGGGGAATCCGGGGGAGAAGATTTTGAAAAATCTCTGCCTGTAGAAAAAATATATGACGCCATACGAAGAATGGAAGTGGTACCCACCCTTCCTGTGATAATTCTAGCTCTGGCAAGTTCTTCGCAGATACCGACGATAGCAGGAAAATCGTGGGAAAAATACGGCCCAGAAGAACTTCGTATTCAAGCCCAATGGCTCGGTATACCGACACCTCCTTTACTAACTACGGAAGAACCACCTTTAATCGCCCTAAAAGGTAGGTGGGAAAGTTTGGTTTCCTTGTACCCTATATATATGATGCTCGGCAGAGAAGGCATTATGGAATATATAACCAACGGGAAAATCCTGAGGTTAAAATACGGGATTTAAAAATTTCCGTTCAATAATAAAAAGAAGATAGCATGTACAAGTTGACCGACGAAGGGAAGAAGTATCTTGACAAGGGGCTGCCGGAGAAGCGGCTGGCCGATGCCTTGGCGAAAGGCCCGATGACCATGTTGGAAGCCCAAAAAATGGAAGACTTTCCAATTGCAATACAGTGGGCAAAGAGAAACGGCTGGGTTGAAATGGCAGGCGGCAAGATATCGCTTGCCAAGAAACCTGATGGTTTTGAGCTTCAAAATGCACTGGAAAGCGTGGCGAAGATGGGGAAAGCAGATGATTTCCATCTTCAGATACTTCTTTCGAGAAACCTTGCTGAAAAAGAGCGGGAGGACATAGTAAAGAAGGCACAGCAATATTTAGGCCGGGAAATAGCAAATATACCGCCAGAACTCATAAAGACCGGGCTTTGGCGCGAGGCCAAGCTGAAGAAATACAACGTTGCCGTTGCAGGGAAAAAAATATACCCCGGAAAAAAGCATCACTATGCAGCGTTCCTTGACCATGTCAAGCAGAAGCTCGCGTTCCTCGGGTTTGAGGAAATGCGCGGCCCAATCGTCGAGACGGAGTTCTGGAACATGGATGCGCTCTTCATGCCGCAGCACCACTCAGCCCGTGACATTCATGACGCATACTTTGTCAAGGAGCCGAAGTACGCAAAAAGCCTTGATCCTGCGATACTTGAAGCCGTCAAGAACGCCCACGAGAAAGGCACGGCGGAGTCAAGGGGCTGGGAATACCGGTATGATGTCCAACGTGCCCACAGGCACATACTAAGAACGCAGGGCACGGTGCTTTCGGCAAAGACGCTTGCATCCAAGCCGAAGATACCGGGCAAATACTTCTCGGTTGCCAGATGCTTCCGCCATGACGTGATAGACGCCACGCACCTTGCAGACTTCTTCCAAGTCGAGGGAATAATACTGGACGAGGGGCTGAACCTTCGCCATCTCATAGGCATGCTCAAGATGTTCGGGAAGGAATTCGCGAATGCCGAGAAAATAAAAGTCACGCCAAGCTACTTCCCGTTCACCGAGCCGTCCGCATCACTCTACGCCAAGCATCCTGATCTTGGATGGATTGAACTTGGAGGCGCGGGCATGTTCAGGCAGGAGATGCTGGCGCCGCTTGGCATAACCGTGCCGGTTATAGCATGGGGCCTTGGCATTGACAGGATAGGCATGTTCAACATGGGAATAAAAGATATCCGCGATTTGTTCAGCACGGACCTGAACTATCTTAGGAATATGAAGGTGACTTACTGATGCCCACAATAGAAGTTTCGCGCAAGGTTTTGGAAAGGCTTGCCGGCAGGAAAATAACCGGCGACATGCTTGACCGCGTGAAAGGGGAGATAGAAGAAGAGAAGGACGATAAAATAAAACTGGAGATAGGCGATACCAACAGGCCCGACCTCTGGAGCGTCGAAGGCGTGGCGCGGGTTTACCGCGAGAAGGGCGTGCCCAAGCTGAAGGCAAGGAAAAGCGGGAAGAATATCATAGTGGACAAGAACATGGAGGAGATACGGCCATATATAGCCGGCTTTATTGCCAAGAACGTCAACATTACGGAAGAGCTGTTGCTGGACCTCATACAACTGCAGGAAAAAATAGCCGAGAACTTCGGCAGGAAGAGGGAGAAGATATCCATAGGCATATACAATTACGCCGATGCCAAGTTTCCGCTGCACTACAAGGCAGTTGAGCCTCTGGGCATAAAGTTCGCGCCGCTTGAATTTGACGAAGAGATGACCCTTGACGCCATACTGGAGAAACATCCCAAAGGCCGGCAGTACGGGCATATCGTGAAGAAGCACAAGCTTTACCCGATATTCATGGACTCAACGGACCAAGTGCTTTCGTTCCCGCCGGTGATAAACAGCAACCGCCTTGGCCGCGTAACGAAGGGCGCCTCTGACATTTTCATAGAAGCCACCGGAAGCGACATCAAGCCCACAATTCTCGCGGTAAACATAATAGCGCTGGCGCTGCAGGACCGCGGCGCATCCATAGAAACGATAGAAGTCCGGTATCCGTATGCGACTCCCTTGGGCAGGAAGGTGGCTACGCCTCTGTCTTTCGGGGAGAAAATGGCATTTCCCCAGAGCCTTGCCAAGGAGAGGCTGGGATTGGATCTTAGCGCCTCAGAAATAATCTCGCTTCTCAAGTCCATGCAATACGATGCCGCGAAAAAAGCCGGCAACATCACGGTTACCATACCGTATTACAGGAGGGACGTGATGCATCCTTTTGACGTGATGGAGGACGTTGCCGTCGCCTACGGCTACGACAACATGCAGCCATTGGAAGTTCGGAGCTTCACGCACGGCGGGTTTTCGCAATTCACATTGCTGTCCAAGAGGGCAAGGCGATGCATGATAGGGCTGGGATTTCAGGAGATAATGTCGCCAATACTTTCAAACAACACTGCGCTTCAAAACAAGATGCTTTCTGCGGAAAGGGCTATTGAAATAGAAAATTACATGAGCGAGACGTACTCGGCAGTGAGAAACAGCGTGATGCCGTCGCTCCTTAACCTGCTTGGCAAGAACCTGCACGTGGAATACCCGCATAAAGTGTTTGAATTTGGCGAATGCGCCTCGCTTGACCGGGAGCCAAAAAGCGAGGCGAAGCTCGCCGCAGCTATGGCGGACACGTCCGTAGGATACGAAGACATCTCGTCGGCTGTTGACGCACTTCTGGGGATGCTCGGGGTCAAATACGAGTTGAGGCCGTCGAAAAACAAAAGCTTCATAGAAGGAAGGCAGGCGGAAATCATCGTCGGAAAGAAGGCGGTTGGCATAACAGGCGAAGTGCACCCGCAGGTCCTGCAAAATTGGGGCATAGACACGCCGGTGGTTGCGTTTGAAATAGACGCGGATGCGATGTCCCCATGACTCCAAAGACCTATTTTCCGGCCGTTTCTTTTGTGATAACTTTCTTGTTGACAGCAGCGTCTCTTGCAGCTGTCGCATTGTTCTGGAGTAATTCCCTCATGCTTACGGGCATTATCATTGCCATAAGCCTTGCCATGTTCGCAATAAAATACGAAACGAAAGAAGTCATTTTCTACCTTGTCATGGCAATATGGGGCGCCTCTGCCGAGTCAATTGAGATATTCTTCGGCGCATGGAGCTATTCCGCTC
>Ga0209542_10015798_pt1 | contig 12610 bp, 14 predicted proteins | sample RifCSPhighO2_01_FD_184028 | JGI IMG/M metagenome (GOLD analysis project Ga0209542, IMG submission 184028) | Soil microbial communities from Rifle, Colorado - Rifle CSP2_plank highO2_0.1 (SPAdes) (version 2) | ecosystem: Environmental > Terrestrial > Deep subsurface > Rock core/Sediment ...
GAAGGCAATCTTGATAAACGCGGCAAGGTTAAACAGAAAGTTGTTATGTATTTGGGCAATGCCAAACACATATTAGAAGTTTTTCAATTCTATAAATCTCAAAAGAAGTGAATAAGTACGCAAGGCTTCGCGTTTCACAAGATTTAAAAGCTTAAAAAATTTCTTTGATAAGAAAGAATCTGATATGGTGCAAATATTCATAAGCCAGCTTAATAAATTTACAGCTAAAATTAAAGATAAAGAAGGAAAAGAGTGCTTGTTAGAATTTAATAAAACTCCTGAATCATGGGAAAGCAAGAAGATTCATGGCGAGATTGATGTAAGCTATAAGTTTTCAGGGCATTATTCTATGCCTTTTATTGTTGATTCTTTAAGCAGAATTCATGGATATGCAGTTCTTGATAGTATTAAAGGACATCCCCCTTTAGATGTAGATATTCATAATGATAAGGAAAGATGGAAGAAGCTTTAATTAATTTCCAGTTCCATCAGACTGCCTTTCTGAATAGCCACATTTTATACACTTAAACAAAATTATATTTGCCTCATCACTATAATGGGCTCCTAAATCATAGACTTCTGATAACTCGCATCCACACTTCTTGCAGGTATGTGGGAATCCGCCAAGAGTTTCTTTTTGAGCAACACCTTCTCCTTTTTTTTCTTGATTTTGCTTATCTTGGAACTCCAGCGTTCTAACAACTTCTTTAAATCCACAGTTACAGATTCCAAATTTTATCCCCCATTCCTCTTTAATTTTAAGTGGTTTCCCACAATTTTTACAAAATGATATCATGAATAGTTTATTTGAAGTTGTTTTTTAAATCTATAGTTAGAAAGATGCTATAAAATTATTAGATTATATCCTTTTAAAAACATCCCCACAATATTAATCATTGAGAATATTGATGCATCTTATAACAAGATATTAAAAAATAATTTAGATTAATAATCTCAAAATATATGTATATAGCAAAGGACGCTCTTAATTTACCAAGTTTGCGCCTTTGTTAGATAGCAAAAGACAAAGAAATGGTAAAAAAATGTCTTTTGCTATAGATTCATTTTCTTAGTTCTTTTAATGATTATAATATATAACTTGATTCCAGATAGATATTATTTATATTAATATTTTGTTGCTTTATTATTTCTTTCTGTACTTCCAGAGTTTCCAGGCTTCAAATATAACTATTCCTGGAAGTGAAGCAAGCAACACCAAGCCCCATTCTAATAAAGAAAGTTTTGTAATGCTGAATAGAGATGCTAAAGGGGTAAAAATTAATATTAGCTGAGCAAATAGCAAGATAAAGAAAGCATAGATTACATACTTGTTCGAGAAAAACCCTATTTTAGTTAATGGCTTATCACTTCTGCAAGAAAATACAAAAAAAGTTTCAAAACCTACTAAAGAAAACATAACCATTGTCCTTATTTTTTCTATAGGCAGATTATTAACAAGCCCATAATGAAATATAAATAAGCCTGATAGCAAAGAGATAATAGATGCTGCGAATATAAACCAGAATATTCCTTTTAAAATAGAATCTTCTTTTCTTGGTTTTGATTTCATAACATCTTCTCCTTTTTCTTTTGTTAAGGCAATTGCTGGGATAGTGTCTGTCACAAGATTTATCCAGAGAATTTGAAGGGGAAGAATTGGCAACGGGGTTTTTAGTATAATAGAGTAAGCTATAATAAGAAGCTCGCCCATATTTGAGGCTAGAAGAAACTTAGTTGCTTTTTTTGTATTATCATAAACTATTCTTCCTTCTTCTATTCCTTTTATAATATTTGCAAAATTATCATCTATTAAAATCATGTCAGAAACTTCTCTTGCAATGTCACTTCCTCTTTTTCCCATCGCAATCCCTATATCAGCTCTTTTCAAGGCGAGGATGTCATTTACACCATCTCCTGTAATTGCTACTTCTTCTCCTTTTTTCATAAGAATTTCTGCAATTCTTAATTTTTGTTTTGGCTCTATTCTTGCAAAAATAGCAATATTATTAATCTGACTTTCAAGTTCTTCATCACTCATTTCTTCAAGCTCTCTTCCTCCTATAATTTTTCCTGTAATTCCTATTTGCTCTCCAACTGTTTTTGCAGTCAGCATTGAATCTCCTGTAATCATCTTGACACTAATTCCAGAAGATTTGCACAATTTTATTGCTTCTTCTACTTCAGGCCTAGGAGGGTCTAATAGAGCCATAAATCCCAGGAATGTTAAGCCATCTTCTGCCTGGCAATCAGAATTAGTTGGACAATACTTAAAAGCAAATGCTAAAACTCTTAATCCTTTTTTTTCTAGATTCTCTGCAACAATCAAAAGGGCTTTTTTTCTTATATCTTCAATTTTCTGAACTCCTTCTGGCTTGATTTCAAAAGAACTTTTCTCTATAATTGAAGAAGGAGAGCCCTTGCAATAAAGTATATTGCGCCTGAAGCTTTTTCTAAGAATAGACATCATTTTTCTTTCTGAAGAAAAAGAAATTTCCTTGATTCTTGGCTCAATTTCAGTTAGAATTTTTTTATCAACTCCAGAATCTAAAGCAAGAGCAACTAAAGCAGTTTCTGTTGTATCCCCTATAATTTGAAATTTATTATCTTCTTCTTCAAAACGGGCATTGCTTGCTAGAATTGATGTTTTAATTAAATCAAATAAAGGCTTTTCGGTTTCTAAAGTAATTAATTTATTTTTTAAAATTATTCCTTTGCTGGTTTTTTTATAAAGCTTGTCATTTGAAAATATTTCTACTACTGACATTTTTTCCTGAGTTAAAGTTCCTGTTTTATCTGTTGCTATTACACTTACACTTCCCAAAGTTTCTGCTGCTGGAAGCCTGCGGATTAAAACATTATTTTTCAGCATTTTATTTGTTGCAAATGCTAAACTAATTGTTATTATTGCTGGAAGCCCTTCTGGAATTGCAGATACTGATATCGCAATTGCTGTTAATAACATCTCTATAAGATCTCTGCCTTGTATTATTCCTAAAAGAAATGTTAGTGTAGCAAGAACTAGGACTATAAGAGTTACTTGTTTAGCAAATTTATCTAATTTTTTCTGCATTGGAGTTTCTGTAATATTTATTTCCTGAAGTTTCAAAGCTATTCTTCCAAATTCTGTTGACATACCAGTATAAACTACAACTGCTTTTACTTTTCCTTTTGTGACAGATGTTCCTGTGTAAATCATGTTTAATCTTTCTGCAATAATACCATCCCGCAGGACAATAGTATCATATTTTTCAACTGAATTAGACTCTCCAGTTAAAATTGCCTCATTTATTTCAAGATTTTCTGCTTCTAGAATTCTGCAGTCTGCAACAATTCTGTCTCCTTGTTCAAATATAATAATATCTCCTGGAACAACCTCTGTTGATTTGATTATTTTTAATTTTCCTTGCCTGAAAACTCTGGCTGTTGGAATAAACATCTCTCTTAATTTTATTATTGATTTTTCTGCTTTATACTGCTGGAAAAACCCTATAAAAGCATTTAATAAGACTATTGCAATAAGAACAGAAGCATCAATATATCTCTGGATTGCAAGAGAAATTACTATTGCAAAAAGCAGGACATAAATTAAAAAAGATTTGAATTGCTTTAAGAAGATTTTAAAAGGTTTTACTCTATATACTTCTTTTAGCTTGTTTTCTCCATAACTCTCTAGTCTTCTGCCTGCTTCTTTTTCACTTAATCCTTCTAAAGAAGCATTTAGTTTTTTCAAAACTTCCTCTTTTTCTAGGCCGTGCCAGTTAGTCATGTTTATACTTTTATAAAGAAAAACCCTGTATAAAAAGGTTTTTAAATACTTAATTCTCCCTATAATCAGGCGAGTTGGATAGCTAACTCCGGAAATCTGCTGCTAAACCAGCAAGTTTTGATACATCAAAACTGATTTCTGAGGAAGTTCCACACACCAATTAAAGACAAGCATGATGACATGCCTGCTGTGAAGTTAGGGCTCTGTAACAGAAACGACACAGCTTATCTTGAGCTATGAATCGAGAGAGAAGCTACGAAAGATAAGATATGATGAAACGGACAACCTTGTCGGTGCAACCACAAAACGTGGGCATAGATTAATGTTAGCAAAATCTGTTTGCAGTTCGGCTGCAAAGATTTACAGAATGTGGATTATTTCCAACTCGCCTTTATTCTGAAATAATCCACATTGATTATCTTAACATTTCTGAAGCACAAAATTATAGAAACAAAAAACCTTAAAAGCCCTGATTTCTAAACTAAATAAGCTGAGTAGACAACTCTAGCTATCATGGGAATATGTTCAGATTCTTCTGGCATAACCATAGAGGTAGCTCAGAGGGAGAGCACACGAAGGTTATAACAAATTGTAACCCTGTGAAGCTGAAGTCTCTATGAGCAGGCACCGTGGAATTGTTTTTCCAAAAACAGTGCGGAAGGTCGCGGGTTCGATTCCCGCCCTTCCCATTTATTTTAAATAAATTTTACGAAGATTAGCCAAATTACTTTTAAATTACTATTAGTAAATTATTATTAATCTCTCAATTTTTGTAATCCTTCATTTGCTGATAATTTTATTCAAGAAAGATTTATAAAAGGATAAATCTTATAGAGATAATAAAGATGGTGAATAAAAGCGGCGCGATTGAGATGTCTATTAGCACAATTGTTGTAATTGTTATAGCTGTTACAATGCTGGTTTTTGGAATTGTTTTTGTGAAGGGAATTATGTGCTCTTCTATTGCTTTAACTTCTTCTGTAAGTGATAATGCTCAAAAAGAAATAAATAAATTATTTGGAGCATCAGGGGGAGAAATTCAATGCGTTGGATCAGGAGAGCCTGTAAATATGATTCCGGGAAGATATAATGTTGTTTATTGCTTGGCTAATGCACCTGAAGTTAAGGAATATACTTTTGATATTGTAAGTATAAAATCTGATAAATTAGATGAAAGTCAGATTGAGTCATGGGTGGTGGGAGACAAGGGGGGAAGCTATACTATTTCTCCAAATGATCAAGCAATTAATAAGATTTTAACTCTGAACATTCCAGTAGATGCTGACAAGCAGATAATTACTATAAAAGTTAATGTTGAGAAAGGCGGCAAGGTGTTTAAGACTCAGAATTTAGATTTTGTGACTAATAGCCTTGGAGTTATAAAGAGTGCGATGTGCTAGTTGCTGGTTCTTAAAAGATAATATTAAAAATACTTATTTCTTGGATATAATATGAATTTGCCAGATTATAATAACTGCATATTGAATGTTATAGGCAGTATTGCTCAAGGATTTGGGAAAAAAACAAGCTATTCTGCAATTTCAATTCTGAAGCCTGAGGAAATTAAAGAAGCTCAAAATGTTGTGCTAATAATTCTTGATGGATTAGGATATGAATACCTATTGAAATATGGACAAGAGTGAGCTAATAAAACACTTAAGAGGAAAAATAACTTCTATATTTCCTGCAGCGACAACATCATGTGTTCCTGCTTTTTTAACAGGAACTTCTGCTCAGGAGCATGGAATGACTGGATGGTATGTTTTTTTGAAAGAAATAGGAATAATTTCTACACCGCTGCCTTTTGTAACTAGATTTGAAGATATTCCTTTAAAAAATAAAGTTAAATTTGGTAAATTATTTAAGATTGCACCTTTTTCTAATAAAATTAATGCTAAAAGTTATATTTTAAATCCTAAGGAATTTTATAATTCTGCATTTAACAAAGAAGCTGCAGGAAAATCTAAATTAATAGGATATAATAAAATTTCTAGTTTATTTTCTAAAATAGATAGAATAATAAAGAAAAAATCAAATAAGAAAAAGTATATTTATGCTTATAGCTCTTATCCCGATGCTTTAATTCATGATTATGGAAATGAGCATAAAAAAGTATTAAGAGAATTTAAAAAAATTGATAGAGAATTTAAGAAATTCTTGAAGAAAATAAAAGAAAGTAATTCTATTATAATTATAACTGCAGATCATGGATTGATAACTACACCAAAAAACAAATGGATTGATACACATAAATTTAAGGAATTGAATGATTTTTTAAGAATGCCTTTGTGCGGGGAAGGAAGATCTGCTTATGCTTATATAAAGCTGGGGAAGAAGAAAGAGTTTGAATATTTTATAAATAAAAAACTTAATTTTTGCTGTGAAATTATGAAAAGTGAAGAATCTGTTAAAAAGGGGTTATTTGGAAGAGGAAAAATGCATCCTGAATTAAAAAATAGAATAGGAGATTATATAATCCTTATGAAAGAAAATTATGGAATCAAAGATTTTATGATAGACTCTGATTTTAATAAACAACATTTAGGAAGACATGGAGGAGTAAGCAAAGAAGAAATGTTTGTTCCTTTGATTGTCGTGAAAACCAATAATAAGAATTAAAAATGCCTTCTTCTTAACAAAAACATGCTAAAGCTATATAACACATTAACAAGAAAGAAAGAAACATTCAAGCCTATTAAATCAGGAATAGTTGGCATGTATGAGTGCGGACCAACTGTTTATAGTTATCCCCATATTGGAAATATGTTGAGATATGTTTTTGGGGATACTCTTACAAGAGTTTTGTTATTTAATGAGTATAAAGTAAAAAGAGTAATGAATGTAACAGATGTTGGACATTTGACAAGTGATGCAGATACAGGAGAGGATAAAGTGGAAAAGGCTGCTGCTAAAGAAGGAAAAACAGCAAAAGAAATAACAAATTATTATTGGAATGCTTTTAAAGAAGATTTTACAAAATTAAATATTCTTGAGCCAGATTTATGGACAAAGGCAACAGAACATATTAAGGAGCAGATAGAATTAATTAAGAAACTAGAAGAAAAAGAATATACTTACAAAACAAGTGATGGAATTTATTTTGACACCTCTAAGCTTAAAGATTATGGAAAGTTATCAAAGCTGAAAATTGATAAACTAGAAGCTGGAAAAAGGGTTGAGATGAAAGATAAAAAGAATAATAATGATTTTGCCTTGTGGAAATTTTCCGAGAAAAAAGGAAAAAGACAACAGGAGTGGAATCCTAAAGACTTTGGAGCAGATTGGCCAATAGGATATCCGGGATGGCATATTGAGTGTTCTGCAATGAGTATGAAATACTTGGGAGAGCATTTTGATATTCACACTGGAGGAATAGATAATATGTTCCCGCATCACGAGAATGAGATAGCTCAAAGTGAAGCTGCAACAGAAAAGAAATTTGTAAATTATTGGCTGCATAATAATTTCCTTACTACTAAAGGAGAGAAAGTAAGTAAATCAAAAGGTGGGTTATATACTGTCTCGGAATTAGAAGAATTGGGATTTCCGGCTCTTTCGTATAGATATATGCTCTTATCAAGCCATTATAGAAGCCAGATGGATTTCTCTTTAGATAATTTAAAAAATGCAAAAAATTCTTATGAGAGATTAAAAAATATAATAGGAGCAGTGAAAAATGATAATAAGATAAATAAAGAATATTTAGATAAATTTGAAAAAGTTATAAATGATGATTTGAATACTCCTAAAGCTCTGCAAGTATTATGGGAATTATTAAGAGATGAAAAAGCTGAGGGGAAATATCAAACGATTAAAAAGATGGATGAAGTTTTAGGATTAAAGCTTCTTGAGAAAGAAAAGCAAAATATTCCAGAAGAAATAATCACTCTAGCTAGGGAAAGAGGAAAAGCCAGAAAAAATAAAGATTTCAAGAAATCAGATGAATTAAGAGAAAAAATTAAGAAGCATGGGTGGGAAATTGCTGATACTCAAGAAGGCTGGAAACTTAAAAAGATTTAAAAAAAGATAATTCTAAATAGAAACATGGTAAGTGTTGACGACAAGGTAGATATATTTACTTTAGATGAAGAATTATGGGACAGGATTGATATGGAATATCCTAGTGCTACCTTTCTCACTGCTGATCAAATGGGTGTAGACAATTCTGATGGAAAAACAATTTATAGATATACTAAGTTAGATAAGGCAAAAGTAATGGAACTTGCTGAAATATATAAGGGGAAATATGAGTTTGAAATAAGAGATAGTGAGACAGGGGCATTTTTAATGATAAGCCATAAAGCAGACCCAAATATGAACTAAAGATTTAAATAATATAATCTCCTAATAATCTTCAAGAATAAAAAGATGGCAAGTATAAAAAATATAATTATCGGAATTATTATTGCTGTAGTTTTGCTGCTGTTTTTTGTTTATGGAACTAAACTTTTGTATAATGCTCCTTTATATGAAAATTATTGCAATGTAAGCCTTATAAATATGCCAGAGAAAATTCCTAGCACTACCTGTGCACAAGATTCTATTGTAAATCAAAAAGTACAAGATTGCTATAATAAAAAAGGAACTCCTTATCCTGTTTATGACACAAGAGGATGCCAATCAGATGTAACTTGCAGCATGTGCAATTTAGATTTTGAAAAAGCAAATGAAGCATATTCTAAAAATTTATTTATTATCAGTGTAATCATAAGTGTTATTGCTATTGCAATAGCAGCTTTCTTTTTTTCTGTTGAGGCTGTTTCTGGAGGATTGATGTTTGGCTCTTTAATGTTCTTGATTTATGGAACAGGAAATTATTGGAGATATATGAATGATTGGCTGAGATTTATAATTCTTGGAATAGCTTTAATAGTCTTGATTTATATTGGATATAAGATTGCAAATAAAGAAAGCAAAAAGAAATAAGTTTATAAATTACTACTTCTTATAGATATAAAATGAGGGAACTAAGATTTATTCATCTTGGCTATAAGCCTAAAGAAGATATTGTTTGTTTGTTTAGAATAGAGCCTGAAAAAGGATTAAAAATTGATGAAGCTGCTGACACTGTTGCTTTAGAAAGCAGTATCGGAACATGGACTGATGTTAATATGCCAAAACATGTGGAGAAATTAGGAGCAAAAGTTTTTGAAATTCATGGAAATCTTGTGAAAATAGCATATCCTTATGAATTATTTGAAAAAGGAAATGTCCCAAACATTCTTTCTTCTATTGCAGGAAATATTTTTGGAATGAAATCTGTTGAGAATATAAGGCTAGAAGATGTAAGTTTTCCTAAAAAAATACTTAAAGATTTTAAAGGGCCAGAATTTGGTATAAAAGGGATAAGGAAAATTCTTAGAGTCTGGAACAGGCCTTTAGTTGGAACAATTATCAAGCCAAAACTAGGATTAACATCTAAGGAACATGCAAAATCTGCATATGAAAGCTGGAGAGGGGGATGTGATGCAGTTAAAGACGATGAGAACTTGAGTTCGCAGGAATTTAATAAGTTTGAATCAAGATTAGTAAATACTTTAGAAATGAAAGATAGAGCTGAGCATGAGACAGGAGAGAAAAAAGCATATTTAATGAATGTAACTGCTGAGGCTAATGAAATGATAAAAAGAGCTGAGAGAATTAAAGAGCAAGGGGGGAAATTTGCAATGGTTGATGTTTTAACTGTTGGCTGGGGCGCTTTGCAAAGCTTAAGGCAGGCTAATCTAAAATTAGCTTTGCATGGGCATAGAGCTATGCATGCTGCATTTGACAGAAATTCTAAGCACGGAATTAATATGATTGTGTTGGCAGATTTTTGCAGGCTTATTGGTATAGATAGCTTGCATATAGGAACAGGAATAGGAAAACTAGAAGGAGATATTAAAGATATAATAGAATTAGAAGAAGAAATAGAATTTAATAATGTAAGAGAAACAAAATACAGATTAACACAAAACTGGCATAATTTAAAACCGACACTGGCTGTCTGCTCAGGAGGATTACATCCAGGGCATGTTCCTTTTCTTATTAGGCATTTAGGAAAAGATATTCTTATCCAGGCAGGAGGAGGAATTCACTGGAATCCGAAAGGCAGTTATTATGGAGCCTTGGGAATGAGACAAGCTGTAGAATCAGTTATGAAAGGCATTTCATTAAGAGAATATTCTAGAGACCACACAGAACTTAGAATGGCACTAGATAAATTTGGTTATATATAATATATAAATTCGTTACTTTGTTTTTTCCTTTTAACTTTTCCTTGTTTTATAAATAAGTACATATACCCTCTTAAAGTTCTTGGCTCGATTAGATGTTTAGCGGCTAATTCATTAATTGAGTATTCTTTTATACCCAACTCTTTTAAAATTATACCTCTTCTTTTATCTGCAAACTCCCTTGTATGAAAACATTTTTGTTTTTTTATCTCAAGATGTTTTTCTAGTCTTTCTGCTTTATATCTTAAACTAATTAAATTAAATCTTTTATGGAATTTATTATAGATTCTAGAAAAACTATTTTTAGAAGTAATATACAAATAATATTGATTTAATTTTTTCCTTTGTTTTATACCACTTGTTTCAAGCCCAATCTCAACACATAATCTATTAAAGTCTTCTATTAATCCCTTATTTGATACCCCAAAGATGATAGAACCGTCATATGCAATAGAACCTTCATCAATTATCCCCGTTATAACAAAAGCTTTTTTGTGCTCCTTACTTAGATTAAATACCAAATCTGGAATTCTTGCGTTGAAAGTGCCAAATGAATTAACATTATAAATATGCCTACAAATTTCCCCTATGACTCTAGGAATTCTGCATTTCAATATATGCCTATGATCTAATCTTAAAGAATAAAAAGTATCTCCAAAGACTTCTTTTACTTTCTCTATAAAATCGTTCATAATATCCTTATTTTTTTGATTATAATATGTGCCTTTTCCATCTTCTGGAACAGATCCATCAAAAAAAAGATTTGCAATTATAGAGGTAAAATATGGCGTAATTTTTATTGGAAGTTTTGGATCTTTAATAGAATTCTTTTCAGGCACGCCTAGATGTTTATACATTATTATGTTACTCTCTACAAAATCTTTATTTAATTTTAACATGTCTGAAAGACTAAATAACATTTCTAAAGGAATTGCAGATTTTTGCCAGATAAAGTACTCGTAAAGTCTTGCTGGCTGAATGTCTAATTTAGAAGCGTATAATTTAACATCGTTAGAAACAATATTTTTAATATTATCTTTAAGAGATTTTGTTATATCTACAACAATATGCAAATTTTTTGATTTTAACAATTCCCAAACATGAACTTCCATATTATATTAATACAATCCAGTATTTAAATATTATGGATAACATAAATAGAGTATATTTAAATTCTAATTTTCTATAAAATTATATGACAAATTTCAGAAAATTTTGCACTTCTTCAGGAAAAGATGTTTTATCTGGGAAAGATAAAGAGACTAATGAGATGCTAATAGAACAGACAGAAGATAATAGTATTGTTCTACATACAAAGAAGCCAGGAAGCCCGTTTGTGGAGATAAAAGTAAAAGGGGGAAAGATTAGCAAGAAAGATATTGAAGAAGCTGCAATATTCTGCGCAAAATTCTCTCAGGACTGGAAGAAAAATCATAAAGATGTTATAATACATGTTTTTAAAGGCAAAGATATCTACAAGGAGAAGATTATGGAAGAAGGAACTTTCGGAGTTAAGAAGTTTAAAGAAATTAAAATAAAAAAAGAAGATATTCAGAAATTTGAGGGTGGAATTAAGGGAAGATGAAAACGATATTAATTTTTGGAGATAGTATTGTTTATGGGGCATCGGATGAGGAGAAAGGGGGATGGATTAACAGATTGAGACTATTTTTAGAGAGCAATCAGGATATTGAAGTTTATAATTTAGGAATTTGTGGTGACAATACAAAGTTAGTTTTAAAGAGATTTGAAAATGAAGTGAATGCGAGATGGGGGCAGGATGACAGAGAGTTAATAATAATTTTCTCTGTTGGCGCAAATGATACACAATATGTTAAAGATATGGGTAATAGAATAAAAATTGGGAGTTTTGAGAAGAATATCAGATTGTTAAAGGAAAAAGCAGAAAAATACACAAAGAAAGTAATTTTTTGTGGCTTGAACGATGTTGATGAGAAAAAGTCCAATCCAATCCCTTGGAATAATAAGATATCTTATCTTTCAAATGAGATAAAGAAGTATGATGAAGTTTTAAAAAAGTTTTGCATGCAGAACAAAGTAAAATTTATAGAAATCATCGGGCTTGTAAGAAAAGAAGATTTGGCAGATGGGCTGCATCCTAATTCCAAGGGGCATGAAAAGATATTTAAAAAAGTAAGAGATTTTCTGAGTAGAGGGGCGATATTAAGATGAGTAGACCAAGAGTAACTTTTCAGATTGGAAAAAATGGTGTGACAGATGGAACTATAGAACTTTTAAATACTGCTTTTAAAAATAGAAATCAGATTAAGATTGCTTTGATGAAAGGAGCAGGGCATACAAAGGAAAAAGCAGAAGAGATAGGGCAGGAAATTGTAAATAGAATGGGAAAAAATTATACTTTTAAGAAGCTTGGATTTACTCTCTTTGTTAATAAATGGCGAAGAGAGATGCGATAAAGAAATTGCCTAAAATTTCGCTATCCCTACAGCAAGCTATAGGGTATTTATCGCGAAATTTTTCGCTTTCTGCGATCGGCAATTTCAGTCCCAAGAAAATCTGTAAGATTTTCAGGGTCATCAGAAACATATGTTTCTGAGATTTCAAAATCTGCCATGTCAGAAATGCTGCAGAGATTATGCATTTCTGA
>Ga0209542_10015801_pt1 | contig 12609 bp, 11 predicted proteins | sample RifCSPhighO2_01_FD_184028 | JGI IMG/M metagenome (GOLD analysis project Ga0209542, IMG submission 184028) | Soil microbial communities from Rifle, Colorado - Rifle CSP2_plank highO2_0.1 (SPAdes) (version 2) | ecosystem: Environmental > Terrestrial > Deep subsurface > Rock core/Sediment ...
AAAGTAATGGAAGCACAGGGTGCTAAAAAAACAGGAGGCGCATTCCTCTGCGAAGAAACAACACTTACCAACAACTTCTTTACTCCTCCTACTGACGTGAACTTTTTTGATGTGGGGGGCTAGTTCGTTTTTGTTCAGTATCATTATCTTCTTACCCAACGTTCTAAATCATATCCCTGTTTGAGAAAACGTGAGATATATGTTGCTTGGGTTCGGTATTCTTCAAATCTCCCAAATACCCCGTAGGCCCTATCAATCAATGTTCGTTCTTTCCCTTCTTCTTCATACATGCTTCCACCAAACGTCCATGGCTCTCCTGCTCCTTGTTCTCCTGTTACCCTAAATTCAATGGTGGAGGGTTGTTCTCTTACTCTTCTTATAATCAAATTCGTTGTTTCAAGTTTGAATGCCTCTTCACCAACATTTACTATCATGGTCCAATATGTTTGAGTATCGGGTGATGCGAGTTCGGGAAGAATTGGACCTTTGAAGTCGGGATAAGAAAGCACGATATCTTCAAATTGGAGTGTATCAACTCTGCCTGGGGCGGGGAAAAACAGAATATGTCCATGAAACAATCCTACGGGGATATCACTTCTTGACACATCATGATATCGAAAGATAAGTTTGTAGGGGTCATTGGTTTTGAATATGCATCTTGGTACCTCTTGAGCGTAAGACTCTAACTGAAGAAAGGCCCGAAGAAACTTGTTCCTAACTTCTTTCAATTCCATACACTCGGAGGATTTCTATGCTGTTCTTTAATTTAAAGTACTCCTGTCGGTAACAACAGTCATAACGCTTAAATACCTCCGCCCTATTTCTAGTTTTATGAACGCTGATCAGATCCTCAGAAACCTTGATTTGAGTGAATACGAGATCAAATGCTATCTTGCCCTTGCCCAGCTCCGGTCAGGAACCGTAAGCGCTATTGCCAGGCAGAGCGGTGTTCCCAGAAATAAAGCCTACGAAGTTCTTGCGCATTTGCAAACCAAAGGATTGGTCATCGAACAACCTACAAAACCCCTCAAATTCTCTTTGCTCAGTCTCGAAAAACTGAAGGAGCTTGTTTTGGAAAAACAAAAAGCACTCCAGGTTCTTGAACAAGAAACTGATGCTTTGATGAGCCAACTCAGCAAACACGATCTCGAACCTCAGCAAGAAAGCGTTTGGATTATTCAAGGCCAAAAAAACATTGTGCAGAAGATTGCTTTTGAGATGAAAAAAGTCAAGAAAGAAAGTGTATCCTGTGTTCGTTCCTTGGTAGATGATGCAACGAGTTTGAGAAATACCAAAGAAGCCATTGAACGAGGTGTGCGTGTGAAGATGATCGTTGCATTGACGCCCCACAATCTTGAAAAGTTGAAGAAATGGAAAAAGCTCGGTGTGGAATTTCGCGTCTATGACGAACACAAATTTGGTCCGCATGGAACCCGCTTTAGTGTTTTTGATCAACGTGCATGTCGTTTAACGATTGGAAAACCTGAAGTGAGGACGCCTGAAGAATATGTAACGATTTGGTCAGAAAGTCCTAGTCTAGTCAATCTTTTTCGGCGCCAGTTTTATACGATGTGGGGGCAATGCAAGCCGTTGGAGAAGGTTCTCAGGAAAAAACATTTAAGCTCATGCTCATTCTTTGTTTTATGACCCCCGAAACCTCCCTTTTGTATCTGAAGTACTTCTTCATCTTTGCAATAGGAGTGATCCTCGGCAGAATCACTATGGCTATCCAATATGCAGTCATGAAGGGCGAGCAGAAGTGGTGGAAGTTCTGGAAGTGAACTCATCACAATCTTTATAAAATCTTGATCATCGTATCCTGCACATGACCAAAAAAGGTGAAGCACACACTATTCTCATGTACATTGTCGGCCTGTTAATCGCAAGTCTCATTCTCGTCATGGGATACAAAGGCATTGCTTCGATTACTTCCTCAGCTGATCAAGGTGCAATTGAACAATTCAAGAACACGCTCAAGAATGATATTGATACAGGGTCTTCGTTTGGGCGGCAAGCAACGAGGGATTATGCGATCCCCGGAAATTTTGAGAAGATTTGCTTTGCAAGCAAGAGCAAGAAAGGTCTGGCAGGAGCAAACACCGGCAATGCATTAGTTGACGATGAAATTGAATCCAACACTGCCAATACTGTCTTTTTGATTACCAAAGATAATGAACTCACTGGATTTGAAACCGAACCGATTGATTTTCAAGGTGCGCCTGCCTGTGTCACGATCAACAACAATAAAATCAAACTACGTATGAATGGGAAAGGAGATTATACCTCCCTCTCTGAAGTACAAATAACTTCATAGACCTACTTCTTCACACAATCCTTGAGGATCTGATACGTTTCAGCAAGAATCAATGATCGTTGTTCTTCTTCTCCGAGCGGCAACGGAAAAGACAGCCACACATACCAGCCGTTCTGATCGCTTTCAATCACAGCAATAGCTCGATCCTTCTCTTCAATATCCTGTGTATATTTTTTAATCACAGCAAGAATCTTCTTCATGCGTTGACCACTCTGCTTCGGAACTTTTGCAAGCATGATCTTTGCTTTATGCACCACACGCTTCTGCCCCATGTTAATCATATTTTTTTCAAGAAGAATCCGGTTGGGAATCTTGATGAACTGTCCAGCTCCACGAAGCGGTTCAAGGGTGCTGAAAAATGTTCCAATGCGTGTAACCTGTCCGATATCATCCCCCACCCGTATCACATCTCCAATGCGAAAGGGTTTTTTATTGATAATAATCAGCCAGGCAACCGCAGAGAGAATAACATCGCGGATACCAAAGGCTATTGCCGAAGTTACTAAACCCAAAAATAAGGTAAGGGAAGTGAGAGAAACCCCTACTTTCCAGAGGATGATAGCAATACCCATCACATACAGAAAGATGGTGTACACCTTTGCAAGGAAAATACGTTCTTCAATTTCCACTTCTGTTTCAAGATAGTTAAAGATGCGGTGCAGAGTTGTGCGAAGGATAATCGTTATGGCCAGTATAGTAAGAATAGACACCAAAAAAATATCAATCATTCTGAAGAGGACATCAGGAACTGTGACGTATCCTAGCTTATTTATTCCATACACGCCGCCGACAACAAGCGTAAGGAACAGAAGGAGGGTGATACGCTTTGAGACCCCGGTTTGTTTCAATGTGTTATTCTGGTTTTCTTCGTTGTTCTTTTCGTTGGAGTTCATCAACCCTGCAACTTCCTGCTTCTTTATAAGCCTTTGTGTATGTTTTTTCTTCTCCTTTTTCACTCGCCACATCCCGCAAAGTATTTAAACCTCCTTTTCTTTGTTCTTTGCTATGGCCACTGCTGAACATGCCTCAGAACCGAATGCAGGCGTTGAAAAACCCGCAGTAAAAAGTATCCATGGCGAAGGCCCTGGTGTCTGCAAAGGTTGCGTAAACTGGGCTATTCACGGCAAGAACTGCTGGGTTTTCTGGGAAGGCAAACGCGTCTGTTCTCAACATGTAGATGAAACAGGAGACTGGCGCGGCGGGTTTAAGAATGTGTCTGAGTTTGACGAATTTCTTTTATAAATTACTTTTCTAATGAAAATAACCCTTTTAAACCCGAGATCATATAACTATTTAAACCCGTTGGTGTTCTGCGGTTCCATGCACAATCCAGGTAAACAGGGATCCGTTGTGGTCATAGGTCTCGGGTATGTAGGTCTTCCTCTTGCCTGCCTGAGCAGTTCCTTCTACAACGTTGTAGGTTTTGATATTGATCAAAAAAAGCTCGATAAAATCAACAACTGCATCTGTCCGCTTGATGAGGAATACACCAAAAAACTCTTTGCACAGTATCCGATTATTGCAACGTCTGATCCTGGAGTTTTGCATGATGCAGACATTATCGTGATGTGTGTTCCAACGCCTGTTGATGAACACTTTAATCCTGATCTGGGTCCTGTAAAAGGAGCGAGTGCAACCCTTGCCCAACAGATCAGAAAAGGACAACTGATTATTATTGAATCCACGATTTATCCAGGAACAACCGAAGAAGTCATCATTCCTATTCTTGAACAAAACCCGAATCAGCTGAAAGCAGGTGTTGATTTTGGTGTTGCCTACTGCCCTGAGCGGATTGATCCTGGCAACAAGCGCTGGGTTTTAGAAACAATTCCTCGTGTTGTGGGTGGTCTTACTGAAAAAGATTTAAACCGTGCACAGCATTTCTATCAGAGCTTTATTCGTGCACCCCTGACTCCGCTTCGCTCGCTCAAAGCAGCAGAAGCTGTGAAGATTCTTGAAAATACCTTCCGCGATGTGAACATAGCATTTATCAACGAGATAGCAAAAAGCTTTGATGTTCTGGGAATTGATGTGTGGGAAGTGATCAAAGGAGCAAGCACCAAACCCTTCGGTTTCATGCCTTTTTATCCCGGTCCGGGTGTCGGCGGGCACTGCATCAGCGTCGATCCCTATTACCTTATTGAAAAAGCTGATCGAAGCGGATTTGACCACGCCTTTCTCAAACTTGCACGCAAGATCAACAATTCCATGCCCGACTATGTCGTGCACCTGCTTGAATCTGCTTTAACACGGTGCGGGCTGGATCTGCAAAAAACCCGTGTTGGTATTTTGGGATTGTCCTACAAAGCAGGCGTTGATGATATCCGCGAAAGCCCTGCGTTAAAGATCATTCGGCTTCTTCTTGACAAGCAGGTGCAGGTTGCCGTTTTCGATCCGCATATTGTCAACACCGAAATGATCTTCCATCACCCGCTTCATGCATCTGATAAACCAAAAATCTCTCTTGCAAAAAATCTTGACGCCTGTTTAGCATCGTGCGATGCACTTATCTTAGTTACGAACCATGCTGAGTTTTTAGAACAAGAAGAAACGATCTCCAAGCATCCTATCAAAGTCGTTCTTGATACCCGAAATGTGCTCAACAAAGAAAAGCTGGAAGCTTCAGGGATTATATATAAGGGTGTCGGGCGCTAAGAAAACTTTATAACATACCCCTCCTGCGCGTGTTGCGAGGTATCGATCATGGATGGATTACGCTATCAAAAAGGACCGCCAACGGTAACGATCGTTATGTACCACTATGTGCGGGATGTTGAAAAGACAGAATATCCCGGAATCCACGCAGTTTCCTTCAAGCGTTTCAACGATCATCTTGCGCTTCTCAAAAAATTAGGATACCACTTTATCTCTCTTGACCATTACTATGACCACATCAGTAAGGGAGTTGCTATTCCCCAAAAAAGCTGCGTTCTCACCTTTGATGATGGAATTCGAGATCATTATACTCATGTTTTTCCCATCCTCAAAAAAGAAGGCATCCCTGGTGTTTTTTACCCTGTTACCCAGCCTTTAACAGAATCCATTGTTCCGATTGTCCAAAAGATTCATTTCATTCTTGGAAAAATGAGCGCAGTGGAATTTGCAAGAGAAGTCAACGCCTTTCTCAAACACGATCCCTCTTTATTCCATGAATATGAAGTTCACGACCACTTCAAGATCAATCCGCAAAAGCGTTTTGATGACAACCTCACTGCAAACCTGAAGCATAACCTTGCCCGAATGCCCCTCGTCATCAAAAAAAAGATTGTGGACAGTATCTTTCATGCACACTTTCCTGATGAGCACGCTTTTTGCGACGAGCTCTATATGGATTTTGAGGAACTGAAAGAAATGCTTGAAGCAGGCATGACGATTGGTTCGCAGACGCACACGCATCCCTTCTTATCTTCCCTTTCCTCTGACAAACAGGAGCGCGAGATTATTCAAGCAACGTCGCTTCTTGAGAAAAACTTAGGGATTAAAATCAAGCATTTCTGCTATCCGTACGGCGGTTACAACAAGGACACGATTGGTATTCTCCGCGACCACGGCTATGACACTGCCATGACGATCAAGTTAGGCGTCAATCAAGGTCCTATTGATCCGCTAGAAATCAAGCGCATTAACTGCAATGATGTGGATCAGTTGCAGGAGTAAAATACTCGATACTCTTTAAGGTCTTCGTCTTACTCACGAAATCCCACAAGATCTTCAGGTGAAATAGGATCGTACCGTGCAACAAGTTTATTGGTTTTCTTTCCAAGAACATCCTCATACCGTTCTGAACCAATGCCATCCGTAAATGCCTTGGGGCGCATGGCATACATCATCTCTTTTGTTATGATTTCGCCTTCCTGAATATTACAGGAAGCAACCAATGCTTTTTTGAAGTATCCTCGGTATACTGCTTCTCCTTCTTCAATCTTTTTTATTCCTGTCCCCATACTTAATCGCACTTCTGGTTTTTGAAGATAGATTTCTCCTTTTTGAGTATCTGCTTCGACAGCTCGGATCTTCTGCACCAGTTCTTTGAATTCAGAGGGCGTAAGTCCCACTTTATGGTCAGGACCCCATAGGTCGCGGTCGAAGGTAAAATGGCGTTCAACAATTTTTGCACCTAATACTACAGCTCCAACTGCAGGATCAATGCTGAGCGAGTGGTCAGAAAAACCAACAGGAAGGTGATACCGTTTTTGAAGGACAGCAATCGTTGCAAGATTGAGATCTTTAAGGGGGCAGGGATATTCAGAAACACAATGCAGCACAGCAAAATCTGCTCCTTTCTTTTTGAGATACTCGACTGCAGAATCCGTTTCTTCAAGGCTGCTCATTCCGCTCGAAATAATAATCGGTTTTTTTGTGGAACTAATATAATCCAGCATGACAAAATCAAGAATATCTCCTGAACCCACTTTCCAGACTTCAACGCCTAGTTGCTGGAGTTTTTGTGCAGCGCCTTTGCTCATCGGTGTGGACATAAACAAGATTCCCTTCTTATCACAATACTCCTTGAGTGGCTTCCAGAATGTGGCGAGTGGAGTGGCGTCATGATTTCGTTTTACCCAGTTATATCGATCGCTTCCTTTAAAGTGGGGCGCTGTGACTTCAATATTCAGCTGTTCATCCTCTATTTCATGGGTTTGGAATTTAACTGCACTTGCGCCTGCTTCCTGCGCTGCATCAACCAACTTTTTTGCATTTTCAAGATATTCTTGAATAGGCCTTGGTTCTTCAGTTTGGATAAAATTCTTTCCAATTTCTGCAACAATAAAGACTTTTTGGGTGAGTTCTTGAATCGTTCTCATGGGTGATTCCTCGAGTTCATTTTTTGTTATGCTTTTTGTTGTGTTGGGGGTGTTCAACAGATATGCTGCATAGGCAAAATCTTCTGGCGCATCAATATTTACGATATCTTTGCGGTGTATGATAAACGATAAACACCGGTCGCCGAACAAACTCTGTTTTTTCATCAGTGTATCACGCTTCATAATATAAAGTTGACCATTTTTCCAGTACGTTTGCGGGATGTCTTGTCTGCGTACGGTTCGTTGGTCATCATCAATGGAGAGTTCGTCAAGATTATGGACAAGATCGGCAACAAGCTTTTTTTGCCAGAGTGGATGAAAATGTTTGGGTGTCGGCGAAAGGCTGATTAAGGAATCAGCGTTGTTATTCAGGAACTTTTCAATTGCTTCATCTATCTCTTCTGCACGTTTGAAGAGTGCAGTGGGTTGCAGGAGTACAACGATGCTCACTTTTTCGTTTCTCTTTTCGAGTGTTTCTACTGCATGCTGTAAAACCGGAAGTGTCGGACTGTTGTCCTGCGCAAATTCGGCTGGCCTGTCAATCACTTCAACGCCTGCTTTCAGCGCAATCTGTTTAATTTCAGGATCTTCGGTAGAAACAAAAATCTTTGAAAGCAGTTTTGATTGTTGTGCTTCTTCAATAGTATAGAGGATCAACGGTTTTCCACAGAGTGGTTTGATGTTCTTTTGCGGGATGCCTTTTGATCCGCCCCGTGCAGGGATGATTCCAATGATTCCTTGATCTTGGTGAGGTGTCATGGTTCCTTTTTTGCTTAGTACATCAGCTGTTTTTGAACATCAATTTCGGTTTCTGCAAGAATCTCAGCAATTTTATGGCTTGTTTTTTCTTTGAGATAGAATACACTTGAAGGATACTTCCCGTTTTTAATTTGTTTGAGCATGGCTTCTTTGATTTTTTCTTGGTCATGAGGCGCATTGATCACATTTTCAGCGCGTGTTCGTCCTCCTTGTCGTGTTCCAATATCCACAACTGGTGTTCCCAAATAGGAGCATTCTTTAATGCCTGCAGATGAATTTCCAACTAAGCAGCTTGCATGATTTAAAACGCGTGCAAATAATTCAGGACTTATATAACGATAGAAATGCACAAAGGGCGGCTTCTTATGTTCGCGATAGACGCGGATTGCTTTAGTCACTTCATCATTTCCTGCGTCAATATTTGGCCAGATCCAGATCGTGGGCATCTTTAATGCATCAATGGCTTGAATGGTTTCTTCCATCTGCTGTCGTCCTGATCCATACTCTGTTGTAACAGGATGCTGCATAACGACGACATACCCCTTGGTCAGATCGAAGCGTTCTCCGAGTCCTTCAGGTCCTTTTTCCCAGAGATCGTGGGGGAAACTCAGGTCGATAGTGGTGAGGTATTCAATATCCAGGCTCCCCACATTATGGACTTGTTTTGGATCCTCTCCCATCTTGATGATTCTTTCTTTAGAAAGTTCATTGGTGGGGAAATGCAGATGTGCAAGTTTGGTGATGGCGTGCCTGACGCTTTCATCAATCGTTCCGGTGACATCTCCTCCTTCAATGTGTGCTAAGGGAATGTTCATGTACGCTGCTGCGATGGCGATGGCTAAAACTTCATACCTGTCTCCACGCACCAGCACCACATCAGGCTTGAGATTTTCAAGAACGGTTGACATCTCCAACAAACCCAGGCCTGTTGTTTTTGCCATGGTAATCGGAGAACCGCCTTCAAGAAGCATGTTGATTTTTGCATGAATCGGAACACCATCTCGTTCAAGTTCGCTGGTCACATCACCATATTTGGGAAGGAGCGCAGAAGCAGCAACAACCAGTTGCAGTTCGAGTTGGGGGTGATTTTTCAGCTGTTGAATGAGCTGTTTGCATCGTGTATAATGTACCCGATTAGTGATTACAAAACAGACCTTCTTTTTTCCTGTTCCTTTTCCAGCTCCTAAACCACCTTGAGGTATGCCATCCATGATTTGCAGGGATCGTCGCCTGCTTTATAAAATCTTCTTTTTCCATTCGTGAGATACGGATGGTTTGACAGCGAGGGTACATCGGTTGGAAAAAGAAGAGTCAGAGCAAACCGACCACTACAGGTCTACTGCTATAGGTCTATAACTGATGATGATCGGTTTGCGATTGACGTTGCTGTTGGGGCGATCATTATTTTGCAGTAGAACCCTAAGGTAGTTCAGCATGACAGTCGCGCTGGACACGTTCGACAAAGCGTTTCCATAGTTGGATATATGCAGCATTATCCTCTCCAAAAAAGACGGGCCACTTATCCAGGTCAACAGCGGCAACGGCCGATGCAACAACAGACTGGTACTCACGGCAGAGGGAACGATCCGGTTTTACCATCTTCATCAGGAAAAACGGATTGGGGGAAACGTTTTCGGTGAGGGTTCGTTGCAATCCTTCAAGGTACTGACGGTCGGCATCGTTCCCCTCGTTCCGCTGCAGACGGGAGAGAAGATAGGCAAGATACGTGTCGATTTCTCCCGGTGTTGCGTGTTCTGGGGATGCGAGTGAGCCGGTTTCGCGCAGGCGTTCAAGGGCTCGGGGAAATGTTTTGAGATAAGGCACTGCCTGCGCTGATGCAGAGTCAAGAGTTTCCTTAGGTGCGTTGCGCACGAAGTTAAACTCGTTAATAGGATCACCCGACTGGCCGACTCGAGCCCAGAAGAGGTTGATATATCCTTCCTGACGGTCGCGATGCACGAGAAGATAGGGGATAAAAGAGGTGCCAATCTGTGGGTCAAACGCATACATGAGTACAGGGCGAAAAACCTGGTCTGCAACAGCAACCCGGTTGTGATCGTCAGAAGACCATTCATTATGAACATGTTCCGCTTCGTGGAAAAAATTGAGCAGGAGATTTGACAACGGCATCGCTGCCAGCTCGACCGTGTCGTTCGGATATGTTTTTCCCAGTGCGCTGTCGCCTTCATCGCTGACGAGCAGACCCGGACTGATAAGAATCGCAACTTCACGCAGATCCTCGTGATGGCCGGTAAAGGCGTAAAATTCGTTCAGAAGGTCCCTGACTTCCGGCGTGAAGGTCATCATTTTATCAGGGCTTTTCAGCTGCTCGACCACTGCGGCTTTGTCATACTGGCCGTCAACTGGTGCAAAAAGAGGATCACCTTCAGGATACTCAGGAGCACAGCCGGCAACGAGGAGCGCGATGCCTGCTGTGGTGATTCCGACACGTTTTTTGATGGTCATTTATAAGACGGAATAGCAGAACGTTTTTAAACCTTTCTTTAAAAAGTAATACCATGATCCCGACACTATCTTTTTATAACCTTTTTCATTCTCCTGTTTCATGCTCATCACCTGTTCTCTCTGCAAGAAGAAGCACTTTTATCGAGACACGTGTCCCTTAATCTATAAGGTCATGAAGCAAAATCAATTCAACCGCGAAGCAAAACAAGATTATTTTGGTGCATCTCCCAACCTGTTTGTTGGACGGTTTGGGTATCCCAACATTAACGTGGGTATTCTAAATACAGAACACGATCAGTACCAACAGAACGACAACCATTTGCTGTGGAGCAGAGAAAACTATCAAATTCCGCAGATCATGGACCTCCGTTTGTCCTTGATCAATTCGTCATTTAAAGCAAACATAAAAACCTTTGACGATCGTTTTCTGCAGATGAGCCAGGAAGTAGCCATGGCCCAAAACCCTGTTGATGTGGAACTGCACCTCTCAAAAAAACCTCAGCATAAACTCAGCTTTCACCAAGAAGCCTCGCCTCATGGAACGACCGTTCGGCTCGTGCAGGCAAATATTACGGAAAATCCAAAAATTCCCACCAAGATTGACAAAGCAGTGAGCGATACAGATCTGAAAGCAAACGAGGCGCTGACGACATTATATCAAAAGGATATTGACGAGCACTATCTCACCAAACTCCTCAGTGCAGGAACTTTGGGTCTTGGAAAAAACAGGAAACTGGTTCCTACCCGATGGAGTATTACTGCAGTGGATGACACGCTCGGCAAAGCGCTGGTGGAAGACGTTAAGCAATTTCCTGAAACCGATTACACGGCGTTTGCCGGAGGCTATTTGGGAAATTATTACATCGTGCTCTTTTTTCCTGGCGTCTGGGAATATGAACTGTTTGAAACCTATGCAGAAGCTCCTCTTGCACAGCAGGATCAGTGGATGAAGCCCCATGGCGGACAATCCTGGACAACGGATTACGAACCCTATTCTGGAAGAAAAATTTATGCAGAAGAAACTGCAGGAGGTTTTTATGCATCCCGTCTTCCGGTGCTCGAGCATCTCAAAAAGATCAAGAGGCAGGCAAGCTGTTTAGTGCTTCGGTTTATCACGCGGGACTATTATGCGCACCTCGGTGTATGGGTCTGCAGAGAAGCAGTGCGCAAAACCATGAACACCCAGCCGATTGTCTTCTCAAGCAAAGAACTCTTGATTGAATTTGTCAGAAAGTTTGTGCACAAGAAATTCAATTATCCTGCCGATGTCCTGTTGAAGGCGAGTAAGGTGATGCAGAACCAGAATCAGCAGAGCAAGCTCATTAAGTTTGGATTTTAAAGAACATTTTTACGCTTTTTTGTTATCCTTCTATCTTTCCGCAGGACAATCCCCCACGTTTTCTGTTGTATAACTCGCTCGTGGCGTTGAGCGAATCATTCCTGGAACAAAACCGCGTATTTTCGCATTGAGAAGGGTGATATCTGTTCCTTCATTCAGGTGTGCAACAAATTCCGGCTTTGCATCACACATTTCCACGTTACTCAGAGTAATGTTAGAAACACTGATGCCTGTTGTTGTCGCTAAAAGTGGCTGGGCAGCGCCGGTAATCGTGACACCCTGTACGTGGGTTTGCTGAGTTGGTCCATAGATACTCACCAGTTGCTGCGGTTTTTCTGGTGGTGTGGTATACGTCACTGAAACGTCATCAATATTCACATTTTCTGCACTGAGTGTGCCCTGGGTGTTCAGAATCGTGACTGGACTACGGGTGCTGGCAACCTGTATGTTTCTCCCTCTTAACATCTTCTGTCCGCTGGTCACTTCAGGTTTGGATTGGAGTGCGAAGAAATAAAATGGCTCTTTTCGTTGAGGCCCCAGCGTAATTTTTGCATCTTCAATATCTGCTGCTTCTAGAGAGTGTATTGCTGCTGAAGGTGCATCTGATTCAATATATGCGTTGAGCCCACGAATGCGTGTTGGTCCATGGTAGGGGTAGTTTCGCTTGGGTGATGATGTTGATCTTGCCGACACCATAAAGAGTGTCTGATAATCGCTCTTCGGATTCTGGAGGCGCAAGGGGTTTTCAACGATATTTTTGAAAAACAAGTTCCGCATCTCTTGGCCGTATGCTACCACTGCAGGGCCTGTCCAGTATCCTTCAAGAAGCATATTCTGCATGCTTACTGGTTCGCTTTGAGAAATATAGATTAAGTGGTCAATATCAGAATTTTTAATGCGAAGATTCTGCGCAGAGAAAGAAGGAA
>Ga0209542_10015802_pt1 | contig 12609 bp, 10 predicted proteins | sample RifCSPhighO2_01_FD_184028 | JGI IMG/M metagenome (GOLD analysis project Ga0209542, IMG submission 184028) | Soil microbial communities from Rifle, Colorado - Rifle CSP2_plank highO2_0.1 (SPAdes) (version 2) | ecosystem: Environmental > Terrestrial > Deep subsurface > Rock core/Sediment ...
TTACCGAAAGGGTTTCCGCGGGCGAGATGGAGTTTTTGATAAACTCGGTCTCATCAGGAGACCACTCAATGATATCTATTTTTTCTCCGCCGAGCTCGCTCGTAACGGTAGAGACGCGCACGCCGCGCTGGCCCACGCAGGAGCCGACGGGGTCTATGTGCGCGTCGTGCGAGGCGACCGCTATTTTAGAGCGCGCCCCCGCTTCGCGCGCGACGGTTTTTATCTCCACGATGCCGCTCGCGATTTCGGGCACTTCAAGCTCAAAGAGTTTCTGGAGAAAGCGTGGGTGCGAACGCGAAAGGCGGAGCGTTATCTCGCGGCCTGCGTCGTCCACAGCATAGAGATAGGCGCGCACGCGGTCGCCCGGGTGAAGATGTTCGCCCGGCAGCTGTTCTTCGCGGGGAAGCACGCCCGTCGCGCGTCCGAGGTCCACAAAAACGCTTCCGCGCTCTATCCTCTGCACGGTGCCCGAGATTATTTCCCCGCGCCGCTTGTCAAACTCGCTCATGGCGGAGGCGCGCTCCGCCTCGCGGATGCGCTGAATGACCACTTGCTTTGCCGTCTGCGCCGCGATGCGCCCGTAATCTTTCTTCGTCTCAAGCGGGAAGACGATTTCTTCGCCGATGACGGCGTCTTTTTTCATCTTCCGCGCGTCCTCTATCAGGATATGGTGCTCGGGGTTGTAGCGGACCTTTTTTTCCCCGCCGAGCTCTTCAATCACTTCCGGCTCCTCCCTCCCTTCCCGCCATCGCGGGGTTTTTTCATCGGGTGTCGCCGCGCCCTCCTCCTCGTCCATCCGCACCATTGATTCATCAACCACGGTCTTTATTTGGGCAAACGAAACATCCCCCGTGTGAGGGTCAAAGGTTGCACGCACAATCTGCCCGCGCTTGCCGTAGTCCTTTTTGTAGGCGGCGGCGAGCGCGTCGGCGATTGCCGCTATGATTTTGTCTTTGGGAACTCCGCGCTCGGACTCAAGCTGTTCCAGGGCGGCGTTCATGGCTTTGAGGTCAAACATGCCAAAAATTAATGAGTGAGCGTTTTAGTAAACGAACATAATTTTTGAGCACCCCGTCTTTGTTTTGCCGATGGTTCTTGCCACCGGTATGCCATTGGTAGATATTTTCGGTAGCAGAATGCGGCGTGCGGGCGCGAATAGCGCATCCCTTTTGCGCGAAGCGCGCCGCCTCAAACCGTCTCGCAAAACAAGGACTGGGGTGACAAAGATACAAATAATGTCCGCTTTCCAGGCGGACAGTAACGGACCATATCAGTAACAAGCGCAGTATAGCATAAGCCGCCATTGGGCGCAAGAGCAACGCAGAATAGGGCAGTACCCCTATCGGTTATGCAAAAACCTGCTTGCAATGACGATAAGCCCTATTGCTATGACCGCCAAAATTCCAAACCCCGTTGCGCTATTGATAAACGCTATAACCGTTTCCATGTTTTTAGGATAATTTTGCGAAATAATACGACCAGTAAAAAAAGAAGATAGTAAGGGAGAGGCTTTTCAGCGCGATGAATAATGCTTCGGAGAGAGAGCCGCCAGACAAAGACAAAGTGGCGCCCACTCCGACAAACGAAGCGACAAACCACGCTTTAGAAATATCCAAACAAAAAGAAGACAGAAGTTTATACAAAGGGGTCTCGTGCGTCATCAATTTTTATAGTATGCGTTTTTCTGCGTTTGTCAACGCGCAGTCCTGTTGTGTGGACAGCCACTTATGCACACTTATTTCCTATATTTTACCGCGCATATTTCCTACAATGAAGTCAATCTTCAACTTTGGGTTGAAGTTTGACTTCACTCGCGTCGGAATGTCGGACATGTGAAGCCAGACCTCCACCTTCGCTCAAACGCTACGGTTGAGGACTGGCTTCACATGCACTCCTCTTTTCTCCATACGGCAAAAGTAACCCTCGCGCTCGCCGCGCTCGCTTTGCTTGGCGGCGCGCTTTTCTCGCTCGGCGGATTTTCGGCGGATACCGCGCGCGCGGGAGTGGACGACAATGTAAACGGTTTTGCGTGGAGTTCAAACATCGGGTGGATTAGTTTTGACGACGGCAATGTAAATATAGACGACGCGACGGGTGATTTCGGGGGCTACGCGTGGAGTTCAAACATCGGGTGGATTGATTTTTCCGGTCCGCTTGCAAGCAACGAGACGGAGCGCCCCGAAGTGCCCAATACGGGCGTTGTCGCTAATCTTGCCGCGGGCGTAGTGACGGGCTGGGCGCGCGCGTGCGCGGTTTTTGGAGACGGCTGTTCCGGTTCGCTCAAAAGCGATACCGCCCGTGGCGGCTGGGACGGGTGGATAAAAATGCAGGATGTGATGCTCGGCGATGCGGACGCGGAGGGCGCGCGGACATTTTCGGGCTACGCGTGGGGAAGCGATGTCGTCGGCTGGATAAGCATGAGCGGCGCGAATCACGCCGTCACCTACGGCGGTGCGCCGATTATTCCACCCGTGGATGATGGTGACGACGAACCACCGCTTGACTCCGACAATGACGGGGTGATTGACGACGAAGACCAATGCGACGTGACGGCGTCGGGAGGAACCTACGACACGCCCGACCTGCCCCCTGGTTGTTCCGATCAAGACATTGCTCTGCCTGTACCGCGCATTCTTTCGTTCACCGCTTCGCCGATAACCTCTACGAACGGCGCCCCCGTGACTCTCTCGTGGGAAACACTACATCTAGAAGACGGAGGAGTGTGCAATATAACAAACAACATAACAACCGCGGAAAATTCAGCGGAGTTACCAAACGGCTCCGTGGAAGTTACCCCAGAGACGATTACGAAATACACACTTTCTTGCACCCTAGACGGAGAAGTCCTCAGCGAAAGTGTCACGGTTTTGGTTGATGCTGACGACGACGGCGTGACGGACGACGCAGACCAATGCTTGGGCACAGGCGCGGGGGAAGGAGTTGTCACAGATATAGGCGACAAAGATGTCGGTTGTTCCACGGCGGACCTCTTAAGGCCGGAAATTTCATCTTTTAAAGCTGACAACGGGACTTCGGCGACATACATAGAGGGTGGTGCCCTTGTGACGCTTGCGTGGAAAACCAAAGACACGGAAACCGGCGACACCTGCTCGCTCGCGCCCAACACGGGACAGGTTGGGCTCATCGGCTCCATTGAAGTGAGTCCCTCTATGAAAACGATATATACGCTTTCATGTGAACACGAGGGGGTTCCGTTTCGGTACAGCCCGAGCACTGTCACGGTTTTCTTCTTGCCGGCAGGATTTTCTCTTGACCCGGCAGAACCGCCGCAGGAGATAAAAATAATCTCCATCGGGAGAGAAGGTACCGGTACGGGAGGAACATCAAACAGGGCGGTGTTTCACATCACAGCCGACGACGCAATAGAGGAGGTCGCTCTCTCCGTTGTTGAAGACGATGTTCCCGCTTTTAACGGTCTTACGCGCGAAACCGACTATGTCTACAAATTTCGTGTCGTGCCTACGTCGGAAAACGGAGAGGGTACGCCCCTTCCTGTTGCGGAGAATGGCACTACGGTCGGGGAGAGTCATTTCTGGCAGGAAAGCTATCAGATTGAGTTCTGGGTAGAAAGCAAAAAACCGCTCACGCCCTACTCTAAGAACAAAATTACTATTCACGGGCAAGAAACAGAGGGCACTCCGCCGCTTGCGACAGACGACCTCGTTCTTTTCCTTGACTCCCGCCTTTTTGACCCCGAGTACCGAGAGTTTTAGGCAAGGGTCTTTGGTCATCGGTCTTTAGAAAATGTTGAACGCAACGATAATGACTCATCGCCCTATGGACTAACGACTATGGACTAACGACTAACCCCGTTATCCACACGCATTTTTTAGTCCATTGCGCCGGGAAACGATACAATAACAGTATGTAACCGCGCCGCAGTTCGTTTCTTTCTTCGTGCTCTCGTCGTCTCCTACATACCCAGATTCCTAGTCCCTAATAACCTAACACCCAGATACATGCCCCCATTCCAACCACAGACCCCGCCGCAAGAATCCTACGCGCCGTATTCGCCGGAAAGAACCGCGTTTGACAAGCCGACGCTTTGGCTCGTCATCGGTGGCGCGGCGCTCCTCGTCGTCATCGCCGTCGCGGTGTTTTTTGGAGGAAGTTTCGGGCAAACAGACGCAGAGAGAAAGGCGGAGATTTTGCGCTCGCTCTCCGCGCCCTCTAATGCCCCGCAGATTACCGCGGAGGAGAAACAGCAGATTTTGAACTCGCTTTCCGCGCCGTCAAATGCACCCGTTGTTTCCGCGGAAGAAAAGCAGGCAATCCTAAACTCGCTCTCGTCGCCACCACGCTAAACCAAATGAAATTAAACGACACGCAATTTGAAAAACTCGCGGGTTATTTCACAGACCTTGCCAAAGTGTGGTTTGCGTCCGGTGCCATCGGATTTTTCATCTCTGTTCCAGAACAAAGGATGCCGTTATATATTCTCATAAGCAGTATCGCCGCATCGTTCTTCTTTTTGTTGCTCGGTATTTTACTGCTACAAGATACAAAAGCATGAACCCAATCCTTTTTTACATAATAGTTATAGTCGCAGGTCTTTTTGTGTTCATTGTGGCGATGAATATGAGAGGAAAAAAATAATCAGAAACCCATGTCTACCATAAGCGACACAATGTTTTTAATTATTCTTGGAATTGTAACGCTGGTAAGCATAGTAGTGGCGTTGTATTACGCAAAAAAATGAAAACAGGCATATGACATACACATCTACAACAGACATAATCCTTTACATAATTTTCGGGATACTTGTGTTGGCAAGCTTTTTCGCCGCTTATCATTACGGAAAGAAATAATCTCACCGCTTCTCGTTTTTCTTTCTCTGCAACCCAGAACAATGCAACCCCTGACACGCCAGATTTTAGACACCGTAAAAATAGTCGTTCTCGCGACGAGAGGTCAATCCTCAACCGTTTTAGGTGGAGGTTTGACCTCAAATATCCTTTTCTTTTCTCATGCGTGATTTAACCAAGCAAGCACTTGATACTATAAAGATAATCATACTGGCCTCAGCCGTTGTGTTGAGCGTGCAATATGTTTTCGCCGAGTGGGCGGGGCCGACGGCGACGCCTCCCGACGGCAATCCCGAACCGCCCGTGAATGTGGGGGACGACTTGCAGGTGAAAAGCGGGGCATTGGGCGTCGGCGCGTTTACCGCCGACAACACGCAAATCAGCGGCACGCTTAATGTTGTCGGACAGGGGATATTCTTGGGCGGGGTAACGGCAAATGACGGCGATGACGATGTGTCCGTGTATCTTCAAGCGGACTCAGATGACTTAGGCGGCGGGCTACCTATTTCGGCTGATTGTGACGCAGTAGAAGAAGTGGGGCGGCTTATCACGGACATAGACAACGGCAACTTTTATGTATGTCACAATGTCTTTCCAAGCACGATAGAATGGAGAAAAATCAAGTTTGAAGACCAAAGTTGACGAAATTTCTTCTTGATATAGCAAAAAAATTTATGTCGCGATTTTATAAAATCCCAATTCTCATAGCCGTTCTTGTTTTCGGCGTGCCAGCTGTCGCGCTTGCCGCGGTTTCTGCTATCTCCACGGTTCAAGAAAGAAACTCTGCGCAAGCGAACATTGAAGGTCTGGAATTTGACTACAACAATGGCCCCGGACTGGGGTCACTCTATCTAAAGTTTTTTGATGGCGACCCGAGCTCTGGGGAGCCATTCGGTCTGCGCCTTATTCCAAGCGGTTTGGCGCTTGATAAAACAGAAACGGCGAACAACGCCCCGTACAACACCGCGGTCTTTGAAGTAATTGGGACTGTCGCGGCGAATTTTCTCAAAGCTTTTCGCGACCCAAGCATAGGAACCGGTGCGCCGTCCGGACAAATCCGTTTTGACGGCACGAAGTTCCAGTGGAGAGCGGAAGGCGGTGCCACATGGAATGAATTTGGTAGCGCTCTCACCGAATCCGACCCTGTCTTTGGCGTGCAAAAAGGTCAGCCAGGCGGCGTTGCGACACTCGGCGCCGACAGCAAAGTTCCTTCATCGCAACTCCCCGCGCTCGTTATTACGGATGTGTTCGTCCTGGCGCGTTCCGATGTTGATACGCTCGGCGAACGCACCGCGCTCGGCATTGAGCAGGGGGATGTCATCATAGACACTGCCGCAGAGAAAACCTATATCTGGGACGGGAGCACCTGGCAGGAAATCATTGCCACAAATACCGTGATGAGCGTCAACGGCGATGTCGGAACGGTAGTGCTCGGGCTCTCCGACCTAAACGATGTGGCCATTTCCTCGCTTGCGGCAGACCAGATTCTTCAGTGGAACGGGACGGCATGGATAAATAGCGCTCTGCCGATATCCTCGCAGTGGGTAGATGTTACCGGCGGCATTCTTTATTCCGACGGCAATGTCGGAATCGGGACGGCGCTTACCGAACTTCTCTATCCGCTGACCGTCCAAGGCGATGTCGCCGCGGGCGGCTTTGTAACAGCGGGAACGGTGGACGCGGGAAGCGTTATCGTGCGCGGAGGCAATGTAACCGCTCAGGCAACTTACAGTGACAACTGGAAATATGTACCGCGTGACGCCGCACTCCCTGGTGCATTTTCTCTCGGGCACACGGGACCACGGTGCGTTCCAACAAATACTGCGGGAAAGGTAAATTGTGATACCAATAACCTTATACAGGACTGCGGGGACGCTGTTTATGACATAGGCCCAGACCCAGGAACGGCAGTTGCTACATGTTACGATTATTACCAAAGCCTTGCTGGCGCGGACGAAAGACGGGCGTATGATATTGTTTCAGCGGTTACTTCTGGTGGGTGGGTCAATGCGGCGACCGCCTACAGCGATACCATCTCTATAGGGGGAGATTCTTCCGGCAATGACGCCGAGGTGCGTATTAACGCCCCTGATGACACGAGGAATCGTGTTTCTTTTACCAATCCAAATATCTCCGGCGGGCTCGCCGACATCCGCGCGCGGCAGGGCTTCTTCCAAACGCTCATCATCCCCGGTGGGGCGCCTGGACAAGTTTTGGGGCTTCAGGCAGACGGCACCGCCGCATGGCAGTCCGCAGGCGCTGGCTCCACAATCGTTGAACACGACGGTTCCCTTACGGGAAACGGCTCAAGCGCGTCACCACTTGGCATTGTTGCCTGTGTGGCGGACGGAGAGGTTCTTCGGTGGGATGGGGCAACAAGCTCGTGGCTCTGCAGTGTTGGCGGAGGTGGAGGCGCCGACAACCTCGGCGACCACACCGCAACGCAGAACATACGACTGGGGAACTTCTGGCTTTCCGGTGACGGCGGAAACGAGGGTCTTCGTGTTACGAGCGCTGGCTCCATCGGCATCGGTACAGCAAACCCCACGGGAATTTTTGAAATTCAAAACAACACTTTCCCCGGCACGGTAAGCATCGGCAACGGCGCAACGCTTGTTGGTGGTACAGGGACACAATTTCTCACCTCGTTTAAATCAGGCGACACCATTACCGTTGCGGGCGGCGGGTCTCGGGTAGTGAACAATGTCTCGTCAAACACCGAGCTTTCCGTAACCTTTGCTTTCAGCACGACCCTCATCGACGCGACCTATTCCGGAGCCCCAAACCCGAATTTTCCCGCTTTTATCGTTAACGGCAACGGCAACACCGAAATCGGCGGCGGGCTTCTCGTAAACCAAGGAGGTTACTTCGGCGGCATCCTTCAGCTTGTCGGGGGGCTCCGCCTTGGCACCGGCACGCAAGCTGGTTATGTCTTGACCGCCGACGACGAAACAGGCAACGCCTCATGGCAAAAAGCGCCGAAGGGCGAGGTAAACCACGACGGCACCCTAACGGGCGATAGCGCGATTACGCTACTCGGCATAGACATCACCGCCGAAACTACGCGCGTCAACACACTTGCCGACGCACGCATCGGCGCACAGAAAGGCGTGGCAAACGGGCTTGCGACCCTTGACGGGAACAGCAAAATACCCTCATCCCAGCTCCCGCAACTTGTTGTAACGGATGTGCTGGTCCAGCCGTTTTCTGCGGTAGACACCGCGGGAGAACGCACCGCGCTTGGCATTGAGCAAGGCGATGTCGTGATAGACACCGCCGCGGAGAAGACCTACATCTGGGACGGTACTACTTGGCAACAAATTATTGCGCCCAATACGGTGACGAGCGTGAACGGAGAGACGGGAACCGTCGTGCTCGGCGTAAATAATCTAGTCGATGCGAACATTGTCACACCACAGGCGGGAGACATCCTCCAGTGGACCGACACGACGCCGTCAGTGGAAAACCTTGCCGACAAGATTTACAAATGGGTTAACACCCAAGCGGGAGTATTCAGTCAATGGCAAGCAAAACTTGAAGACACAGACGGCGACGAAGATACGCCTCCTGTTGAAACCGGCATCTTTTATACGACGGGCAATGTCGGCATCGGGACAAGCGGCGGCACTTCTGGGTATAAAGTGAGGATTAACAACGATACATGGGACGGAGAGGATGTGTTCAAAACGAGCAACCTTCTTCATCTCTCGGGAAACGGTGCGGACTTAGGGACCTTTTTCGGTCTGACATCGGACAACGGTCTTACCGTCAAGAACACAGGGATAGACACGCTCACACTTAAAGGAGGTAGCATTGGCATCGGCACACAGTTTCCTTGGGGATCAATAACCGCGCGTGCGAAGATGCCAGAAAACGCTTCGGGAAAGCTGTGGATTGGTAGCGCAGATGTTTCGGATTCTCTCGAAGACCGGCAAACAAACCTGAGGAATGTTTCTGGCGGAGGTTGGATGCAAAAAGGCGTTGCAGTAAAGATGACCTTTACGGATGACGCCAGTGCGACGCAGACCGTAGAGGGGGTGATTTCCTACATTGATACGGCGAGAGGATATTATTATATTTCAGACGCGCAATTTTCAGGCAATTTTACAACAGGCGCTGGCGGTGATTATGCGGCGACCTTTACGAAGATAACCGATATTTTCACTGCTCAAGATGTTGACGGAGATGCGCGCGTCGTCATAGACAGCGCAGGCAACCTCTTCGTCGGCCCCGACCTTGTAGTCGGAGGCGCCACAACCCTTACCGGCAATGTCGGCATTGGGACAGCGCCGTCGGCGGCGAAGCTGGACATTGTTCAAACCGGCGACCAAGCCAAGATATTACGGCTTGGTATTGAAAGGGACTGGTGTTTTATGCAAGAAGGAAGTGGCGCAAGCGCGGCATTGAAATTAAGTAGCAATTGCGGGGGGTCTAACAACAACAAAAACTTCCTTATTGAAACCACCGGCAGAACCACCCTCGGTGGGACGCTTTCGGTCACGGGTGCCTCGACGCTCACCGGCAACACTTCTGTTGGCGGGACGCTAAGAACCGGAGGCCAGATTTTCCTTAGCGGCGCCAGTAGCGGTAACGAGGGCGGTCAGATTACTTTTGAGGGAGGCGCGAGTAACGCGGATTTTTATTTAGATAACTATGCTGGAAGGTTGCGTCTTGTCTCCGGTGGCGCAGAAAGGTTTAGTGTTCGTCCCGACGGCAACACCACCGTGGGCGGGACGCTTGGGGTAACGGGCAATGTCGGGATTGGCATTGCGCCCGGGACAGAAAAACTCAAAGTTTCCGGCACAGCAAACATTACCGGTGACACCACCGTGGGCGGGACGCTTTATGCTACCGGAGATGTATATGCTGATGACGCGGTAGTTGGCACAGGACTGTGGCACGGTGGCGACTGGTCCGGATTCTCTCATTCTAGTATGACGGGAAGCGGTAAGTACGCGATTATGCAAAATAATAACGGGAGAACGCTTGTAAACTCGGCAAGCGGGCAAGAATTAGCTTTGCGTATCAACAACAGCACTAAACTAAGCATCTCTGCTGACGGCAACACTACTGTGAGTGGGACGCTGACGGTTGACGGAACCGACCCCAGCTGCATCGGGAATTTGTGTGTTGAGTCATCTAACGACAAGATAATTCACGGGTCGAACCTTACGCCAATATATGAAACTGTGTGCAATACGCAAGAAAGCAGCATAACCTGTACCGAGCAGATCACCGGCTACGGGCCTCGCTACAAAGAAACAGCTTTTACCAAAAACGCAGATGACGGCGCTTGCAGAGGAACACCCGTTACAATGCCGAGCAACCTGTCAATTGGTGATTTTACTTGCAAGAAAATAGGGAGCGATACTAAATATAGTTATTGCGGTGGAAGCGCTGTTGACGCATCGAAGGCATCCTACAATTGCTACCTCCTCAGGGTCAAATAGAAAAATACACGGACTCCAATAGTTTTTTTGGGACAATATTGTTTTTATTCAAAAGATTGCTGCCTCCTAACACGCAAAACCCCGCCGCGCGGCGGGGGGTTTGCTTTGCGCGTATCAACCCCGTACGATAATCCAGCGGAGTCAAGTGGTTTTCCACTGTCCTCGAGCGAACCCGCCTTCGGCTCTTGTGGCGGACAGGCAAAGAAAGAATGAAGGTTTCGTACGGGGTCAACACGGCTCCGGTGCGCTTTTTTGGTATAATGAAAAAGAAGTAAGCAGTCATTAGCTTGTAGTCATTAGTTTTTGCGCGCGCTCTTTTTTCTCAACTCTAATGACTAAGGACTATGAACTATTGACTATGGACTAACCAATGCGCGTTGACCAGCAAAAACTGAAAGAACTCGTCTTGGACTCTACCCAAGGGGTGATTACAAAGTGCCTAACCATTACGGGGACTTGTCTCCCGTTAAGACGCGTGATATAATAACCACCATGGAAAAGAAAGAGACAGAAATTACTTTCTACAACAAACAACTCCCTCTTCTTGTGGAAAAAGGGAGCGATGGCTTTTATGCCGTTGAATGCCCTTTGTTTGAGGGGTGCTATACGCAAGGAAAGACCATTGATGAGGCGCTCCAAAATGTTCGCGAAGTTCTCGCCTTGATTTTAGAAGACACAGAAGCACAGGAGACACTACGAGAGTATCATCCGGAAAATATCGGCTTTCAGGCAATCACCATTTGACAAAATATATGGCAGGACTCCCGATTCTTTCCGGAAAAGAGCTGATTAAAATTCTTCAAAAACTTGGCTATTACGAGGTGCGTCAGCGTGGCAGTCATGTCCGTTTGAAAGGCAAAGACAAAAGATCTATCACCGTCCCCGATCACGAGGCGATAGGAAAAGCGTTGTTGAGAAAAATATTGAGAGACGCAGAAATTAGCACGGAAAATTTTTTAAAACTGCTCTAACCCCCTTTTTGCGCTTCAGGTTCTTTTTGTTTTTACCCCCCAGAGGGGGTTTTCTGTGTATCAACACGGCTCTGGTGCGCTTTCTTGGTATAATGAAAAAGGAATCTGGAATTTTGAATTTGGTTAAAAAACTTCCACCTTCCAAATCCCAAATTCCATCTCCTAACTTCCAACTTCCATATTCCAATTTTCATGCACGTTGACCAGCAAAAACTGAAAGAACTCGTCTTGGATTCGGGGCTTGTGTCCCGCGAAGACGTGGAAGACGCCACCAAGGAAGGCGCCGCGAAAGGCGTCTCTTTTTCAGAGGTTCTCGTTACGCGCGATATGCTCTCCGAAGACGAGCTCCGCCGGACGGAAGCATACGTCCTAGGGCTTCCGTTCATAAACCTCAAGGAGGAGAAGCTTGACTACGCGGTGCTCTCGCTCGTTCCCGAGCCGATTGCGCGGGCGCACAACATTGTCGCCTACAAAAAAAACGGGAACGCGCTTGAAGTGGCGATGCTTGATATCGCCGACCTTCCCGCGGTTGATTTCTTAAAGAAAAAGATAAAGCTGAAAATCCTTCCGCGCCTCACCGACACGGACTCCATCCGCGCGGCGCTCCGCCAGTACCAGCACGACCTCAAAACCGAGTTCGGCGAGATTATCAAGGAGTCCGTCGCGCGCCTCGGTGAGGGCGCTCCGGAGGAAGGCGCCGTTCGCGATCTCAAGAAAATGGCGGAGGATTTGCCAGTAGTGCAGATTGTAGAGACGCTCCTGAAGCACGCTCTTCTACAGAACGCCTCCGACATTCACATAGAGCCGCTTGAGAAAGCGGTGCTTGTGCGCTACCGGATAGACGGGATTCTCCACGACGCGATGGAGCTTCCCAAAAACGCCGCGACGGGAATCATCGCGCGCATCAAAGTCCTCGCGAGCTTGAAGCTTGACGAGAAGCGTTTGCCGCAGGACGGGCGCTTCAAGGCGGATATTGAGAAAGAAGCGGTCTCGTTTCGCGTGGCGATTCTCCCGACCTATTACGGCGAGAAAGCCGTGCTCCGCCTACTTCGCGAAAACGCCGGCGGTTTCAGCTTGGAGACGCTCGGCTTTCACGGGAAGGGTCTTGAGCGCATCCACGAATCAACGAAACAACGGGCGGGAATGATTCTCGTTACGGGTCCCACCGGTTCCGGCAAAACGACGACACTCTACACGATTCTTGAAATACTGAACACGCCGGATGTGAACATCTCAACCATTGAGGACCCGATTGAGTACCAACTGTCGCGCATAAACCAGACGCAGGTGAAGCCCGAAATCGGTTTCACCTTTGCAAACGGTCTCCGCGCGCTCGTGCGGCAGGATCCGGACATCCTTATG
>Ga0209542_10015803_pt1 | contig 12609 bp, 16 predicted proteins | sample RifCSPhighO2_01_FD_184028 | JGI IMG/M metagenome (GOLD analysis project Ga0209542, IMG submission 184028) | Soil microbial communities from Rifle, Colorado - Rifle CSP2_plank highO2_0.1 (SPAdes) (version 2) | ecosystem: Environmental > Terrestrial > Deep subsurface > Rock core/Sediment ...
AAACCTGTCGCCTGCCCTATTCCTGGCAAAGGAACGCACATCTGCCCGATTCCTGCGCCGTCAATATTGTATTCCAGCACTCCATCAATGCTTATGCTTAATCCTCCGCTGATTGAAGGCAGATTATTGCCGCCGTAGATGTCGATCCCTTCAGGGCCGACAATGAGCACAACTCCATTGTCATCTATAGTGAATTTGCCCTGCCCTCCGCTCACATAAGCCATATCAAGACTGTTGATCCCATGATCCCCTCCGCGCAGAGCGAGCGCGATGCCCTCTCCACTGAAGACCGCGCTGCCTTCCGGACTGAAAGTCAGGCAGTTCGTGCCGCAGTCTTGCTGCCCTGAAGGATTGAATGTAAAGGGCTGCGTTCCTGAGACTGTGATTCCTTTAGCTTCATTCATTAAATTCGAGAATGCTTCTACTGCATAGCTGCCATCAGGATTCTTTATCACACTGCCGCTTATGAGAGCATAGCCGTCAGGAAGATTGACTTTTCCTCCTGAATCTCCTGCATTGATCTTGCCTGAATGATCAGGAGGAACTGTCGCTTCGCCGCTAGTGAGAGTGAATCCTTCTTCCTCGCCGTAAGTGAACTGCGTACCTCCCTGTAACGAGATGCCAGCAACTGATGATTGAGAACCTGCTGCTGTTCCAGTGATGACTCTTCCTGAAGGAGATAATGTCACCCCTTGCGCACCACTGACTGGGATCTCATTGATCCTGACTGTTCCAGTGAATGAAAGGCTTCTGCCAGACACTTGCAGGCCTGAAATCCCCCCTTCAACCCCTTCAAGAGAGCTCAATCCAGGAATATCTTCCCGAAGAGCTGTCACAAGACGTTCATTATCAACATCCCCAAGCCGTTTATTTTCTGACAGCTGGACAATATTAGCTTTTATATCCTTAGGAGTCATGAGCAGCAGCTGTTCAGCAGATATAACAGAATAGTCTTGAGTACTCCAATCTGTCTCCTCACCTGGACAGGGCGGCTCATTATCGCCACCGCACTGCGCTAGCGCCGGAACTGCAAAAAGCAGGAATACAACACATATCAATGCGATTGTCTTTATCATAGTCATGTTGTCACGACCTGCACATTCTGCCACTCATACTGTATGGCGAACATGAAAGTGGTATTTATCCCTCTTACCTGAGTGTCAGGATCCACTATGCTGAATAAGATGATATTGTTGGGGAACGCTAAAGTCTCTATGATCACATCATTGTCCTGACTGAGATCCATTATGTGCTTGAACCTGAATTGGTTAGGAGCTTCCTGCTGCGCGGCCATGTACGCCTGCGCGACTATCAAGAGTTTAGGCAATGAAGTGCCGACTGTCGCGCTGAACCTGCTCAAAGACTGGACAGCCTCGCCTTGCTGCACTGCCAGAGGATAATAGATATTGAATGTTACGCTTTTATCTCCGAGAGTCGCGTTCGCCGCAGCATACCCATAGGTTATATTGAATCCCTGCTCTGCGAACACATCAAAATTCCTGATGCAATACTTCAGATTGTCGCTCATATAATCCGAGAGAGAATCCTGAATCTCAGTCCTTGATGGTATCTCAATCACAGTGCCATTCACAGCATAGATAGGGATATCAAAGTTAATGAATGAGAACTCTTGCGGAGGGATCGGATAATATCCGCCCTGCACGCCGACGAATGATATCGCTCCTTCTGCTGTCTGCTTTATGCAGCCATCGACAAAATTCTTGACAAGGACAGCAATTCCAGTGACTGCTTCCACTTGGATATCACGCGTTGCCTGAGAACGGATATAGATGAACAACCCAACTGTAAGAATTATGCCGAGACCCATGATTATGAAAAGCGTGATTTGCGCTTTAACACTCCTTTTTCTGTTCATTACTCTTATAAATAGCCAAAAGGTATAAAAAGTTTTGTATACGATACGTCAATAATTTCTCAACAAAAGAAAATCTTATATATGCCTGTTATTTCTGATGCGATAATATTGAGTAAATCATCCAATAACTAATCAAGGGGTGTCATTTATGGCTTTGAAACAACCGCAGTCTATGGACGAGTGCATCTACTTTACTAGAAGGACTATTGAAGAGGGTAAAGGGCGCATAATGGCTTGGGCGTTCCGCACTGATTGTCCTAAGTGCAAGAAAGCAAAGATGGGAAAGCCTGTCGAGGATGGCTCTGTCAGGATCAGAGCTAAAGAATACACCTGCCCAGGCTGCGGCTTCACAGAGCCTAAAGACGAGCATGAGAAACGCCTCTCGCTGTCTGTTGTTTACACCTGCCCAGGCTGCGGCAAGTCTGGAGAGGCTTCAACTGAGTATATGCTCAAATCGTTTGAGGGAGTCAAAGCATTCATCTTCAGCTGCGGCAGCTGCGGCAAGAAGATTGGCGTCACTAAAAAGATGAAAGCTCCGAAGAAGAAAGGCGCTGTAAAAGAAGCTGATGACGATGATGATTGAGCAGTTCACTTCCTGCGCTGCTTCTTGAACGGATCCTCTCCAGGACCCCACCATTCATAGCCTTCATTGCTGCCTGATGCGGAGAAATGTTTTCTTCCTGAGCGATGTTCTAAGAGATAATATATTCCGAAAGATAAAGCTGCGATGCCTAGAAGGATTCCGAGAACGATGAAGACCCAGGTCTCCATGGATTAGCACCTCTATTGTTCTGCTGCTTTCTTCTTGCACATCTCACGCGTTATGTAGCCTGCGATGACATTGAGCATCTTCTTTGAAGCTATGCTCGCTAATCTCGGGATGACTTCCTGATTGGCGTCAAAGTCTGTTCCGAGCTTGTCGCCGTATCTCTCTATCAGGTCATCGCCTACGCGCCTTGTGAGTGTTGTCTTGATCCTTCCCATGCTATCGAGAGACAAACAATGGGGGGTATTTAAAGATTGCTGTTTATGGCGATGCGCGGAATGAACTATACTAAAGCATTGAAATCGCTAAAATACAAAAGAAATGACTGAAAATGTATACTTGAACTGCCTTAAGAACAGTATAAAGACGTATTTTAAATGAATCTTCTGGTTTAGAAAGGAAATTGTAACTCAATCAAGAATTGACAAAACAGGTTTTACTTGAGATATTTCTGTAAGTTTACGTTTTCATATGCAACTTTCTCACCATCAACAGAGACCATTCCGACCATTAATCTATCCATGCAAGCCGCATTATAAAAGAGTGTAGGAACAAACAATCCTTCTTGGACTGCGCACCCTTCTAAATCATTTGCTCTTCCTGCTGATTCATGAAAATGTCCAGTGATATTCTTCGTAATGCCCAATTCGGTATAGATTAAGCTTAGAATCTCATTTCCCCTGTTTTCCCTCTTTAATTTGATAGGAGCTCCTTGTTTTGCAAGTCCATAACCTGCAGGACCTGGAAATATGCTTCCAATCTCGCAAACTTGTTCCCCTAGTCGGAATTGTTGTTGTGTCTCCCAGAATTCTGCCATATCTACACTTTCTTCAGGATTATTAAACTTTCTCGGTACATGAGAAAAAACTAAAGTTTTATCAGGATCAGAAATGAGTTTCTTCAAGTCATTCATGTTAACTATTCGAAGATACGCGCCTTTATTTTTATAAATTCCTGATTGAGCCTGATCTTCCAAAGAATATCCGTGATGAACAGCCTCTCCTGCCCTCCAATCAGATCCTTGCAAGAATACAAGATGATGGTCTCCTTTATTCACAAAAGGATTATCAAAAGTATTCACTATATTTCCATATTTCTGGATGAAATGGGCAAGAACGGGCTCAAAAATATGTACCTCTTCATGGCTTCCAGGCAAGACAAAGGTTTCTGTTCCTGATTTTCCTGCGGCATCTAACACGGTTGCCATGTATTCTTGAGGATTATGGCCTGATCTTTCTCCAGATATATCTCCATTAAGAATTAACGCGTCAATCCCTTCATCTTTTAAGATTTGAATGGTTAAAGGAACTGTACGAATATCAATTCTGTGCAAATCAGATATTACCCCATAGGTTATTGCCATACTTCTTAGATGTTTTTGTTAGTTTATAAAGTTTGTGTTTTTGTAATCACTATTTAGTGGTTAAAATAGAAACATTTATAAATCCCAGAACATTTATCCGAGGAATGACAAGCTATTCACATTCAAGAATAAGACGTGACCGCTCTTCGCAGCAAAGCGTTGAAGATATAGCGAACGCTATCCTCGGATTCTGCAACGCAATGCTAAAGAGTTACCGAAAAATAGAGATCCCCTGGGAAATTCAGAAAATCCCGAATCTTGAGTGCGAACGCTATCACTACATCAGCACACCCAGCCCAGGTGAAGAAGATGTTTATGCCTGGGATTATTCTATAAAAGGAATTCAGAAGTCTGTTATAATTGCAAAAGAATGGGATTTCACGCTAGTCAGGACCCTTGAAAGGAATGAGACCACTGATGCGCAGATGACGACAGACCTTGATGATATCTTTAGTTATATGCAAAGAAAGAAAGAGATTCCCTTAACAGCAGTAAGAAAAGATAAGAGAATTTTATTCGCACCAAGCAGACTGATTGACAAGATTCTTATGAGCTGCAAAGATTCTGAAGAAACCAATGCTGTCAGAAACGCTTGGTACGATGATCTATGCGCTCATCACGGCCCTAAGTAACGTGCGCATGATGCCCTGGATCAGCAGCCGCATGATGTTCAGAATGAGCGCATGATTTCCTGCTTCTATGATTAGCAATATGAGAATATATCCTTTTTCCTAGCGGCTCTCTCAGGCCAGACAGGCCATTCGCCTGCAGGAATTCATTCACCGCTTCACGCGCAGCGTCGCGTTTCATAATCCTATAACAGATATTCGCGTCCAATAAAGGCCCAGCGATAGGGATAAACAATGAGACAGCTTTCGAGAATGCCCAGCGCGCGACACCTCCAAGATCTTTGGTCTTCTTCAGATAGGAATATATAATCCCTGCCTCGAGCACAGCTTTCGCCCCCATAGTCATGAACCTGTACATCCCGAAATAATCAAACGGGGCTTTCAATGCAGAATAAGCGTCATAAACTGCAGTTCCAAGACCTAAACCTTTAGCGAGCGCTAATGGAGGGGTGCGCGCATACGCCGAGTACTTCTCCATCTTGCTGTTGATGCGTTCCTCGAGAGCGTGATATATATGCTGTCTCTCCTCAGCGCTCTTGCCTGACAGCAGCATCTTCGCGGTCTTCCTGCCGGCATACTGTCTCAGCACATATTCAGCAGACCTGACTGGTTTTCCTGTCAGAAGATAATCTCCTGTTCCACGAACGGCCGCGCTAAGTGTGTTGGTTATCGTCTCAAGACCCATGATACCCCGTAAAGAATCAAATCTGTGGTTGCACTATAAATAATTTATCAGCTAAGATAGACATTCTTCAGGTATTAATCCCTGAATGGTGATGGCTGATATCATGCGCTGGATTGCTCTCTTCAAAAGAAAGAATGGTCTAGAATTGAATCTCTGAACATAACAAAGAATTTCCAGGACAGAACAGAAAAACAAACAATATCTAAAAAGAAAGAGAGATGCATAGCCCTGAAAGAGAGGTAATAGACTTGGAAAGGAACAGCATAGCAAGGATTCTGACAGGCATAGTGCTATTGACTTCCATCGCAGTGATGGCAGGATGGCTCTTAGGTACAGGTGTCCTGAAATCCATCCTTCCAGACCAAGTGATAATGAAATTCATAACAGCTATATGCTCCGCTCTAACCTCATGGATGATGTATTCCATTATAAGTTCTGCGGAAGTGGAGAGAGACGCAGGCATCGAAGGAACAGACTCCAGCGCAGAAGGTCTCACTATACGCTAAAGGCAGCGAAGAGCCTTTAGAAGACATACTGCCTTCAGGGATCGCGAAGAAAGAGCGCGAGAAGAAGAGAGCTAAAAACAAGAGAATATGATATCATCCCTGCATGATAAGATTATTAAATACGCCGCGCAGATCATGATTGCATGGCTTCAAAAGCATCGGATAATGGTTCTCCTTCAGATAGGATTGAGAGAATGTATTCATCCCTTCTAAAAAAATACGGCCCTCAGGGCTGGTGGCCTCTCAGCGGCAGGAAAAGGACGAAGGGCGCTGAAGACAAGCCGCTTCACTGCCCAAAGCACCGCAATGGCCCGCCATTGGATGACAATGACAGGTTTGAGATTATTGTCGGGGCGATACTCACGCAGAACACTAACTGGAAGAATGTCGAGAAGGCGATTGCGAACCTGAACGCTGCGGATATCCTTAATGCAAGAAAGATACAGAAAGCGGATGTGAAGAGGATCGCAGAGTTGATCCGGCCAGCCGGCTACTATAATCAGAAAGCGGAGCGCCTGAAGATTGCCTCAGATTTCTTTTCATCACATTTCAAGAACAGGACTGTGCCTTCACGCGCTGAGCTGCTGCAGGTCAAAGGAATCGGCCCTGAGACCGCTGACTCGATACTGCTTTACGCTTTTGGCGTGCCGACTTTTGTGGTTGACACATACACTAAGAGGATATTCTCTGGTCTAGGCGTCCTGAAAGCAGGCTCAGATTATGAAAGGATACGGAAGTTATTTATGGAAGCGTTCAAAACCTCTGAAACAAAAGAGAAAGTGAAGATATTCAAAGAATATCATGCGCTGATTGTCGAGCACGCGAAAACTCATTATTCGCGCAAGCCTTACGGCACAGGATGCCCATTGATTGGCCCATTCAGGCAATCAGAAAATAACGAAAATCAGCCGCTCGGAGCTATCCTCGGCCTAAAGGCCGAGGTTTTACGCTCCTCGCCTAAAAGGCTGATTTTCGGAATTAAAAATTGCGCCATAAATGGTGGGGTATCACACCCAGCGCAATTTTTAATGACAAAAGAATGACAGAGCACGGCAAAAGAATGCTCATTGACAATACTTCTACTCATGCCTAAGCGCATCGACTGGCTTGAGCTTTGAAGCCCTGTAGGCAGGTATAACTCCAGAGACCATTCCGATGATGACTGAGAATCCTAGCGAGAATGCCATCAGATTGAATGACAGCACTGTCTGCAGCGTCCCCCTATTGCCTATGCTTATGCCAAGCACAGGGAGAAAATAAGCGATGAGCGCTCCGAACATTATGCCTATGATCCCTCCGACCATCCCTAACATGCCAGAATTGAAAAGGAATATCATCAGCACATCACGATTCTTCGCCCCTATCGCTTTCATGACACCTATGTCCTTAGTCTTTTCAATGACTGATGTGAACATTGTGTTCGCGACACCAATGCCTCCGACAAGCAGCGAGATTCCTGCAAGAACTGCAAGAAATATCGTTATTGAATTGGTTATCTGGCTGAACCTGTCCTGCAGCGCGAGCGATGAAGAGAGCGAGAAATCTTTCTTAGCCAGAGTCACATGGTGAGAATTCGCAAGAGCTATTTCTATCTTATCGCTTGCTTCCTGGATAAAATTAGGGTCTGAGACTTTTACCTGAATGCTTGAGAATTCATTCGCGTTCAGGTTCAACCTGCTCCCGAGGATCTCTCTCGCATCCTTGATGGGCATGTAGATGACAGTATCAGAGCCGCCTCCCCCAATCCCGCTGGAAAGGGCAAGTATGCCTCTGATCTTGAAAGGAGTATTGTTTATGGATATAGTGAATCCTGCCTGCAATGGCCTTTTGAATACTTTGTGCGCGACATTATTGCCTATCACTATCGCTCTCGATTCTCCCTTATTCAGATAATTTCCTGATTCGATGGGAGTTGTTACAAAATCACTGAAATGCGCCTCGTCAATGCCACGGATAGATATAGAAGTGGTCTCGCCATTGTAATATACGCTCGCGCTTCCGCTGACAATCCCTATCATCGCGCTGATTCCTGGCACAAGCTTCAGAGTTGAGATATCCTTGGTAGACAACTGTTTGATATTGGTGTTTGTCCCTCCGCCGCTCCCACCGCCGCCTTCTCTGAAACCGCCCCCTGCGCGTGAGCCTCCAGAACTTATTGAGATTATATCCTGTCCAAGACCTCCAATCTGGCTTTGTACGCTTTGCTGCAGGCCTTGGCCTACAGAGATAATGCCAACAACTGCAGCAACGCCTATGACGATGCCGATGATTGTCAGCCAGCTCCTCAGCCTGCTGTGCAGCAGCAGATTGAGCGAAAAGCCCAGTATCTTATAGAGTTTCATCAGCACCCATCTCTTTACAACTCATCATTTCTATATCCTCAATCATTCCAGATTCTTCATCTTTCTTGAATAGATATATGAAGTTATGATAATACCTGACATCAATCCGATCACCCCATATATCCAGGTAGCATATTTGCTGAATATCGATATATTCTGGGATGCTGTGGCGCGCGCCCTGAATATCGCTGTCTGATTGGCCGTGACTAAGTCCACACTCACATTCTTCTCCAGAGTGTTCCTTATCGCCGCGGTATCTGTGTAAGAGATGGTCATCAGTATCTCATTGATCGGACTACGGCTCTGGATAAAGTTCCGCTCTTGAGTGAAATTGCGGCCTTGAGCGCTCTGGGTGATCTGGAAAGTCACTGTTGTGAAATCTCCAGTGTCGAGATTTCCGATTATGGTAGAGGATGCTCCTTTGACAGTTACGCCCTCTTTCGGTTCAAGACTTAGAGTCACAGCAGTCGCTGGATTCCCCCCGATATTCGCTATCGCGAAAGAGACTCCCTGATCGCTCACATCTTGCAATGTGATCGCAAAATCTGTCTTTGTCTTCGCGATTTCTATCGGAATAGAATAGATAGTCTGCTGCTTGATTGTACTGTAAGGAGAAGCGAGGAAATTGAGATTCTGGACTCCTTCCGCAGCATTATCCGCAGTCTTCAACCTGTATTTCAGGACTACCTGGCGCGCATTTCCGATAGATTCTCCAGGCTTTCTGTACTTGATCTCGCTGGCTATACCTGGAAGCAGCCCTAAATTCTGGGTAAGGCTCTGTTCAGGAGCGTCAAAAGGATATGAAGGGATCAGAGTGAATGTCGCGTTAGTAGCATCCCCTCTCCCGACGTTCTGAACCTTGATCCAGACATCAAACCATTCGCCCGCATTTACAGGATACGGCTCATATCTCAGATTTGCGAACACAAACTGCGCTTCATCCATTGTAGGGCCGGTGATTGTGGAAGGGCTAGATGAATTGAAGACATCTATCTCTTTCATCACAGCTTCAGCATAGTTCACACAGAGCAGCGTGAATATCATGCTCATCAAAACCATGGTCATTTGCTTTTTCATGTTTTCATCCTCCAAAGTTCTCATCTTTATTATTTTTTAAAATACAATAAAGTGTAAGTGGCATTCTAATGGAGATTATCTGATGGATACATATTCATGATGCCTTAGCGGCTTCTGCGCGCTTGACCCTAGTGACTTTCTCGACTAATCCATCTTTGAGGTGTATTACTCGCTCCGCATATTTGATAAGACCTATATCGTGCGTGACAAGGATGATTGTCTTACCTTGATGATAAAGATCCGTGAAAAGACCTATTATCTCTTTGCCCGTCTTACTGTCAAGGTTTCCTGTAGGCTCATCCGCAAGAATCACCTCAGGATCATTAGCGAGAGCGCGGGCGATAGCTACACGCTGCTGCTGGCCCCCTGACAGCTCCTGAGGTTTGTGATGCATCCTTTCTTTGAGTCCTACAAGAGTGAGCAGTTCAATCGCCCTTTGCTTCGAATTCGGTCTTTCCTGAAGGTCAATCGGCAGCATAACATTCTCAATGGCGCTTAGAGTGGATATGAGATTGAACTGCTGAAAGACAAAGCCTATTTTTCTTCCACGGACCATCGCGAGATGCGATTCTGACATTCTTGAGATATCTTTGCCATCAAGGAAGACAGCGCCTTTGGTTGGGATATCAAGCGCGCCTATCAATGCCATAAGCGTTGATTTACCGCTTCCTGAAGATCCGAGAATTGCCACAAATTCTTTCTGGAGAATGTCTATGTCAACTCCGCGCAGCGCTTCAACGCGAACATTGCCGATATGGTATATCTTCCATATCTTCTCTAGTTTTATGATGGATTTTATCTGCTGTCTCATATAGAACGTCTCTTCTTTACTTTAGGTCTTAGATTATTTTCTTCGCTATTCACAAAGATCTGCCTGCGATCATCTTCTTTCTTCACCATCCCATTTATCTTCTTCGTCTTATTTCTCATACTGTCTTCCACTGTAGTCTCTCATGAAGAACCATCCCCGCTTCTCGGGCTGAGAAGTCAGGTTATGCATCCACCCATAGACTAAAGTCTCAGAGTGCATAACAATCGTCCCTGAATCGATATCAATTATATACTGGTGCCGACTTGAGGGACTATAGAGTGAGACCTGAAGAGTGTTCTTATTAACGCGGCCTCTGGCAAACTTATGAGTCATATTAGAGACCAAAGTCTTATATTCGGAGATATTCTTTCCTGAACTTCCCATATCCTGAGAGATCAGATTCATTGCAAGCTCTTTCTGAACGGAATCAATAGAATGATAGGAAGGTCTGTAATAGTTCCATCTGAGGATTCCCAGGATTATTATAGAACAGAACAGCATTAAAAAGATGACTGCGATGCTTTTCCATAACAGGGATATCCTTCCAGGCCTATGCTGTGCGCTTCCGATATCCGCTCTTGATGTCATGCCTTTAGGCATAGGTTTCTTGGTATTGACACTAGAGCCATCCTTTTTGGAAGTCTTCATAAGGTATCAATAGTTGAAACGGCATATAAGCCTTATGGAATATGAGTTTCATAATTATGAAACTGTGCTATCCTCGTCATTCTTTGAACAAACATTTATATATCTTGGATCACTAATTGAGCCTCATGAAGAGATTCAAGCTTGTGCTGGCAGCAGTCCTTCTAGCAATATCAGCGACCATTCTTATCAGTATGGTATTCACACCGCAGCCGATACAGATCCTGCTTGAGACAGGCCAGGAGATTGCTACTCAGACTCCAGAATATTATTCACTGTCACAAGTTCTGATTCTTATGGCAGCGTCATTCACAATTGGCGTCACTTCAATATACCTATTTTATAATTCAGACAAGAACCTGTCTGATGCGGATAGCAAAAGCCCGCAGAAGAAAGAAGGTGGCAGGATGAACATACGGACATTCAATAATCCTGAAAAGTACGAGCTGATGCTGCCATTATTGAAAAGTCATGAAAAAGAGATATTTCTCGCGCTGAAAGATTCAGGGGGAGAGATGCTTCAGAATCGGCTTGTCGTGGAGACAGGGCTGTCAAAGGTGAAAGTAACACGAGCATTGGCAAAACTGCAGAGCAAAGGCATATTAATGAGAGAGAAATACGGGATAACTAACAGAGTGATGCTGAAATGAACATAGGCGGCAGAAATAGGCTTTATGCACATCCCTAAGAGATACGGCCAGAGCAGGATAGAGAGATGCCCTTTCTGCTCGCAGGCCGCGACAGCGAGGAACAAGCAGCAGGTCCCTGTCTGCCGCCATCACCGCGATAATTCTCTCGGAGAGATGAGATGCCTTTGCGGTAGCAGCCTTGAGATGCGCGAGGGCAAGTGGGGGATATTCTTCTCCTGCTTCAAATGCGGCAATATGGACCTGCGCAAAGTGCTTGAGTTCAATGCTGTTGACTCTGACAAGATAAAGGAATCCAAGGTAAAGAGAGAGAAAACGCAGGACTACACCTTTTTTTCTGAGGAAGATAAGCAAGGAAACAGCTTAAAGATAGGCCATCTATTTGGAAACGCAGCAAAGCCGCAGGAGAAGCCTTTGCAGAAGAGTGTCCAGAAAGAAGTCCGGAAAAGAGAGGAAGAGATTGTCCGTTCTGATGATCCAAGGTATTTTGACTGATGAGATAAGAGATTCAATAAGCCAATTCTTCATCTGAGCAGGTCTAAGCGATAAATAGATATCTTAAACAGTATATGCAGTCGCTCCAGCCACAACACTCAATTAAATACTCATTCGGCTTAGCCGAATAGTATGGACTCCAATACGCTTAAGGGCTTAAGGTTTGAACACTATGTCGAGCAGCTTTTCAAGGGCTGCGGCCTGAGAGATGTCGAGAGGAACCTGCTTTATATCAGGAAGGCAGGAAGAATGATCGGCAAGCGCAACGTCGCGCAGGTAGACATACAGGTCGGAAAGAAAGGATTAAACATTCAGTTGGATAAAATGAGGTTATTCAGAGCTCCGCAGATATATGAGCTGAAATACTCTTCAGGGCATCGCCTCCCTTACAATGGACGCGCCTCATCAACAGGAGTAACAAACGCTGTTGACCAGATACTGCGCGCTGCTGACATCACTAAGTGTGATATAGGGGGGATTGTGACTAATGCATTGTTCTCTGAAGACCTGCAGGAATACGCTGATAAAATGGGCGTTAAGCTTTACGACGCCAAAGCTCTGCTGATTCTTGAGCAATACAGACAGAATAGGGAATCAAAGACTTCAAGAACAGACCTTTCTAGGATCAAGCCGTCTATCGCGGCAAGACTGGTCACTTATTATGTGATGCACATGCCATTGCCCAGCGACCGCGCTCCTAAGACAATATACCTGTAAGCAGATAGATAAGACTAAAAAAGGAAAGAAAGCGCGCTGGCCTAATCATC
>Ga0209542_10015804_pt1 | contig 12606 bp, 14 predicted proteins | sample RifCSPhighO2_01_FD_184028 | JGI IMG/M metagenome (GOLD analysis project Ga0209542, IMG submission 184028) | Soil microbial communities from Rifle, Colorado - Rifle CSP2_plank highO2_0.1 (SPAdes) (version 2) | ecosystem: Environmental > Terrestrial > Deep subsurface > Rock core/Sediment ...
AAAGAAATATCTGTAGCACTGGAGATAAGGAACAAGGGATACGCAGAGATAAATGACTTGTTCATAAGGGACAAAGTTCCTAACGTAGTAAAGCTGGAAGAGAAGTTCGACACACTAAAACCTAATGTAAGAAGGGTAAGCGACGGTTTGGAATTGACATGGAGGATACACAACATGAAGCCACATGAAGTCAGGATAATGAACTACAAAGTAAAGCCGGCAGTAGAGATTTTAGGCACATTGAACCTGCCTCCTGCGAGAGTATCTTTCGAAGGCAACAAAGGTAAAAATGTGGAAATATTCTCAAGGCCAGTCACAGTGACTCCTGTTGTAATTGTTCCTAGGATAAAGACAGTCCCTCCAAAAGAGTAAATAGCAGTTTTTATATTTTCACTAGTTATAATTTTATTAAATAGCCCCCTGTAGCTCAACGGCAGAGCATTCGCCTGTAGAAATTTGCTCCAAAGCACTTTTCAGCCAGGAGATGTTCTTATAGAAAGCGAGTGGTTGGGAGTTCAAATCTCCTCGGGGGGACTAAGTTTTAAATACCTAACTAACTGATAGATTATTGTTGGCGGTCATAAAGAGGGGGAAACACCCGTTCCCATTCGAACACGGAAGTTAAGACCCTCGTTGTAGCAACGTGTACTCTGCGAAAGTAGGGGAAATTTGCCAAGTCGCCAACTTCTTTTTTCCTGAGTATTTAAATTTTAGTTTTCAATCTACAATTGATTGAAATGGAAGACAAAAGATCAACTTACACACTGCACAAAGTCTATACTACAGTCGATAATAAGATTGCAAACTTAACTCGGATAGAATGCGATTATAATCATACATTTTTGATAGACTACAGAAGCGCATTGGTAGGTAGGGATTCTTTGTTGCTTGCCAAGTGGAAGGAAACTACTGGAAAGCTGGAAGAACTGTATACTGTCACTGATGTAAAGAATGGCTATATAGAAGTCGGCTATCAGGTAAAAGGATGGGGCAAGATCCAGTCAAGAATTCCTTTGAGCGATGTGAAAGATCTTAGGAAAATCAAGTAGAGCTATTTATTTCTATTATCCAATATTTTTATCAATGCCAACGACATATCCTTACGATGAAATCGATGTTTTCATAATCATGCCTGTAAGAGGAATTACAGACGATGAGAGAAAGTATATTGACAGCCATATTGAAAATCTAAAACAACAAGGCAAAAAGGTTTATGTACCACTTTATCATACTGACCAAAACGATCCTATAGGATTTCGCATATGTACAGACAACATGAATGCCATCAGAGATGCTAAAGAAGTCCATATATATTTCAATCCTGATAGTCAAGGAACCTTGTTCGATACTGGAATGATGTTCGCTCTTGGTAAACCATTGAGACTAATAAACAGGGAATATGTGAAACCTACCCCAACAAAGAGTTTTGCTAATGTTTTGTTGGCATTGGATGAAAAATACAAAGGTCAATGAGACTTTGTAACCATAAGATAATAGACGACTTCTCCCCTGGCGTTGTTTTGTCTATTGAATATATGTCCTTTTCTAAATGTACCTTTTGCCCAATACTCAGGTTTGAGATAGTTGCACATAGCAGTCAGTTGCAACCCTATAAAAGGAGAATTTTTCTTATCTAACGGATTGTTTCCATCAATTACAATAACAGAATAAGGAGGAACTTCAGAAGGCCTGCCATTCAAATGTCCTATGTATGTCACATTTATCTTCACGTCTTCGTTCAAATATCTTTTAGGATTTTTCCACAATTCTGCAATCTTTACTTCTACAGCAGCCTTTTCAGTCGGCATGAAAATAGATTAAAAACAATAAAGATTAATTCTAAAAATAAACTAACTTTATCTATTGCTCCCTTCGTCTAGTCCGGTTAAGGATCCGAGCTTCTCGAGCTTGTGACAGGGGTTCAAATCCCCTAGGGAGCATCAATTTAAATCAGTTCACTTATTTTATAATTGTATGAAAAACAGTGATTATGCTGATAAAGAGGAGAGGCTTACTAGACCTCTGAATTACTATACAGACAAAATGTTAGATGGCATATCAAAAGACGACTTTCAGAACCATGAAAAACATATAGAAGACTCTTTGAGGAAATGCGTATCCGGAGATTCCTACATGAAAGATTTTCTGAAGCAGCTCGGCACATATTCTAATAGACCTATGCCTGATAGCTTGATAGACGAATATTTCGGGGATTGCACAACTGCTGTGAGTGATCTAGCATTTGTCTTGGGAATGGTGTGCAGGACAACTCAGAAGATGGGAATAAAAGGCTATCTTTCAAACCTCGTAGAAGAAATACACAAAATGTAGAATGGTTTATAGTAGGCATTCATCCTTTTTCTATCTCATGAAGCGTTTTAATCAATTCTTCTTCGCTTCTTACAATGTAGTCGGAATAGTTAATCGGCCATGGTGTTGGAACAGGATCAGGAGCCAACAAAACAGTAGTGAGACCTAAATTAATTTTGCCTTCATAAAGTTCCATTCCACCTCCCCAACTAGCCTTGCCACCAAGAATTACCATTACTTTAGCCTCTTTTAAGTAACTTAAATCATGTTCGCATATTTCTTTTGACAGATCCTTTTCATTCCTGAAATCAGTTATTTCTGTATAATCCATGCCTTTTTCCATAACATGTTTTACGACATCGAAGCCTTCCCGTTCTAAAACATCGTACATACTTTTTATGGAATCCATGCCGCCATAACCTATTGATCCTAAAACAATAACACTTAGCTTTCCAGATGTCATTACAATACTATTGTTTAAGAAAGTTTAAGTTATTTCTTAGTGAAAAAATCTCTCTGCGCCTTCTCATAGTCCTCTGGCATGCCGATGTCCATCCAATAGCCGTTGTACTTGTAGTCAAACAGCTTGCCTTGCTCTACAAGTTTTGGGAAAATCTCAGCTTCCATAGAAACCTTATCACCAGATTTAATCATCTCCAATACATCTGGTTCGATTATGTACAACCCAGCATTGATCCATCCAGATGTCGCATATTTCGGCTTCTCCACAAATCCTGTAACTTTTCCTGTTGAATCGCTCTCTACAAGCCCGAATCTTTTGGCGTCATTCACCTTATTGGTAACTATTGTTACTAATGCATTGCTCTCTTTGTGAAACTGCAATGCTTCCTTGACATTAAGAGTTCTGAAAATGACATCGCCGTTTACAACCAGGAAAGGAGAGTGTAGGAACTTCTCAGCATTCTTTACTGCGCCCGCTGTCCCAAGAGCCTTATGTTCGGTAGAGTATTCTACATTCATCCCATGTGCTGATCCGTCATTGAAGTACTTTATTATATGTTCACCCAGGTATCCTATGGCAAGCACAAAATTGTAGATTCCCTGGTTTTTGAAATATGTCATGGTATGCTCGATCATGGGTCTGTATCCTAATGGAAGCATCGGTTTTGGAGTAGATAGTGTCAGTGGTCTCATCCTTGTGCCTTCCCCACCGCAAAGAATGACAGCTTTCGTCGATTCTCTAGCCAATTTGTCCTTTATCGCTTCTGTTATAAAATTAGACTTCTTCCTGTCAGGCACAGTATTGCACAGCTGTCTCCAAAGCTCAGGCGTGAACTCTATAGATGTCCTATGCTTCATACTTATGCATATTGCAATATGTACATATAAAGCTTATCCTAAAGCTCCTATATAATATGTTTATGATAAAAGTCGGGGTTAACGGTTACGGTGTCATAGGCAAGAGGGTAGCTGAAGCTGTTTCCAAGCAGAATGACATGAAACTTGTAGGTATAGCCAAGAGAGAGCCTGACTACAAGGCGAAAGTCGCTTTGAGGAAAAAGTTCGACCTGTATGCCTCTGAAGATCTGAAGAAATTCGAAGGTTCTGGGGTGGAAGTTAAAGGTACATTGAATGACCTGCTGTCGAAGGTGGACATTCTAGTAGACTGTACACCAGAGGAAGTAGGAGCCACCAACAAACAACTATATGAGAAAGCTGGAGTGAAAGCTATCTGGCAGGGCGGAGAGGAACATGAACTTACAAACCTATCATTTAACGCTTATGCAAACTACAACAAAGCATTGGGTGCAAAATTTGTAAGGGTGGTTTCCTGCAACACGACAGGACTCATAAGGACGCTTTGGCCTCTCCATAAGGAGATAGGAATAAAGGATGTAAGCGCTTTTCTGGTAAGACGTGCAGCTGATCCATCCGAAACTAAAAAAGGCCCGATAAATGCAATCGAACCAGAATTAGAGATGCCATCACATCACGGACCGGATGTTCAGACTGTTGTTCCAGATTTGAAGATAGAGACTACAGCTGTAAAAGTACCGACTACGCTTATGCACCTGCACAATTTGAAAGTCAAGCTTAGCAGGCCTGTGACAGAAAAGGAAATCCTGTCTGTCTGGCAGAAATATCCAAGAGTTATGCTGGTTTCAGGAAAAGATGGAATAAAGACCACAGCTCAGATAATGGAATTTGCAAAAGATTTTGGAAGGGAAAGAGGAGACTTGTATGAGATTGCTGTGTGGAACAAGATAAAAGTCGTGGGCGATCTTCTTTATTATTTCCAAGCTGTCCATCAGGAATCTGATGTAGTCCCAGAGAATGTAGATGCTATCAGGGCTATGATGAATGCAGAAAAGGATGGAAGCAAGTCGATTGAGAAAACAGATAAAAGTCTAGGAATAGGTGTGTGATTTATGAAAGTACCAGATGAACTCTTGATTTTACCATTCGATCATAGAGGAAGTTTGCTAGAGAAACTGCTGGGCATAAAAGGAAGAGAGCCTACAAAGGAAGAAGTGGCAGAAGTATCTCATCTTAAGCAAATAGTTTATGATGGCTTCAAACTTTCATTGGAAAGAGGAGTGCCTAAAAACAAAGTGGGTGTCCTAGTGGACGAGCAGTTTGGCTCAAACATAATAGCTGACGCTAGAAGCAAAGGTATAGTAACGGCTTGCTGTGTAGAAAAGTCAGGACAAGACCTTTTTGATTTTGATTATAATGACTGGAAGTCTCATATAGAAAAAGTCAATCCGACATTCACCAAAGTACTCGTACGTTTCAATCCTGAAAGCGATGTCGCACTGAATAAAGAACAGTTGGTGAAACTGAAACAATTGAATGACTTCTTGAAGCAAACAAAGCGTGGATTTCTATTTGAACTGTTGGTTCCAGCAACATCTTCTCAATTGGAGAAAGTGAATGGCAGCAAAGAGTCTTATGATTTAGAAGTACGTCCTTCTCTTATGGTAAAAGCAATGAAACAGATACAGGATTTTGGAATAGAACCAGATGTGTGGAAGCTTGAAGGTGTTGACATAAAGAAAGATGCAGAATCACTTGTGAATCAAGCACGCTCCAGCGGAAGGAAAGCAGGAATAATAACTTTAGGAAGGGGAGAGAACAAAGACAAGGTCAAGGAATGGCTGAAGGTTGGTGCAAAGATAAATGGAGTAATAGGATTTGCAGTCGGCAGAACTATTTTTTGGGATGCGATAAAAAGCTACAAAGAAAAAACCCTCTCAAGAGACAAAGCAGTGGAGATGATAGCTGATAATTATAAAGAATTTGTGGATTTGTGGCAAGAAGAAAAAAGATAAGCTGATGAATATGGACAAGAATCTAGCATTGGATTTTGTAAGAGCAACCGAACACGCATCTATAGCTGCGGCCAAGTGGATAGGAAAAGGCGACAATAATGCGGCAGATGATGCCGCTGTTAAGGAAATGAGAGATAGGTTTAACAAGATAGATTTTCGCGGAAGGATTGTGATAGGCGAAGGCGAGAGAGACGAAGCTCCTATGCTGTTTATAGGCGAGGAAGTAGGAACAAAGAATGGTCTTGAGGTCGACATAGCAGTTGATCCATTGGAAGGGACCAATCTTACAGCCAAAGGATTGAATGGAGCTCTAAGTGTACTGGCAGCCGCGCCTAAAGGAAATCTATTGCATGCTCCTGACACATACATGGACAAGATTGCTGTCGGAGAGAAAGCCAGAGGAAAAGTAAGTCTGGACAAGAGCGTTGAAGACAACATTCAATCCGTTGCAGATGCTTTGGATAAAGATGTTACTGATGTTGGTGTGATTATCTTGGAACGTGACAGGCATAATGAATTGATAAAAAAAGTTAGAAATACAGGTGCACGTGTTCATCTGATTTCCGATGGTGATGTTGCTGCCGCTATAGCTACTACCATTTCTGATTCAAGCATAGACATTTTGTTGGGCATGGGAGGAGCTCCAGAAGGAGTCATAGCAGCAGCTGCTTTGAAATGTTTGGGCGGAGATTTCCAAGGAAGATTGAAGTTTAGGAACGATGAAGAAAAAGAAAGAGGAAAGAAGATGGGCGTCGATGAAAAAAGATTGTTGAAGATGGATGATTTGGCAAAGGGCGACGATGTTGTTTTTGTCGCAACTGGAGTTACTAATGGAAACATATTGAAAGGAGTAAGGTTCTTGCAAGATAAAACTTATACAAATTCTGTTATCATGCGTTCCAAAAGCAAGACTATAAGATTCATAGAAAGTTTCCATAAAGAAAAGAAGTAGATTGATTTGATAGACAAAATATCGAAACATTTCATTAGTTCAAATATGGGTGACATCAAAGGCAGAGCTTTAGTCAGGATAGATGTCAATGTTCCTGTGAGAAATGGAAAGATAGTTGCAAACAACCTTAGGTTCAAAGCCATATCAAAAAAGATAAATTGTTATTCAGAAAACGGCATAGCTCCTGTGATAGTTTCCCACCAAGGAAGGAAAGGCGACGATGATTATCTGGAAAGTCTGGAGCAGCATAAAGAAGTCTTTCAGAAGCTGCTTCCTCAGATAGAATTTTTTTATTCCAACAATCTGGATGGAACAGAGTTGAAATCTAAAATGCTTTCTCTTAAGCAAGGCCAGGCTCTTGTCGTGAAGAACATACGTGATCATGAAGATGAAAAGAAGACATTTAAAAATGCAGATGAAAGAAAGAACAGCGAGATGGTAAAGTTCTTCTCACCTCTTGTAGACCTTTACATAAATGATGCTCCAGCAACTATGCACAGAGGAGATACTTCACTTACAGCTTTTAGACATGCATTACCTTCATTCTTGGGATTGCAGATGGAGGAAGAATTGAAGGTCTTGCAGGAAATAAAAAATCACATGAATTCCGGCAAGAAAATCGCTATAATCTTTGGCGGAAAAAAGTGGGAGAAGCTGGAATATGTCTACAAAATAGCAGCAAATAAAAATGTCACAGTCTTATGTGGAGGTGTCCCTGGGCAGTCAGTCTGTTATTTGAGGAACAAGACTAAATTCAATAAGGAGAACGAGGATTTCATTTCAAACACAGAATCATTGGATACTGCAGCAAAACTCATACAGGACTTCGATCACAGAATTATCTATCCGATTGACTTTGTACTTGATGATAAGGAAAATGTGCATGTAGAGGACTTGAAAAACAAGAAAGGATCTATAATGGATATAGGTGAGCAGACTCTTAGTAAGTTCTTTGAAGTCCTTGAAGATTCAGAAGTTATAATCTACGCCGGTCCAGTCGGCAAATATGAGAAAGGATATGACAAGACGATAAGACTGGTCAGCAGGTTCATGGGATTGAAGACGATGAACTACACTTTCGGCGGGAATTCTGCAGATTCTATGGATGAGGTTGGTTTGGATGTTGCTTATGAAAAACTTGGCGGCAAGAGGATAACTAGCGGTGGTTCTGGTCTAGCTTTTCTCGCCAATGATAAACTTCCAGCCCTTGAAGTATTCGAATCTGGTTAATACGAAATAAATCACAAAAGACCCCAAGAATGATCCTATAGCATTAGCAGTCGCGTCTCCAAAACTGGCCGATCTGAACGGAATAAAAATTTGGTTAATCTCCATTAAGATACCATAAAGCGTGCTTATTATGAAAGATTTTTTCCAGTTGTATGTTGCCCTAAGACATAAAAATCCTAAGCCGCCGTAAGTCAGTGCATGAAGAATATATTTATTGGGATCAATTTTGTCAATCTCTGGAAATTGTAAAGTTACGGATGACAGATAGAAAACTATAATCATGCATCCTATTACCAATGCCCAGTTTATTTTTACAATCATATTCTTTTTAGCAGACATATGAATAATTATTATGAAGGTCAGGATACATAAGGCATTCGAAGTAAAATACAAGAGTCTTTTGAAAGATGAGTATGCAAAGCTGGAAATGTGCATGATGACAAGGCCAAAAGATTCCATAAGAGTAAATACTTTGAAGATATCCAAGGATGAATTGCTTTGGAGATTGGAAAAGATGGTAAAGTTCACTGAAATACCGTGGTATAAGAACGGATTGTTTGTCGATGGAGCAGTAACTCTGGCAAAAACATTGGAGCATTTCATGGGATTTTTTCACATACAAGATGCAGCATCTATGATACCTCCAATCGTGCTTGCTCCAAGACAGGATGATTTTGTTTTGGATATGTGCGCATCACCTGGCTCTAAAACTACGCAGATAGCCATGATGATGAACGATTCTGGACTGATAGTAGCGAATGACAATGGTCTAAACAGAATAAAGCCATTGCAGATAAACCTTCAGAGAATGGGTGTTAAAAATTGTGTGGTTACTTATGGGAAAGGTGAAATGTTTTGGAGACATAATGTAAAGTTCGACAAAATTTTGTTGGATGTACCTTGTTCTGGCAGTGGAAAGATAATCTCATCGGCTTCGTCTTTAGATAAATGGTCTCAAAGAGCTGTAGAGAAGATGAGCAGAATGCAGAAGAATCTCTTGTCATCTGCAGTCAAATGCTTGAAGGAAGAAGGTTCTATAGTTTACTCTACATGTTCGATGGATCCTGAAGAGAACGAAGAAGTCATAGATTTTTCAGTCAAGGAACTGGGATTGAAAACTGAAGCGATTAAAATTGATGGCCTGATATGTACTGAAGGATTTATGGAATACAGGAACAAGACATTTGACAGTGAAGTAAGCAAAGCTATCAGGATTCATCCTTATCACAATTTCACGGAGGGATTTTTTGTATGCAAGTTGAAAAAATGAGTTTCGACGAGGTATCAGACTTCGAGAAGATGATAGAAAGAATCTACGGTACTAAGATAAAGTTCAACCACTGGCTATTCAAAGTATTCGGTTATGAGATCTACATTGTAAACAAAGAAATAGCCTCCATAGACATCAACGTACCAAGCATAATGTCTTTAGGTCTAAGTTTGGGAAAGATAAAAGGCGATAGGATGCAACTTACGGTTGAAGGTTCTCAGATAATCGGCAAGACTGCTACTAGAAACATAGCTATAATAGACGAGAAAAACCTTAACAATTTTTTACAGGGCATGAATTTCTCCGCAGGCCAGCTCATCAATTGTGATGATGGTCAGATTGTGCTCATAAAGTTCAAGGATTATTTTGTAGGATGCGGATTGCTCAATAAAGATACCATAAAGAACGTGCTCCCAAAAAGCAAAAGAATATTTTCTGACATGAGGAAGATTTAAATCTAGCAAAATAAATTAATTACAGTGATTTTATGGGTTTTGCAAAGAAAAGATTCCTTCCACCGAAACCTATACCAGTTTCTAAGACAAAATCTTTCGGCGGTTACAGTGTGAGCTTCGAGAAAGTGGCAGACTGGCCAATCGCAGTTATTTTCGGCACTAAACCATTGCCTCCATCTGAGATGACGAAACGATTATGGGCTTTTGTAAAAAAAAGAGAACTTGCAGGTAGCTCTAAAGATAAAGAAGAAAAGAAAAAATAGCGCCGAAGGGGAGATTTGAACTCCCAAGTCCCAAAGGGACGCCAGCTAACCCGCTAAAAGACTCAAGGATCACCTAGATTTTATCTATCTGGTGCAATGCCAGGTTATGCGTTCGAGATAATTTACCTCGGCATCAAAGCATTGAATTCTTCATCTTTTATCAGACCTTGAATCTGCACTCGGCAAATTATTATTTCTACTATCAATAATTAATTGCTTAAATCACTCTTTTAGAAAGGTAAAATTACCCACATCATTTTTGGTAACTAATGAGGCTTTCACCAAATCATCAAACTTTTCGTATGTTATTATCTTGCCATCATAATTTTTCTTCGTATCTTCTGATAAATCTGCATAATTGTTTTTACAAACATAGAATTCTTTAAAGCCCGCAGAAAATGCAGTTATAGCTTTTGTATCAACTCCGCCCACAGATTGTGCCATGCCTCTTATCGACGGGGCACCTGTTGCAGAAATTGTATGTTTAACAGGATTTCCAGTTAATCTAGAGAGCATAGCCAACCCAATAACCTGACCAGCAGAAGGACCGCCTCCCATATAAACTCCAGTCATTATGTCTATATGCACAACCTTGTCTTCTAGATATTTTACGGCTTTCCTAGCGTTGTCTTCTCCATAATTCCTTTCAATATAATCCAATACCATTGTTTCGGCTTGTTCCACAGAATCTTTTAATTGCCTATACGCATCAGCAGTATTGTTAAACACTCCGCCGCTTTCAATTACACCTGATATTTTCAAATGTTCTTCCCTTGATCTTTTGTATCTTATGGTAACATCTATGGGCCATATTGTTCCCCATGTAGCAGTGCTGTCAACGCCTATTGCATAAGACCTGCCTACAGTATCTTCTGGTATTATGTTGCTCAGTTGATGATCGAGGAATTTGCTCAAATCAGAATTCACAATTTTGTCCTTGCCGGCATTTATATGGTTAAATGTCATTTTATAAGTGATCAAGTCTGTTTTTTTCAATTCCTCTATAGATACATTAAGATTTTTGGCTGCTCTTTCCAAACTTTTCCTATATTCACGAGGAACAGAAGCCGATTCTTTATACCTTCTGATAGCATTATACTCGGATAGTCTGAGTCTTTCTGCTTCATCTACCACGCCTGCAAGACCAGCTGGTGTTATATATCGTACTCCAATTTCAGTCCAGACCTTTTTGGGATCAAGATCAGAACCTGCTTTTTTCAAATGAACTTCCAAAACCTTTATTCTTTCTTCCTCATTTTTTGGACCCCTTACTGTCATCATTTTCATCCTGTTCCTTTCAGGATCTATCAAAGCATTGTCCAAAGAGTCTGGTCTGTTTGTGGTACCGACAACTAAAACTCTGCTATTCTCTTCCATTCCATCCAACTCACCCAACAGCATTGTAATAAGTGTGTTGTCAGTCTTCGAGCCATAATCTTTCATGTCACTTCTAGTGCCAATCGTACCGTCAATATCATCGAAAAATATTATTGTCGGTGCTTCCTGCCTGGCAAGTTGGAATATAGCCTTGAAGTTCTCTTCTGTGTTTCCGTAATATTTGTTCTTGATGTCAGCAGCTGTTATTGGCATTATTTTCACATCTTTCCTCATTGAAGCATAAAGTTTGGTCAAGAAAGTCTTGCCAGTGCCTGGAGGTCCTGCAAGAAGAACTGCCCTGGAAGGTTTCTTACCCAACTTTCTTAAACCATCATCGTCAAACAATACAGAATCTGCAAATTCTATGAATTCTTCCTTTGCGTCACCGACATAATCATCAAAATCTATGTCTTCCCCAACATTTTTCATCTTATTCTTAACAGCATTGATAGTTTCATTGTTTGTCCAGCCACTGACTAGAACAGCTAAATCTGGCCGTTTGAAATCTTCCAGATTGAAACTATATTTTATGCTTGCTATGCCGTCCTTATTCAGATTTCTGTAGTTCTCTGTAGGATTTTTAATGTTATTTATATATCTTACCAAATGAACAGGCAGAATAGTGCCATAGTTTCTGCTTTTGAAAGAGTCTTTTATAATATAGAAAATCTGTTCTGCCGTCGCGTTTATTTGATATCCTTGTAGATTTTTCCTGATTATTTCAATCAAATGCTGATCATTCATTTCCTTGTTTAGATTTATTTCTAGATCTACGTTTTCCAAAATATCGTCATGAATTGTAGAGTAAGGATTAGACGTCAAAATCATTATGCTATTTTCACGCGAGTTTTTTATATCAACCATTTTTTTCAAAACACTAGTTCTACCATTTATTGCATTTTGATCTGTTTGCATCATTCGATATTCTTTCTTAGTCAAAACTTCAGGCGCATCAATCATAATAACATTTGGATTATCATTGACAGGTTTCCTTTTGTACCATTTTTTCTTGGGTGATGAAAAGCCCAATCCTCCAAGAAGCGTTGCATCAGAATGCCTGACAGTTTTCAATTTGATTCCGATGTCTCTTTCAGTCCTGGCTATAACATAATCTGTTAGAGTAGTCTTTCCAGTACCATTACTACCACTTATCAAAAGTATTTTCGGTGGTATAGGAAGAGGATTATTTTCATTGTCATAGATATACTGTCTGTTCCTATAAACGTGATAATTTATAGAAGCATCAAGATACGATACAATGGCATCTATAGGAGCAATGTTCGAAAATCTGTTTTCAAAATCTATGAATCTTCTCATCCTTTCTATTCTTTCTTCTGGTAGAGAAGAGATTAATTTTCCTTTTTCAATGTAGTTTGTCTGTCTGTAATCTTTCAACAGCTTAATTTCGTCTTCCAGTAAAGTGTCTTTGTTGAAAACTTTCGATGATGCAGATTTG
>Ga0209542_10015806_pt1 | contig 12605 bp, 14 predicted proteins | sample RifCSPhighO2_01_FD_184028 | JGI IMG/M metagenome (GOLD analysis project Ga0209542, IMG submission 184028) | Soil microbial communities from Rifle, Colorado - Rifle CSP2_plank highO2_0.1 (SPAdes) (version 2) | ecosystem: Environmental > Terrestrial > Deep subsurface > Rock core/Sediment ...
GTGTCTCGGTATCAGATCAAGCGGGCGCAGAGGCGCCTCAACGACCGTCCGAGAGCGGTGCTAGACTATGAGAAGCCCGATGAAGTCATTAACAGACTCGTTGCGTTAGAAGTTTGAAACCGCCTAGCATATATCCGAGCTTCGTGTGTCCGGCGCAACTGGCCTTTGAGCCTCTTTTTTGCTACCGATTTTATCTGCTTCCCACTTCTAAAATTTTGGATGGGGATTTACGACCGCGGACGATGCAGACTTTTTTGGCCTGGACTTTGTAGTGCCTGGCCACCAGCTCCAGCACGCGGGCATTTGCGGCACCACCCTCTGCTTTTGCTTTTACCGACACATGGAGCCGCTCGCCATGCAACACCTCGACTCCTTCCTTTTTTGCGCGGGTGGTAACCCGGACAGAAATCCTCATACCTCCCAAGACTAGCAAACACAATATTTTTTTGCTACAGTGCAGGCGGATTCAGTTAGCAAATAGAAAGAGAAAAGGGGTGTGGCTATGACAAATGTTGCTAAAAACATAAACGGTATAAAACCGGCACCGTCCGGAAGCACCGAGCAACAGTTCAGGCGATACTGCCTGGGACTAGCCTTCATAAAAAACGAAGAAGACCGCAAACGCTTCTCCGCGTACCTCGAAGGGATGGGAGCATACTATGGGTTTGGGTTCGAAGAATCCAAACAGATATCCTCCGAGGTAGCTGGAGAGCTCGAGGAGGTGAAGACGTTGGTTGACTGGGTTTTGAGTCAGAAACCTGCGAAATAGGGTGGCTCACCCATATTCCACGGGGAAATTACGCGCCGCACACACCTGTGTGCGGCGCCTTTGAATCACGCAGAACCCAAAAAGTCGTAGTAGTATAAAAGAGGAAGAAACGTCAACGGCCAGTGCCGATTTTTGGATGTGTCTGTGAGTGGTATTGGGTCTATTTCCGACTTCGTGCGCTCGGGAATGGTCTCGAAAGAGCGCCAGTCGTCGCGTTGAAGTGCATTTCACCACATCGGGCTGCCGTCATTACGGCATCCCGATACTTTTTTATAAAATTATCCTGATACATTTTTGTAAGTAAAATCAAGCTCCTGATACACGCCTATTGTTATCAACACAGACATCCTTTAGCGCTCATATACCGCTTATACTGTAAGAACAGTAGATTTATTACGTTAATTAGACTCATTATTATATGGAGCAACAAACCACCGACGCCACGCCTACTTCCGCGCCATCTGTGGCACCTAGCGCGCCAAGCAATGGCGGCTCTATTGCCGCTATAGCTATCGGTTCGTTACTTCTCGGACTTGTACTAGGCGCAGGCGGCGGCTATGTGTACGGCAAGTCACAGGGAGTTGCAGAAGCGACCGCGCAGGCCGCGGCAGACCAGGCATTGGCGGCCCAGGATGCAGCAGCAGCAGAGCAAGCCAACCCCTACGCAGACGTGCAGACAAACCCTCTAGAAGAAGTGAAAATTAACCCTTTTGAGTAGTATGGGAAAAAAATATAATGGTCTGATCGGCGTCGCGGCGGGAGCGTTCCTGTTTGCCGGCGTGGCGTTTGCTCAAGAAAATACCGTTACATTCCCTATTGCGGAGCTTGGCGGCTGTACTTCAAAAGCCGAATGCAAAACATATTGTGACCAGGACGAGAACCGAGACGCATGCGTTACTTTTGCCGAGGAGCGCAAGCTCATGCAAAAAGACGATGTTGCCGCGGCGCGATCCTTCATAAAAAAGGTGCAAAGCGGCGAGGGGCCTGGTAGTTGTGCTACAAAGAGCGAGTGCCAAAGCTACTGTGCACAGGCAGAGCATCGCAAGGAGTGTGTGGCCTTCGCCTTGGAAAATGGGCTCCGACCGCCTCCCGCCGCAGAGCAACGCCGTCAAAACGAAAACCAGAATCAAAGCAAAATTGCACAAATACTGCATGGGACAGCTGGCCCGGGCGGATGCACCACGCAGCAAGAGTGTAAGACGTACTGCGGCGTACAAGAACATCGCGAAGAGTGCATTAAGTTTGCCAAAGACAACGGACTCATGAGCGCAAATGAGGCAGACCACGCCCGATTGCTTGTGGGCAAGCCCGGCCCCGGTGGCTGTCGGGGAGAAGAATGCAAAATATACTGCTCTAAAGAAGAGAATCGCGAAGAGTGCTCCGCCTTTGCGCTCAAAAACGGCTTTATCACGAAAGAAAAAGCGGAGCGCGAAGAAAAGTTGCGTACCTTGGAGGGTCCTGGCGGATGCCTAGGAGTTGGTGCGTGCCACGAGTATTGCGCAAACCCAGAGCACCGGGACGAGTGTCGTGCCTTTGCACAAAAAAACAACTTGGGCGGAGTTGGTACAACTACCAATATGCGCCCACTGCAACCGTTGCACCCCAATTTGCCGGAGCGACCACTACAATTGCGCCCTAACGTGGGGAGTACCACGCGCCCAATGCCACTCCCTTCTACCGTGCACCCCGACAAGCCGGAGAACGCTGGATTCCAACCGCAAATACCACAAAATGTACGTCCAGGGCAAAAACCTTTCTTCCAAATGAAAGAGCGCGAGGACTTAAACCCCGCCACCACTTCCAACCTTGGAGCATCTGTTATATCCGCTCTACATCTGTTTCTTAAATTCTAAACTTTCTGTGTGTGCTCTTGCTTTTTGCGCTTGCATAAGCGCCAAGGCAAATGTGAGTGATGCTATAGAAAGGTCTCGAAATAGCACTGGAAACTCGTGCGGGTTAAAAACTACAATAGAAACGAGTAGTACCGTAGCCGCGGTTGAAGGCCAAAATATCTTTATCCCGGAGAGTATCCAAAGCGCAAGCACAATTTCTACCACGCCAAAAAGGTGGAGCAAGGTGATGTCCGGCACATACCCGCGCACAAAACTTGGCAGGTACCCGACCCAGGTATACGGTTCAAACCACGCATCAAGTGCCGGGTACAGCAAGGCAAAAGCCGCACCAAGCCGCATCAAGAGGTATGTGGCTCGCGCTCTCTCAACCATAATTTACTCGACCACCACCGTGCCGAATTGGCTTGAGTTTGTATGGTTGTGGTATTTAAAGCTCCCCGTCTTGTCAAAGGTAAAGGAGTACGTATCGCCAATTTTGCACTGGTCGAAAGATACATCGACAGCATCGCTACAATGTTCTTGGAGCGACGTGCCTGAATACGCCGTGTGTGCGGGGTGCGGTGCGCTTGCAACCCACATATCACCTCCTCCCCCATTAACAAAGGTAATTGTGCCTCCTTTTTTAATTGTTACTGTCTGCGGAGAAAAGCCGGTTGCTGTGAGTGATACTTGCGCGGTCATTAATACATCTGCATCTATAACCTCTGTTTCTGTAACTCCACTGCTCCCCGGTACTGGCATGGCGCTGTTTTCGCCCTGGACAGTATCTCCCGTGGTGGTGTCAGTTGATGGGGCCAGTGCCGAAGACGCTCCGTAGTAGTACCACCATGCGCCTGCCGCCACCACCACAACAAGCACCGCAATAATTGTATTTTTCATATAACGGTAACGATTTTACCTGGTAACTATGCACATGAGTATAGCACAGTGCTAATATGCGCTAAGCACATTCCAGATACGCTGGTCTTCTCCGCCATCGAACTTAAACACAGCCACGCCTCGCAGGCCTAGCTTTTTGGCCAAAGTAACTTTGTCTATCACCGAGAGAGCGTCGCTCCACCACACGATGTTAAAGACGCCGGTATTTTGCGCGGCAAGTGCCGGGCCAGCCACCACCGCTGTAGATGTATACAGCGGCGAGGTGGTCGCTATGTATGTAAAACTTAACTCACCGGCAGAGTTGCGTTGCGGAATCAACCCCAACTGCCCTGCCAGGGCAAAAGCGTACTCTGGGTTGAGAGCCCACTGCATTTTGTAGCGATATCCTTCGATAGAAAGAGGGGTCACTTGGTACTCGTAGCCGTAAGTGGGTATGCCGAGGATTAGTTTGCGCTTGGGAATGTCTTTGGCGACAAGATTTACCACCTTTTCGACCCACTTGGGGTCGGCAACAGGCACATAGGGCCCCTGGTTTGCGGCATTGAGTTTGACATCAACACTGCCCTGGTCGTACGCCATAATTTGTACGCGATCGCAGTATTTATTTATTTGCATATAGTCATTTGCATATGTGCCGGTACCAGTGGGCGGTGTGCCTTCGTAGCGGCTGCTTATTGGCGTGCGCGGCTCTATTGTGCAGTAGACCCATTTGTTGCCCATCCGCATGTAGAGTCCTTTCAAAAAAGTAGAGAAGTAACCGCTTGTTTCCGCCCACTTGCCCTCAAAGTCGATGTCTATACCGTCGAAGCCCTTTTCCTTTACCAAGTTTGCTATCTCATCTTCAAGCGCTATGCGCGTAGTGGTATTGGAAAGGATGCGGTGTATAGCCGCGCCGTCGCTCCACATCACCGATGGTATTACTCTTGTTTTATTTTGTTTTGCCGCGTTTATAAAAGTGGTCCACGGTTCCGCGTCGATACCCAGGGCATCGTACAGAGTGCCGTCGTTTTTGACCGTGTAGCCAAATGGGTGCACGGTGGTTAGGGTTGTAAGGCGCGGCAACACATCCTGCGTTCCTGTCGCCGAGCGCCAGTATGGTATCCACCCGCCCGTTTCAAATGTGGCCGCTTGCGCCCCAAGCGGTGCAAGGAAAAGCAAAAAAACGATGAAAAAGAATATGTTATGCATGAATACCTATTATAGCAGACGGCTATACGAAGTTGGCATTACGAGGTGCCGCATACGGCCCTCGCCCCGCATATTGTCGCGGGTAACAGCGGATGGATATGAAACAAGAGTTCACCGAGCACCGCGATACTCGCGAGCAAAATAAAAAAATTCTGCGGTAAATGTCTTCTAGCCGCGGTTTTTAACCTCAGATATAATCTGACCATCATCCATATGCACTATCTTGCCGGCCAGCTTGGCGTACTCCTCTTCATGCGTAACCATGATGATGGTCTGGCCGTGTTTATGCAGATCTTTAAATATTTCCATAATTCCGCGCGAGGACTCGTTGTCGAGGTTGGCGGTGGGCTCGTCGGCAAAAAGTATTTTTGGCTTGTGGGCGATGGCGCGGGATATGGAGACGCGTTGTTGTTCCCCGCCGGAAAGCTGGCTGGGGAGGTTGTGCAAGCGACTACCCAGCCCGACCATTGTAAGCGCGCTTGTGGCCTGCGCGTATGCCGACTTTTTTGGGTGATTTTGCATCAGGAGAGGAAGCGCGACGTTTTCTAGCGCGGTCAGCTCCGGCAGGAGCGCGTAGTCTTGGAAGACGTAGCCGAACATGTTGAGGCGGAATTTCATCCGCTCGCGCTCGTCCATGGTGTGCGTGTTATGGCCGTCGATTTTTATCTCTCCGCCGGTCGGTTCATCCAGCAACGACATCTGGTAGAGGAAGGTGGACTTGCCAGCGCCGCTGCGCCCCATGATTGCTATAAACTCGCCGTCACGCGCGGTAAAGTCGATACCTTTAAGCACGCGGGTTTCCACATCGCCGTTTTTGAAACTCCGTTGTAAATTTTTTGTCTCAATCATGGTGTTAATTGCGGCCGAGGATTGAGTCGAGCGTATTTTTGCGGATAATCATGCGCGCGGGGATGTATCCAGCGATAAGGGTGGAAAAAACCAGAAGTCCGACGCGGAAAAATGTCGAGTAAAGCGGCGCGACAAGGATGCCGTCGCTGAAAGGAAAGTCGATAGGATGTGCCGCGACGAACGGCACCAAAAAGCCGTATACGAGTACCAAGCCCAGCCCCGAGCCGACCAACGCGTAGAAGACGGACTGAAAGATGTATGATATTTCGATGGCGCGGCCGGTGATGCCGATGCCTTTGAGTATGCCGATGAACTTGCGCCGCGTAATCGCGTTGATAAACACAACGATGAAGATAGTGATGCTCGCCACCACGAGGCCGATTGAGGAGAACGCGGTGCCGAGCATGTTAAACGTGGCGATGATGTCTTTGAGGAACTTGGGCTGGGCATCATCGTAGGTCTGCACTTTTGCGCGCTCGCCGATGCCGCGGGCAAGTAGAGCGTCGCGCACCGACTCGGGTGTCGCGTCCGCGGACAATTTAAGCGCTATTTCGTCGACATTGCCATCGTTGCGTCCGATAAGCGAGCGGAACTGCGAGTCGACCATGTAGGCGCGCATGGACACCTCGTCGACTTTTGATTTCAAAATTCCTTTGACGGTAACCTCGCGCACTACCGCTCCCACTGTCATGCGTATTTTGGTGCCGATGCGGACATTCTCGAGCGTGGTAAACCCGGGCGTCTCGACCGGGAAGTATTGTTTGAGCAAATACCCGCCGATGACCACTTTGTCGTAATCGCCGGGAGAAAGGAACTCGCCTTCGACAATGCTACCCGCGATGCCGGTGACCGCCTGCTCGCTGACGGGGTTAATGCCGACAAGGACCGCGCTGGCGGTATTGGGCTTGTCGGTCTCCTTGCGGGTCTTGTAGTTGGCTTCAAGCACTCCGGCCTCGCGGTAGCGGGACGTATAAACGCTGACTTGCGGCAATGTATCAATCAGAGAAATCAGGTTCGGGCTGTTTTCTATATATTTTTTGTCGCTCAGCGACGATATGATGACATCGCTGGTGTACTGCGTGCGCACGGCATCAACCGCACCCTGGAGCAGGCCGACCAAAATGCCGGAGACAACCACCAGGTTAAGAAAGGTCAGCACCATGACTCCGATAATGAGCCCGGTGGTCCACAAACTCGCCCGGCGCAGGGCGCGTAAGGCAAGAAAGAAGCCGATGCGTATATTGAGCGGCATTTAAGGAAGCGTCGCGATAATGGTGTCTCCTTGATTGAGGCCTGAGAGAATTTCTACTTCCCCCAGGCTGGAGACTCCGCCGAGCGTCACTGCGCGCTCTGCCTGGCTATTGTCGACAAGTACCCGCACAAAAGCCTTGCCGTCGCGGTACGCGACGAGCCCCTGCGGAACCGAAAGAACGCTGGCTTTGGTGTCGGTAGTGATAGCCACGTTGGCGGTCATACCGGGCTTGATGAGCGGATTCTGCGCGTCAAATTGCAGCAGCGCGCGGTAGGTTGAGACGCCGTCGCGCATCGTTTCGGCCGGGTCGATTGATATTACCGATGCAGGAAATATTTTTCCTCCGTACGCGTCGAGTGTAACAGACGCCTTATCCCCCACCGCAATGAGGGCGATATTAATTTCGGGCACGTAACTTTCTATCCGGAAGGCTCCCGTCGAAATCATTGATATTTCGGGCGTATTTGGAGAAACTATTTTGCCGGGTTTGGCGTCTACGACGGTTATAATGCCGCCAAACGGAGCCGATATGAACGTCTTGATCAACTGCGCCTGCGCGGCCGCGACATCGGCGGAGGCCGACTTGACCTGCGCCTCTTGCGCGGAAATGTCCTCCTGCGTGGGGCCTGCTTCTTTGAGCGCTAAATTTTTTCCGCTGGAGTCAAGGTCGGATTTTGCCGACGTAACGGCAGAAATAGAAGCGTTAATGTTCGTGCGCGCGGTGGCGACAGCGACGCTGTATGTATCGAGCATCGTCTGGGAAATCTGCGTCGAGGAGATGGCGCGGTTGATGGCGGCGCCCGCATCGGAGAGCAGGGACGCTATCGCGAACAGATTACTCTGCGCGAGCGAGGCTGCTTGCGATAAGTCCGCCGAGGCGCTAAGTGTGAACACCGCGGCACTCCACGCGACTAGAGCGCTTTCTGCCGCGAGGCGCTTCGACTCGACCGATGTCTTAAGATTGGAGTCGCTCACGGAAAAAGTAAGCGACGGGCTGGTGCGCGGATTGTTTATAAACTGGTCGAGCGTGTTGCGCGTTGCGCCATCGGCGGCGCGGTACGCATCTTGGAGTTCGTCGATAAGAGCCTGCGTATCGCTTGTGACAGAAGATTGCGCGACGGCTATCTCCTCTTGTCGAGTGCCGGCTTTAAGCGATGCGAGTTTGGCTTGCTGGTTTTCAAGCGCGGCTTCTTTTTGGAGGAGCGTGGCGCGCTGGTCGCCGTTCTCCACCACCGCGAGCGTTGTGCCCTGCGGCACGAAGTCCCCTACCGATACATACACCGAGGTGATGCGCCCGCTCTGCGCAAAGCCGAGACTGACCTCTTTTGCCGCGACAACCTTGCCAGAAACGGAGACCTGCTGCACGAATGACTTTAACTCCAGCACTAAAAGCCCGTCCGTACTCCCGCCGCCGCGGAAAAAGAAAAACCATCCTTCAACCAGTACCGCAGCAAGAATGATCGCCCAGATAACCTGCGTGCGGTTAATGTGTTTTATATAAGACAAAGAAAACTTCATTAAAAACAGTCTAACATTTTTTGATTTTGTTTAAAACTTGCGGGCTATTTCTTTTTTGCGCAGGCGCACGCTCTTTGGCGTTACCTCGAGATACTCATCCTCGCTCATACTTTCAAGCCCGCGCTCGATGGTAAGTTCGTACGGCGGCACCAGGTTAATCGCCTCGTCGGAGCCGGAGGCGCGCATGTTGGTGAGCTGTTTGCCTTTTGTGGGGTTTACATACATGTCTTCCCCTTTGGAGGTGTCACCTATGACCTGCCCTTCATACACCTCTGTAGCTGGGCCTAGGTAGAGTACGCCGCGCTCTTGCAGGTTCCACAACGCATAGCCGAGCACTTTGCCGGCTATCATCGACACCATCGAGCCCATGGTGCGCTTTTGCAACTCTCCCGCGTGCGGGCGGAACTCAATAAAACGGGAAGAGAAAATACCCTCACCCTTGGTGTCAAGCACAAAAGCACTGCGATAGCCAAGGAGCCCGCGCGTCGGCCCTTCGAACAAAAGTCGCACCGAGCCATTGTGTACCTTCATATCCTTCATAATTACCTTGCGCTTGCCGAGCCGCTCGATGATGGCGCCTTGATATTGCGTTGGGATGTCAATTATTACCTCCTCAAACGGCTCGAGTACGTTGTTGTTTGCGTCTTTGCGGAAAACAACCTGCGGTTGAGACACCTGCATTTCGTACCCTTCGCGGCGCATATGCTCGAGCAAAATAGCGATGTGTAGCTCGCCGCGGCCGGAGAGGCACATGGCATCCGCTTGAGAAAAGTCGACCTTAAGCCCCACGTTGACCTCGAGCTCACGCACCAGCCGCTCGCGCAGCTGGCGGCCAGTGACAAACTTGCCCTCGCGACCGGCAAATGGAGACGCGTTTGGCATCAGGTTGAGCGAAATAGTCGGCTCGTCGACCGCTATCGCCGGCAGTGGCTCGGCGGTGGCGTCGGCACACACTGTTTCACCGATGTTGATGTCGGGTAGCCCAGCCAAGAGCACAATGTCGCCGGCTTGTGCGCGCTCGGCTTCAACTCGCTCGAGCCCTTTAAAGGAAAACAGTTTAACAATTTTGCCGGCGCGGGCGACACCCTCGGCGTTTTTAACAAAGACACTCTGCCCTGCCAAGACCTCGCCATCGTACACGCGCACCACCGCCAGCCGACCCAAAAACGTGTCGTACGCAAGGTTAAAGGGCTGAAGCCGCAATGGTTTCCCTGCATGCTCGACTGATGAGGCCGGCGGCACGTGCAAAAGCACCGAGTCCAAAAGTGGAGTCAAGTCGCTTGACTCGTCCGACAAGTTTTTTTTGGCAATACCCTGCCGGCCGATTGAATACACGACCGGAAAATTGATCTGCTCGTCGTTTGCGCCGAGCTCCATAAACAGCTCCAGCACCTGCTCTTCACACGCCGCTGGGTTGGCGGCGGGCTTGTCGATTTTGTTTATGACGACAATGGGTTTAAGCCCGAGCTCGAGCGACTTTTTTAAAACAAAGCGTGTCTGCGGCATGGGCCCTTCCTGCGCATCTACCACCAAAAGTACGCAGTCTATAGAGCGCAAAACACGCTCGACCTCGCTGCCAAAGTCGGCGTGCCCCGGGGTGTCGACAATATTTATCTTGGTCCCTTTGTATGGTACCGATGCGTTTTTTGAGTATATTGTGATGCCGCGCTCTTGCTCGAGCGAGTCGGAGTCCATAGAGACGCCTTCCTTGGCGACGCCGGTTTGGCGCAGAAGTGCGTCGGTGAGCGTGGTCTTACCGTGGTCTACGTGCGCAATAATAGCAATGTTGCGAATTTCCATAGCAATAAAAAAACCCGGGCACCCCGAGCAGTGCTTTTATTATACGCCACAAAGCGCTTTAGTACAATAGATGTGCGCGACTAAAGAGCTAACGGTCGCTTTTATCTCTTTGTCCCCTATTTTCCCTCTGGTCCTTGCGGTCGAAGTTCTTAGAGGTCGTACTTGCATTGCCGAAGTCTACATTGGCTATAGACGAGCTGTTTTTAATGGTTATCGGCGGTGGCGGCGTGCTCGTCTGGAACCAACCTTTTTGCGGGACTTCACGCACAGTGTAGGTGCCGTCTGCGAGGTTGCTAAAGGAGTAGTTGCCGTTTGTATCAGTCACTTCGGTTTCTACTATCTCTTTATTTTTCCAAAAACCCCACTTAAATCCACGCCACCAGTAAAAGCCCTGCGGCCGCGGAGTCGTAGTGTCATATAGGTTGATGGTCCAACCCATGAGGCCCGGCTCGCTCGCATCCTTTATACCGTTGTGGTTCAAGTCATTATACTTTTTCCCGCTTATCGAGCCGGTGCCCGCTTGGATTGGCGGTGTGGATGTTGCCAACACGATAAGCGCTTCGCTCAAGCAGGTGGAAGTGGCCGCCGCATTGAACTCGTCTCCGCTATATACTGCCTGCCACCAATAGGTGCCAGGAGTGTTGAATTGGAGTGTGTCGGAGTTTGGCACAATTGCACTAGCCACTACTTTGCTTCCGGCACTCACGGCTCCCGTGGTGCAGATATTGTTAGTGTAGACAGAGTAGGCAACGGTGCCGGTTGCTGCAGCCGTTGCATTATGAAGCACAGCAGTGTCGTAGACACTTTCACCCGCCCAAATTGAAGTTGTGGTAGAGAGCACGGTGGTAATGGAAGTATTTGGCGCAATGGGGATAAGCGGCTCGCATGTGCCGCCTACTGCGGCATACACGTCTGTTTGCCCGTTATAATGCACCAGGTACGAAAGCCCTGTTGCAGGCACAGTTGTGGTGCTCGACGTGGCGATGCCGTTTATAAGCGGCACGGCACTTTGTATAGCAGGGCTGCCACTGCACACCGTGTTGGAATAGAGGTTAAAGTTGACGGTTCCTTCCGGCATGGGACCGGTAGTTGAGGCGACCGAGACATAGTCGTGAACCACGGTGCCGATGGCGGCCGTGGTGGTAGTACTTCCACCAGTGTTGAGTATAGTAGTCTCCACCGTAGGGACCGTGTCGGCACGAACGAGCATAACCGCCAAGGAAAAGGCGACGGCCATAGCCCCGACTATAAACAAAATAAGTGGAACACGAGAGAGTGTAAGGGTGCGAGTATGCATAATAGTAGTGATTATTATTAGGTAACCACTATGTAGACGAGCGCTAAAAGCACTACTTACTCAAAAAACAGTAGAGCAACATTAAATATACTTATAGTCAAGTTTCTACTCAAACTCAAACAAGAGGTTGCGGAAGTTTTGCACACGGTCTTTTTTGTCTATCGCTATCCCCTCTTTTTTATACAGACGCATGCGTTCTTTGCGATGGCGCGCATCAACCCAGATGCGCCCGTTTGCATATACGATGCGATGCCATGGAATACGATGCTCGCCACGCTCCCATGCGTGCCCCAAAATATTGCTCACGCTGCGCGCGGCCTGACCGCCGCCGCCGGCGGCGCGCGCAATCCTGCCATAGGTAGTGACTTTTCCTTCTGGCACAGAAAGTGCCACCACAACTACCCGATCGCTAAAGGTTTGCATTACCAGCTTCGCATCATGTCTATTTCGCGTGATTGAGAAGTAATAATTTGGTCGGCAAGTTTTTGCATCTCCTCGCGGCCACTACCTGCAGCCAACATGCGAGCCATCATAATAGCCATCTCATGGTGTGGAATCATTTGTCGGATAAACTCAAGGTCAAAATCTTCTGCACTTCGAAGTTCTTCGAGGTCCCCCTCCGCACTAATCATATACATACCTCCACGATCCATCATACCCATGCCGGAAGGTGTACTTTCAATAGGAACTTGTGTACCGAACCAATCTTCATACCAGGTGCGCATTTCACTGTTTTCGCGTGTTTGCGCCTCGATAATACCTTCTGCAAGTGAGAGAATGTCTGGTCGTTTAGAGCGTTCTAGTGCTAATTCTGCCATCGCAATTGCACCGTTGTGGTGAGGAATCATCTCTTCAATAAAATGCCGATCGATGGTTTCTGACATGGAACTGTTCCCATTGTCTCCCCACACCATGCCCATAGATCCATTTGGCAGCATCACTGGCGGAGCGATGAATATACCAATAATAATTCCAACAAGAAGACCTGCGACACCGTATAGTATGTTGTTATTCATATATTTTTAATTAAATAATTTCTAAACCAAGACTAATGTAAAAACTCTTGTTGTTTGTTGGCGGTTTCAAACTTCTAACGCAACGAGTCTGTTAATGACTTCATCGGGCTTCTCATAGTCTAGCACCGCTCTCGGACGGTCGTTGAGGCGCCTCTGCGCCCGCTTGATCTGATACCGAGACACC
>Ga0209542_10015807_pt1 | contig 12603 bp, 11 predicted proteins | sample RifCSPhighO2_01_FD_184028 | JGI IMG/M metagenome (GOLD analysis project Ga0209542, IMG submission 184028) | Soil microbial communities from Rifle, Colorado - Rifle CSP2_plank highO2_0.1 (SPAdes) (version 2) | ecosystem: Environmental > Terrestrial > Deep subsurface > Rock core/Sediment ...
CATTAATAACATTTGGAAAAGTAGTTAAAGCTACCTGTGTTTGTTTGGGTCTAGATGGAATTACTACTTTTACTGTTTCTTTTAAGATGGCCGGAGGAACAGGAGTTAGTCTAAACTGTTCAGGGTTTGTGACATGATCCAGTTGAGTTTGAATTGTAGATGCCTGACCTACTAAGGTTTGAAGATCAGCCATAGCCTGATTAATTTGTTTTGAATAATCAACAGGAATAGGAGCAGGTTGAGCTGAGGCTGTTTTGATGTGCCCAAGAGTTCTTTCTGTATCGATTATTTTAAATTTTAGATCTTGAGCCTCTTTTGCCAAATTTACTGTTTTTGCTAAATCATCCTTACTCGGAAGTTTAGAACTGGGGATAAGAGCATTAGCTGGTTGAGGTGCAGGCTGGGCAGTTTGAGGAGCTGAAGAAGCAGTTGTGGTTGCGACAGGAGCTATTCTACTCTGTAGTCCCGCTAGAAATGTAGTAAATCTGGTTGCAAACAAGGGCACTTCTTTATAAGTTTTATTACTTTTTTTCCAAACTCTTTTTGTAGGGGAATAAATAGCTTTAAAAAATGCTACTACCCAATAATCCAGTGGTCTTGAGGCAAAAGGTAAAAATGCAAAAGCTACGCCTGAAAGGGTAAGAATAATAATTAATGGCCATGCCACTAATGGATATTTAACTGCGACTGTAACAAAAATTATATAAGCAGTTCCGCAACCGGAAGCTAGATATAAAAACTGTTTTAGAGTCATATCTCCAACCAGATGAAACTGGAAGGAGGTAACATTTTGTGGTATTGGATGTGGTTCCATATTCAAAAGAAGCATATAACGTGAAAAAACTATAGTCTAGATGTACAAACTGGGTCATTTAAGCACAAACTTGACAAGATTAGAGCTAACTGATATCTTGAGAAACGTGGTGCATCATTCCGTGTAGCCCCAGGCGAAGTGGAAGAAGATGCAAAAAGGGAATGTTGTGTAAATCAACAGCTGTGCCGCAACTGTAATCCCGCGAAGCGTTCGCGAAGTGGGAAAGCCAGGAGACCGACCACGATTAACCCTGAGAGAAGTTGAAGGGTCCCGATACAGGAACAATATGCCAGTCTTAGAACTCGAAAGAGGTAATTTACCAACTCCAATACATTCGCCCGAAATTGCTAGCTTGCAGCGAACTGTAGTACCAGAAATTTTCATTAAAGCATTTGCTGAAAAACTAGTGGTTGTTGAGACTCCAGGATTTAAAAAAGATCTAGTTGAGATCAATGATCTTCAAAGAAAATTTAATAGAGCTTTAGGTGTTGATACTGATGAAGAAGGTATCAGAAATTACAATCCTGTGTTAGCAAGATGGAGATATGAAACGTTGGTAACGGATGAAGAAAGGGAGCAATTTAGAAATCATGAAGCAAAGCAGGTAGAAACAGCTTTAAGAGAAAGATACGATAGTGCTGAAAGCAGTTTAATTTATTCCATTGATGAAAATCAAAGGCTTAGAAACAGCAAGATTTTCCCTACAGAAGCCTTCGCTGCAGGTATACAAAGGGGTGTAGCTTATCTTAGGCAACAAGGTTCCCCGGATTCTGAGCGCGAAGAGAAAGAAGTAGAGGGGTTTTTAAAAGTAGAAAGAGTAATGGTTGATCCGGAAACTCCAGTGAATACTAAAATGATGGTTATTTCTCCTCCTAGTAAGATGGACGGTACGATTTATGTAAAAAACTTTGTTGATTTTTATGAACTACAAGAAATTCAGGGTAAAAAAGTAGTAAAAATGACAAGATTTGCCTCAGATGCCAGTTACCCAGAGGAACTCTCGGATGCCTATTTATTGTCACATCCTACCAGGATAGATACAGATGAAAGGAATGTACATGAAATCTTTAGAGAAAAGTTTGAAAGTAAAAAAGGAGCTTTGGAGGAAAGTAAAATGAAAGAAGTTATAGTAGGCAGTCAGGGTAGGATTAGGTATTTTGTGGAGGCTCTCTGCGAAGGTGATCCTGAAAGTATAGCTTTGTCTTTTAACGCAGTTCTAAATGGAGCAGATATGCTCAGAAGAACTGTTGATCAGATGAAAAATGTGATTTTGCCAGCATTTAAAAGCGTTAGGGATGAAGTGGATTGGTTGGGTAGGCAGGTGGTAGAGAGAATAGCAGCAGCTTGTGGGACGTCTAGTGGATTCAGTCTTAAGAAAGGATTTAAGATCAAATCTAGTTCTAAATCTGGGTCTCTTGATGCCTTATCTACTTTATTAGCTGGAAGTGACGAGCACGGATCTTTAAAGTTTAAATGTGAGAATTGTGACAGAACTAATATAAGACCTAGAGGGGAATTATTAGATAAGTGTCAGCATTGTCACAGCAGCGTATCTTGTTAGATAAATATCTAGCTTCAAAAGCGTCAGAATAAAATCAAATACCTCCCCCAATTTAGGATTTGACAGTAAGTTAATCAAAGCACAAAATTGACTGTTGACAGCATACAGTACACATAGTAAAATGTACATACCAGAGATGTACTAAATATGCCAAGGAAAAAGAATCGTTTTGAGTGGGATTTTGGAAATACGAGTCATCTTTGGGCAAGACATCAGGTACGACCCTTTGAAGCAGAAGAGGTTGTGGAGGATCGTCATGGAATGAGAGGACCGGATGAGTTTCATTCTAAAAACGAGATCCGTTTTACAGTAATTGGCAGAACTAGAAATGGAAGAATACTATTTTTGGTGTTTACTATAAGAAGCAGCCGTATACGTGTTCTGCATGGGCGGGATGCAAAAAGAAAGGAGGCGAAACTATATGAAGAAAAAATTAGTACTACCTAGATTTAAAAATGAGGAACAGGAGCATGATTTTTGGGAGAAAATTGATTTATCTGATTATTATGAGGCAAGTGATTTTAGGCATTTTGATTTGGAACAATTCTTAAAAGAACATAGTGAGCCTAAGACAACCAGGATAACCATACGTATCCCAACAGATATTGTTAAACGCTATAAGCAGAAGGCTTCACAAGTTGATATTCCATATCAAAGCTTAATGAAACAACAACTGGCAAAACTTTAGCCTCAATTTCATCAGGATTTTATCAGATTAATATCAAGCAGTTCGACTTCGCTCACTGTAAACTCTATCAAGAAAGGATTTGACAGTAAGTTCATTAAAGCTCTATGCTGAAATCAGTCCATAGAGTTTTGGAAAAACTTAACGTCCAAAAAAACTATGGTACTTGAAAGAGAAAATATGGCAGAAGAAGCAACAATAGATAGATTAACTACAGAGGATGAGTCTACCAATGGAGAGCACAGGATGGAAAATCCACCAGATACAAACAGGCATGAACCCAATGAGGCTCTTAGTCGTTATGAGATCCTAGTGAGAAGAAGGGAAGACGAAGCGCGTGCAGAGGAAGATAAGAGGAAAGAAAAAGAAAAAGATCCTGAATTGGAAGGAAAGATAATAGCGCGAAAAATTATAGCCTTAGAAACTAAGCTTAAGTATGAAGAAAGATATAACGAACAAAATGGTCCGTATATAGATAAGTTATATCGGGAATTAAAAGAATGCGTTTCGCTGATTAAGCAACAAAGACACAATCAAGATGATTGGGATCCTAGCAAAGAATACGAGAAGCCTGATAAATATACTTCTGTTGAGGATGCTCATGCCAAAATGGTGGCAGAAATATCAGAAGCAAATAAGACTGTAACATCTGGAAAGGGTGAGGAAACCATCCCTACGGACCAACCCTTGCCAGATCGTTCTCTTGGTGAATTGAGAATACTGTCTCGTGCTACTGGAGCAGAGGAAGTAGCTTCCGATTTATCAATTTATTTTAAAAAGGCTAAAGATATCGGATTATTAAAGGAAGTAGATGCTTACTTAGCCTCATTCTATATGACAGAGGTTGAAAAGGCGACAAGTCCTGGCAAAGTTCTTAAAGATATGGAGGACATGCGTTCCTATATAACTAAGGCCGGGATTGATAAGTTTTATTCATTGAGGAAGGGTAATTCAGAGATTGATAAGCTAGCTGAGGTTTGGGAACCGTATATAGATTTGGCATTTGAAAGGTTTAGAAAAAAGCTTTTCGGAGAAGAATCTGCTGACTATATACCTGGTGAATTTCAACTGGCAGGTGAGGAAAACGAGAGTCAAGCAGAATCTAAGGATTTGTTCTGGGTACCTAGCCCTCATTACCCGGATTATTATATTGTTACAGCTTCTACCCCAGAAGAATTTAATATAGCTAAAGATACTTTCCTGCAAATGGTTAAGGGTGGTGCTATTGGTCATTCTCCAGATAAAATTCTTCAGCACATGGAAAATTTTGCCAAGGCTTTGGGACATCAAGGAGTCATGGAAGGGAAGAAGGGATTTGTTACAGAGGGTTTTATGGAAGAGCTGCGCCAAGAGTTTGAAGGAGTTTCTTATATTTATGGTGCAGATTATTCTAATGAAACCTACAATGCTGAGCAAGCTCATGCCTTTGGAAACGCCTTAGCCTTGCACGAGGGTCCTCAGAGATGGATAAGATTGGCTAGATCAGGGCAGGGTCAGGTAGGAGCATTTCTTTGGAAATGGGATAAGGATCCTAGAATGACTCTTTTTCATAATCCCAGTGGCTCCAGAGGCCAAATAGGTAACGATACGATTACCCAGCACTTCCTGCAAGCTGAAATTAAACGCCAGATCATAGAGGAGGCCATTGGTATTCAGCTTAAAAATTATGATACTAACTTAAACATGGATAGTCCTGAAGCAAAATTAAACTGGGAGCTTAATTTAGACCGGATTCAGCATGAGATTAGAAACGGTAAGAAGGTGTCCGAATTAAGTAAGCTTGATCAGGGGAGATATAATGCCGGAAAGAATAATCTGGAAAGAATAGGGTTGCATCAAAACGACGATCTATTTAAAAACCTGTATGAAGGATTTGATAAAGGTGATGCTAATATTAAAAATTATCAAAGGTTTAAAGATATAGGGGCAGATCAATTAGATCAATTACCACCTAACCTTAAACGGTCTGTGGCTTTGGGTCGGATTCAAACAGCCTTAAGTGAGGGTAAGCCGTTAAGTAAAGAGGATCAGGAATTATATGATGCTGCATACAAAGCGGCTGCATCTAATTTTGAAGTGGCTTTTCAAATGGTAGGAGTAACAGGAGAGAAGGTTAGAAGAGGCGGCGGTCTATTCTTCGTTGACAAAAATCCTTATATTCAGACCTATAGAAGGCTGCAATTCATTCCTGATAAAAAACTTACTTCCAAGCAAAGATTGACCAGGGAGAGAGCCAGGGTACTTATTCTATTAAGGAATAATGATAGGAAAATTGAATCTCTTACTGATGAAGACAAGAAAATTTATCAGGAAATACCTGTTGAGAATCAAAAAGATGTTATTGACTATATGCCTGTTTATCAGGCGGAAAAGTTTGTGCAGTTTGCAGAAACCTGGACAAAAATTAAATATGGAGATGATGCTCAGTTTTGGAAAGACCATGATCCAAAGACATTAACAGATAAAATTGCTCAAGATATAAGAAAAAAGAATAGAGAGGAGTATGGAGAGAAAGGAGAAATGAAAAATTTTAAGGCTCAATATCGGGCTGAAAAAACAAAAGCAGCCCGTATACAGGCAGGCTATGAAATACAAAGAAAGGGGTTTGAGGCTAAACTTTATGATGAAGACGGAAAACCAATGATGCTTAAAAGACCAAAGATTAATCCTGATGGGTCTAGAGAAGTAGAAGAAGTAGAGGTAGATTTTAATATTGCTATTGATCATATTTATTCCCGTTGGACCTCACATACCTATTGGGGTTATCAGCCTGAAAATAGGCATATGCTTTTAGATCCTGAAATTTTTGCGGCAGCCAAACGTATTAGAAATGGAGAGTCAAGGCCAGAAGATGAAGATATGCTGGCCACCCAATTATTAATTACAGACCCGACCCTCTGCCGGGTTAAAGCTTTCCCTGGCGATCAAATGCAAAAAGAGATCACTCTTTTGCAGGCTGCAGTAGAAGAATCTTATCAGGGTCATTGGAGAATAGATAGAAATATGCATAGATTATTCTTACCTCCTGATGGTAACCCAGATATGATGCGTATGGGCTATTTACAAGAAGATTACGGAGGTATTAGTAGATTTGTGATGCGCTGTCGGGATTTAATTGCCACTCAACCTAAAAGATATGCCAGAAGAATGGGTGCCAGGATCGCAGATATTCCTATGGAAGTTTCCTCTATGCCTGATATCTGGGGACAAGAAGGAGTATTAGGAGCTGTCGGTATGTTTGCAGATCAGATTGATAAAGTGTCAGAGCAAAAAGCGGCTGGTCAATTTGCGCTGACCAAATTCAATGATCAATTATATAAATTTGGGCCACAGTTATTTAATGCTTTTGTTGGGCAGATTGCTCAGGATGGCGGTGTAGAAGTTGATGTAGAGGGGCTTTTGGAGAAGCCGACTAATAATTCTGATAAATTACAAAAATTTAGAAGTGAGATGTTTAGCTTAAGTTATCCGCAATTTGAGAATGATATGTTCTATGCATATAAACAGTCTTTTGAGAGATTAGAGAAGGTATTACAGATTATGAGAAAGATGGAATCCAGTGTCAGAAATGCTCAAGGTGCTTTGTTATTGGAAAAGGTGGATATATTTTTACCTGATGGGAGTTTTAATCCTGATATTGCTGATGATAGATCAACCGGTTCTTCAAGACACAGTGAAAAAATATTTTATGATACGTATATTCACTGGCTTATCTCTACAGGTAAAGGTGGAGGAGTAGAAGCCTATCCTGATGATGCACCGCTTTATGCCTGGTTGCAAAATATCATTACAGCTGATGAAAAGAAGAAGAGGAATAAGAGAAAGATCTCTGATTGGTTATTTGATAAAATGGGACGTTAATTTTAAGAAGCGTCTTATTCCTGACGGTTATTAGGATCATCAGTAGGCCAAGATTCTGTCGAATCATCGTAGCCTGTAGACTTATCATAGATATTTTCTGGTCTATTGGCCTCTTGCGTTGATTTACCTTTAAATAGTCTACTTCCTACTTGAGCAAACGTTTTCCTTATTTGTGGTCTAGGTTTTCCACCACCTCCAGCTACCTCTTCCATCCTTGCACCAAATCCCTTCTTTTCATAAGGATCATCATACCATTTCTTTCTGAATTGACTTAAATCAGTCCCAACAGCACCGACTTTTTCACCAAACTGGTTTTGATATCCTCTTCCACTCTGTATATTCCCCTGAAGTTCTCTACTGAATAAATCACCGGCAGCTCCTGGTTTGCCAATTGATTTACAGATAATATCCGGGATAGAAGGTAGCGCTACTAAGGCCGCGAAAGCAAGTAAGATTCTTAAAAAAGAAAGATCCATGCTCCCAAATAAAGGTAGTTTGTAAGTAGTAGTGATAGCTAGTTGACTCTGTATTATTGGACTTAAATGACTGTTTTGGTCTCCTAATAAATAGCCTGCAAAGTATATAACAGCTGCTACAGCTGGGAATGAAAGAGCATTGCAAAGGATGTTCCTTATCCAATCAATAGCAATTTCTTGTCTGCCTGGCAAAGTAGAAACAATAATATGGAAAGGTCCCGTAATAGTTAAAAAAACAATTGTTAAATAACAGTTTATTAAACGGAGAAGTAGCTTTCCCATAGAATAAAGAATAATAAATATAGCTGCAAAGGCGACTACAAATTGTAGAATAAAAGGAGGATTTAGAAATCCTATTAATCCAAAGGCCGGTGGAATGACATAAGAGCCAATTGCTCCACCAGCAGCTGAACATAGAGCAAAACCTGCCGTACCAAGAATAGGACCTATAAAAGGTCCGACTCCCGGAACACTAGTAGGAAGAAAGAAGCAACCAATACCAGCTACAGCAGATCCTAGCATAGGTCCTACTGCTGCTCCGAATTGATAAGCAGCAAAACCTGTAAAACCTCTAATTATAGTTTCAGCAGTATTGCCTACATGATTTTTAACTTCTGTAAAGTCAAAAGAATCCGTACTCCTTATTTGACGCCAAACATCATCTAAGGCTTGTCCTATATCTCCACGTTGAATTGCACCTGCGAAAGGACTTAAAAGAGTTAAAACACTTTTGTCTCTTAATTCTTTAGTTAAAGGTTGGGGGTCATTAATTTCTGGGTCTGTTTGAGCTGATTGAAAATAGTATCCTACTAGATCTGTTCCTACAAAAGCCATGTCAGTAGCAAGTGAGGCAATAAAATAGCTAAAAGTTATTAAGATTAATCCGATCACCAGTCCTGGTAGCGCTGCCTGAGCTGTTATAACAGTTTGAGGATTAATTCTTTGTCTAAACATGACCATTATTCCAATAGTTACAAAAATAAGAATCATAACTAGATAAGTAATATTTCTTGAAACTTGCCATAATTTAATAACAGGGCTTAAAATTGCGTTTCCAGAACCTCCTACCTGTGCCTTAGCTTCTTTTATTATGCCTAAGTCCTGTCCAACGATTGCCAAATAGTCTGTAACTTTAGAAGGTGGAGTCTGATACATGCCTATAAGAATAGAAGTTGTTACTCCGAGTGCTCCTCCTGAAAGATTAGTTTTAGATAGTACTGGAACAGATTGAACTAGTCCTTCTGCATTTTTTTGAAGCTGATAGGTTACGCATGGTTGGCCAATAATAGATCCACCTACAGCTAAACAGGAAAATGTATGAAACATATTAAAAATCATCAAATCTGTATAAGCTGGGGAGGTCTGAGAAATATAGGAAGGAAGAGGAATTGTGGCTGAAGGAGTGGCATTTTGAGCAAAAGCAGGAGAAGGGTATAGCGTATAGAGTATAAGGTATAGTGTAAAAGCAAGGAAAAGAATAAATCCCTTTATACTCCATACTTTATACTTTATACTTCTTCCGAATGGGGCAGACATATTCTTAGAGTACTCTAAATTAAGAACTTTTTGCAACTCCTAAGGGGCACATTTAACTTTATCAGCGAACACCTCACATAAAGTCCTAATATCAAAGCTAGTTACATGTACTCCTGTAAAACCTTCAATAAGTTTTAAGACTATCCAAGCGAGTGCCATAAAAAGTATCCCAAGGAATGCCCATGCAACTGTTTGATGAGCAGCTTGAATAGCTTTGGGTTCTCCTCCGGAAGTTATATATTTTATTCCTGCTGTTACTAATACAACTAATAAAGCTATAAATCCTAGTCCCGCAGCAACAGAGATAAAATTGCTAAAAACTTCTTCTATTTCCTTTAATCCTGCTGGTTCTGGACCCATATAATAAAAGTAGCATTAAAAGGGGTCAAAGATCAATCCCGAAAGGTTTAAGGATTATAAACCTTTAGCCTCTGGGTTTGGAGTTGGAATATGAAGTTGATCGAGATTCTCAAATCCTAAAAATTGACCAGCTACTCTTGCCAGAGCATAAGCAATAGCTAAAACAGCCAAACCTATTAGAGCATTAATAATTCTATTTCTGGCTTTTCCTACGTTTTCTTTTTCTCCGCCTGATGTAATCCATTCAAACGCTCCCCAGATAAGCATTATTAAAACTACTACTATAGCAACCGCAAATGCTACTGATAAGGCATTGGAAATAAAATCTCCTATAGTAACGAAACCGCCTTTTGCAGGTTTGTTTATACCTATATTTCCATCTCCTGTTGCAGCTAAAACTTGCATTGGTAAAATAAGAAGAGAGGTGATTGTAGCCCAAACAGAAGTTAACTTTTTCATTACAAGTTAATAATAGTCACAATCAAAATTGCTTGTCAAGTTCCATCTTTTTGTTCGACAAAAAACTGGAAGCCTGTAAATACTCCCAGAACCTGAATTATGGCAAAAGCAGCTGCGAGAATCACAACCCCGATTATGGCATTGATAATTTTATTTCTGGCTTTTCCTACTTTTTCTTTATCTCCTTCAGAGGTTATCCAATCAAACGCTCCCCAAATAAGCATGAATACTAAAACAACCATGGAGATAGCATAAATTACTTCTATTAAGTTACTAAAAAAATTTCCAATCCCCTCTGCTCCAACTCCAAATTCTTTAATAGAATCAGGAGGATCAATTTTTCCAAGATCTGCAACATCAGCTAAAAGAGTTTTTGTCATGTTAAAAAATAGAAAAATCAATATCAAATGCTTTCATAATATAATCTATCATAAAGAATGCCACCATTAATATTAGAAATCCAATAATAGCATGATTCATCATTTCTCGTGCTTTTGCAATTTCTTCTTTTTCCCCTCCGGCCTTCAAATAAAAAAATGCTCCTATTAAAAAATAAATAATGACAATTCCTGCAGTTACCTCAAACATAGGCACCATTAATTTGCTGGTGGCATCGCCAAGATTCTCTATATCCCCAAATCCAAATTTTTCACCAATCTTAACATCCGCGATTAATTTACTCAGAAAGGCAACCCTCCTTTTGGTGTGAATATTTGACCTGCATATGTTGCTAGAGTATATGATCCTGCTACAAACAAAAGTCCTATCAAGGCCCATTTTATCTTTTCCCGGGCTTTTGCTAGATTTTCTTTATCTCCTGCCGCAAAAATATAGGATAAGGCTCCCCAGAGAAGATAATAGAACGCTAAAAATGCAGCAGCCATAATAGCAATACTAAGAAGGTCGGAAAGCACAGATCCCAGATTAGCTGTGTCTCCCTTGAATTTTAGATTAGGAGGATTATCTATATTGCCACTAAAACCTGGTAGTGATAAAGCAAGTTTATTCATATTCATTTTCCAAATCCTCCAAATTTACCTAAACCAAGTATATCAATACTGAGGATCTGCATCAAAAGTATTGAGAATATTACAATCAATAGTCCAATGATAGCAGAAGTAAACCTGTCTCTGCCTGCATGAAGAGTATCAGGGTTGCCCGCAGATGTAATCATCTGAAATGCTCCCAAAAGCATTAATAAAAAGGCTAATCCTCCGCTAATAGCCGTAGCAAATTTCAATAAATCTGTAACAAACGCCTTAGGTTCTGTATGAATACACCCAATAGCAGTAGAAATTCCAGGTTCAGCATCCGTACCACATTGGATTCCCCCACCTGAGACTGGATTTACAGGGGGAACTGATGGTGTTTGTGGTTGCACCCCATACCGACAACTTTTACCCCTCCCTATTGTCCAACATGTATATTGGGAACAGCCAGAACCGCTTGAACATGCACTATCATCGGAACAGTTTTGATTCTTTGTAGAGCAAAGATTAGAACCATGTACACATCTCCCGGGTTTATTACTAGCGGTTTTTTCACAGACATAATCCTGACAACCACTATTTGAATTGCACTGCGGGCTAGTCTCACAACTAGTGGGCAGACTAGTGCAAGCAGAGATCGACTCTAATATACATTCACATCTTGGGGTAGTTCCTGGAATAAAATTTGTTTTATAGCCCTGAAAACAATTATTAGTAAATGCATATGTTTTTGGCCTGGAGGGTAATACTTGAACAGTACATTTTCCTGTACAACTTGAATCAGTTGGATTACATGCGGGTGGATTAAGAGACACACAGCTTTGAGTATCGTCGCAATGGAAATAGGGATTATTTGCGTATAGTTGACAGGCCGTAAAATCATTTTTATAAAAGTCGTTATAACAAGGGTGACCGTTTACGCAATCATATTGTACAGAAAGACAAACACCATCCGAACAGGCTTGTTCACTGGCATCTGTATCTATAGGACATGTAGTCTCTTGTGCTTGTACTATTTTAGGTAGAAAAAATAAACCGATTGTTAAAAACCATAGACAAATTACTATTTTGGACATTAAGAAAAGCTTACCACAAAGATCAGAGAGGAGGCAAAATGTGTTAAAATTTTAGGATAATGTTTCCCCGTCTCTTTATTATTTTTCTTTTGATCTTCAGTGTTATTTTTATTGCATCTTCAGTCAGAGCAGACGAAATTCAAGACATACAGAATCAAATTGATCAGCTTAATAAAGTCAGGGAGCTTTCTGTTAAAGCTACAAAGCCCTTAGAGGGTCAACTTGAGGGTTTGCAAAGACAATTAGCGCAAATTCAAGCAAGTATTAATGGTTTAACTATAACTATAAATAAAAAACAAAAAGATTTAGATTTACGAGAAGAGAAGTTGGCTCTTCAGCAGGCTTTATTAGAAAAAAGGGTAAGGCAATATTATATTAGATCCTATTTAACAAATCCTTTACTTGTAATTTTATCTTCCCTACATGCAGGGGATTTATTTAGGGAATTATCTTACAGGCAAACTGTAGCCAAAGAAGATAGGATGATCATAACTTCTGTAACATCAGAGGTAATTGATCTTTTAACAGAAAAAACAAAGTTAGAAAAAGATAAGAGCAAGCTTGCTCTTTTGCAGGCAGAAGTAGATAAAAATGCTGCATTTATCGGAGGTGAAGTTAAAAAGGCAAAAGCATACCAAGCAACTTTATCTTCCCAGATTGCATCCTTAACTGCTAAACAACAATCAATTTTGGCTTCCCGTTTGGCTTCTTTAAATATTCCTTTATATGCAAGTGCTGGAGGAAGCTGTTCCAGCGATTTAACTAACGGAAAAGATCCCGGATTTT
>Ga0209542_10015808_pt1 | contig 12602 bp, 13 predicted proteins | sample RifCSPhighO2_01_FD_184028 | JGI IMG/M metagenome (GOLD analysis project Ga0209542, IMG submission 184028) | Soil microbial communities from Rifle, Colorado - Rifle CSP2_plank highO2_0.1 (SPAdes) (version 2) | ecosystem: Environmental > Terrestrial > Deep subsurface > Rock core/Sediment ...
CCTCTCGGGTGCGAACAAAGAGCCCCGAGAGGGCTAGATTTCATAAAAAATTTGATATTAAATGTAATTGTCGGCTATTGTTATTTAGTTAAAATCTGTGGTGGTGGAAATGTTCATTTATAATTGAGAGTTGCCCGCCCGCTTTTTTGCTTCTTTTTTGAAGAAGAAGATTTTTTGGCAAATCGAAGGTTTTTTAAAGTTCAGAGTTATATTAATATTGATATGTTCCCCGGTATGGTCTTTTAGGCAATGCCGGGCTTTTATTATTTTAATTCTATTGATTTAGCTATCTTTTTGTCTATGCAAAAAGAAGAATTGCAAGTTTTCTTTAGATAATTTGAAGAAGTTGTGCAAAAGTAGATATTTTCTACTTTCTTTCCCAATTTCTGGACTTTTCTTATAGCTAGAACAAAATCCTCATCTCCAGATATAATCAAGGCAGTATCGTAAAGATTTTCGTAAGCTCCACTTATTAGGTCTGTAGCCAAGTAAATATCATCTCCTTTAACTTCAAATACAAAAGTTCCATTTTCTCTTTCATGTTTTCTCATTCTCGCAAGAACAACATTAAAGCCAGGTATTCTTCTAAGAGCATCAAAGAACTTTTGCTGTTCCCAATATTTCTTAGAATCTACACTTATATCAAGAGGCGCATTGTAGTAAAAGATGGAAACAAGAAGCCTATCTTTTTTCAGTATGTTGACAAGTTTCTGAAAATCTATTTTTAAAACTCCCAAATCTTTTAAGCTATAGTAAAGATTGCTTCCATCAATGAATATCATCACTCTTTCTTTATCAGTCATAAATTATTAATAGAAAACTGCTTAATAAATATTTAGATATAAAACCCCAGGTTTGCACAAAGTCAATCCAGGGGATAAGTATTTTTCTGTTTTTACTTTCGGTAAAGCCGACTATTTGTGCCAAGCACTAAGGCAAACCCTCGAAAATCAGGGGCGAGCAATTTCACGAGAGTATCTTTATTGGTATTTATGAGTGAGATTGCGAGTTGGGTGGTCGGGGGTCAAACAAACCCTAAATGCTTAGAACAATGAGTTAATTACGTTTAAACGCTATTAAGCGCGACAGCGTGCAGTGGTTCCCCAGTTTGTTTAAACGTAACGAGAAGAGAGATTTTCAAATTTATCGAAGATAAACCTCCAAATTATAAATAATAATATGGGGCAAATTTCAAGTTCTCTTAATAAGTATTAAGCGCCGTTTTGCCCAAAATAAAATCACATTGCCGAGCGCGTTCGGCGCTTCGCGCCTCACAACTATTGTGGCTATTTTTTTCTGAAATTAAAAGCCGCAAAAAAATAGAATTAAAAACCCCTCTTTCTTATCAAAATTATGTACGAAATGAAGCCCCTTTTCAAGGAAAGAATGCAAACTCTTCTTCCAAATCCAGAAGACTTCGCCCAATTCGAAAAAATTATTCACACTTCTCCAAAAAATTTCATCAGATGTAATACTCTGAAAATTTCTTCAGAAAATCTTATATCTCGCCTCAGGCAAAGATGGCTTGTCCTCCAACCTTTTCCTTCTCATCCTGAAATAATGCTTGTTGAAAGCAAACTTCTTCCAGGAGAATTAGGAAATGCAATCGAACACCTTCTGGGTTACTACTATATTCAAGAAGTCTCATCAATGCTATCAGCAATTGCCCTTGACCCATTGCCTGGAGAATTAGTTCTAGACCTCTGTGCCTCGCCTGGCTCAAAATCAACTCAAATCGCCTCCTATATGGAAAATCAGGGAACACTGATAGCAAATGAATTAAAACTGGACAGGATAAAAATTCTTTGTGCAAACTTGGAAAGATGCGGCGTAACTAACTCTATCGTCTCCAGAAAAGATGCCATAGCTTTTTGCTCAAATTTCTCAAAAATAAATTTTAAGTTTGATAAAATTCTCCTCGATGCCCCCTGCTCAGGCGAAGGCACTCTTCGTTCTTCCCCAAAAACATTCATTATGTGGAATCATAAAGTAATAAATAAACTCTCAAGACTTCAAAAAAAATTTATGGCTTTCGCTCTAAAATGCCTGAAAAAAGGAGGAACACTTGTATATTCAACCTGCACCCATGCCCCAGAAGAAAATGAAACAATAATTGACTTTGCGCTAAAAAATTTCCCAGTTAAAATTGAATCGCTCTCCCTTCCTCTAAAAACCCGTCCAGGTATTTCATCATGGAATTCTGAAGTTTTCCACCCAGACACAAAAAAATCCTGCCGCCTCTATCCTCAAGATAATGACTCAGAGGGTTTTTTCCTTGCCAAGCTCACTTTGCTGGAGGAAATAAAATGAAAACATTTAAATATATCACAATAATGATAACTATTATCACTATTATGATAATAAAAAGCTAAAATGGAACTAATAAATATAATAAAAAAACCTGAAATGAGGAGAATTTTTGGAGAGTGTGAATTAAAGATAATTGAAAAGCAGTTAAAAGGAATTAATTTGCTCCCTTCAGAAAGAACAAGATTATCAAGAGATATAAGAAAGAAACTTGAAGCGGTCAGGTTATTATCTGCATTTGTTGAAGATTTTAAGTTAAAAAAAGGAATTTACTTAAAAGAAATAATAAAAGATACAAAAAATAAAATATTTAACAATTCGTTATTTCCAAAGATTAAAAGAATAATCCTTTTTGGAACTGCCGCAGAAAACAGGCTAAGGCTCGGCTCTGACATTGATATAGCAGTAGAATTTGAGAAAAATATTAAAGAAAAAGAGGCGTTTAAATTTAAATTGAGCCTATCAGAAAAAATCAACAATAAAGTGGATATTCAAATATTTAATTTTCTCCCTGAGGAAATAAAAAATGAAATTGACAGAAAAGGAAAAATTCTTTTTGAAAGAAAGAACTAAAAAGAAAATTGATGAAATTGAATCTTACCTTGATAACTTGATTAGCTTTAAGCCTGAGATTTTTGAAGAGTATAAAACTAACTTAGAAAAAGAGTGGGCTTGTGAAAGAGCTTGCGAAAGAATAGCTGAAGGATTAGTCGATTTAGCAATATTTCTGATAAGAATAAAAGAAATAGGCTATAATGAAGAAGATGAAAAAGCCTTTGGTGTTTTATTAAAAAATAGGATAATTGATGAAAATTTATGCGAAAAATTGCGGAATTTGAAAGGGATGCGAGACCATATTGCCCATAGATATGGAGAAGTTAATGATGAAATAGTTTTTGATGCAATAAATAATGAAATTGAAGATGACACAAATGACTTTTTGAATATTGCTAAAGAAATTATAAGAGGTGTTAAAGAATAAAATGATAATAAAATTTGTAAAATCCTCGGAAAAAAAGAAGATCCTCGCAGAATTAAATGAGCAATTCGGCATAGAAAAACTCCCTTATCTCTTGGTAGAATCAGGCAGGGAAAGAATCCGCGCTTTCTCAGGCTCTCTCTCAAAAGAAGAAATTCTCCAAATGTCCCATCTAACAAACATAGAGCAAATAGGCCTTTATTTAATAAAGAAAGAAGATTCTTTGAGATTAAGCATGGACGCAATCCATCTTCTCAAATCTCAAATAACAAAGAACATAATAGAAATTACAGAATCCCAGTTTAATGATTGGATCAGGGGCAAAGATATTTCTATTCCAGCACAAAGAGTGAATATAATAATAAAATACAAGAAAGATTTAATTGGCTTCGGCAGGTCAACAGGCGAAAAAGTTTATAATTACATTCCGAAAGACAGAAGATTAAAAAATCAATCTCTTCTTTAAAAACCCCTGTTCTGTTAAATAAACTATCAAATTTAGTCTTGTAGCAAACAGATTATTACCTATAATATATGTATCAAAATAATCATCTTTAATGCAATCTTGCTTTTCAGAACTTTAATGGATTATTTTTTGTATATATTAAAAATCATACAAATTAAGTACAATTTCAGAATTAAAATAGCAACATTTATAAGGAGTTTATCATACAAATTAAGTATATATGGGTAATAAAAACTTCTTCTTTGAAGAAAGAAAAAAAGAGCTGGAAGAAAGAATATCCTTTACTGAAAAGAATAAGGTAGAAATAATAAATTTAGTCCAAAAAACTCTTTCAGAATATAAGGAAAGAAAACTCTCCTTGAATGAATATAAGGAGAAACTCAGCAGACTTCTGGAAAACAAACCAGTAGAAGAATGGCTAAAATATAATGATAATTACATAGAATTATGCAGAAAACATCTCGCTTTCTGCAGCAAGCAAATCAAAAAAGAAAAATTAAAATCAATAGTTAAAAAAAGCATTTTTATCGCTCTCCCTATTTTTGCTATTTTAATTTTTATTTACTTTCTCTTTCCAACAAAAATTCTCCTTGCTCCTTCTACAAACATTTATGTTCAGGATATTAATCTCTCAATAAATAAAAGCCAGGATTATGAATGGAAATTTGAAAATCCAGGCACTCTTCAGTCTTTCAGGCTCTCTGGCTTCTTGGAAGGAAATGGAGAAGTCAGCATTTATCTGGAAAAGAAGCTTATTTTAAACAGCTCAAAATTAAAAGCGAATATTGCGTTCTCCCCTCAAGATGAAATTAATAATTCCAATTTTTTTATAGCAGAAAATTTCACTTCCAATATATCCCTCCAAGAAAATAATACACCAATCCCCAAAATTTCAGGCAATGAAAGCAATGCAACTCTCATAGAAAATGCCTCAAATATATATCTCCAAGAAAATGAAAATATAACTCCTCAATTACTTCAAGAAAAAAAAGAATTCCTGGAAATTTGTGAAGAAACCTGCAATTTAACCGAATTAAAATTAAATAAGAGTTCATATACATTAAAAATAGAATTAATCGGCAATCTAACTCTCTCCCTTAAATCTATAACTTATGAATTAATGCCTGCGCAAATCATATCGCCTCCTTCTCCAGAGCCAATCTTAAAAAAAATCCCAAAAATAACAAAATCAGAGAAAACAATGGCAAGAGGAAAAAGAGTTTTCATTTCTTCTGATGCCCCAGCAGAAAATCTCTCTGTCTTAACAGAAATCCCAGAAAACTGGAATATTAAAAATGAATCGCAAATAAAAATCTACTGGCAGGAGCAGAATAAATACATTGATTTTATCCCAAAAGACAAGGATAATGACGGCAAAATAGATGAGATAGAATATGTCTCTTCTGGCTTGAATAACCAGACATATGACATCATAGTCATAACGGGAGCTGAGCATCTTGATGCGAACAAAGCATTCGTTTCAAATATTTACGAAGAAGTAAAATCTCTCGATGAAATATGGAGCGAAACAATTCGTTCAGAAGATTATATAAGAATAACATTTGAAGCGAATCTCACTTCAAGCAATGACATAACTATTTATCCAAGAATAATCTCAGGCAATCCAAAAATAAGAATATATGAAAAAGAAAAGGAGGAACTAATCGCAGAATTTACTTCGCTAACATCAAACCAATATAATAAAATAATTCTCTCCAATCTAAAACAAAGCCAGGACAGCTTTGACTTGCTTGTTCTGGGAGGCGAAATAGAAATTGACCATATAATTGACCCTGTGCAGGGATTTCTTGACCCAAGATCAAATTCAGACGGCCCTTCATCAGTCAATTGGGCTAATCCTGCACAAGCTTACGCCTCAGACAATTCACGCGCAACAGGAAGAAGCACAGCAAATCACAATTGGTATAATTTCGGCTTTTCAATTCCAGCCAACGCATTAATAACCGGAATTGAAGTCAGGCCAGAATTCAGTACTTCTGCTTCAAATGCAGCATTTAGGCTCCATGCCCAGCTCCTTGATTCTTCAAGAAGCCCAATGGGCTTAGAAAAAATAACCCCTCAATATGCTGGCACAACTGACAGAACAGATATTCTGGGAAATGCAGCAGATTTATGGAGCGCGGTTTGGAATCCGACAATAATCAATAATGCAAATTTCGGAGTAAGAATAACTGCTGAAAGAATCTCAGGAGGCACAAACACCCGAGCCCTGCTTGATAATGTCGACATCAGAGTAACATATAAACTCCCTCCAGCAATAAACAGCATCTCAAGCATTTCAGCCCAAACAGTAACAGAAGCAGGAACAAAAAAGGTGCCATTTACAGTCCAAGTTTCTGATGCAGACGGCTATTTAGACATACAAACTCTAACAGCAGAATTCTCAAAAACAGGCGAGCAGACAAGAGCAATCGCCTGCACATTCAGCTCAAACATCAATCCAACAACTGCTATATACAATTGTGCTATTGAAATTCAATACTGGGATGGCGCAGGAGCATGGATAGTAGGGGCGACAGCAATAGATACAAACGCCCTGCAATCTGCTCCTTATTCAACAACTTTCACTCTTTTAGATTCAGCCTGCATAACCCTATCTTCCGCATCCCTGGCATGGGATACTCTTCTCCTGGCAGAAACAAACAAATACGCATCCAATAACCCAATAACAATCTGGAATACCTGCAATCACGAGGGCGGCATTCAAGTCACTGCCAGCAATCTTATCGGCGAAACCAACCCCCTAGATATGATACCTGCAGATAAATTCAGAGTCCACATCCTAAGCAATCAATGTGCATCAGGCACATTAATGTCGCATAATACTCCAGCAATAATAACAGATGCAATTCTTCCAAGGGGAGATAATTCTCTCAATCAAGGAAAAGAAGAATTATACTTCTGCATAGAGCAGGTTCCAGACCCTCTCCTCCCACAGCAATATTCAACAAGTGCAGCAGGAAGCCAGCCATGGATAATTAGCGTTCTCGCCTCTATCCTAGCAATCACAGGAAAAAACAGAACAAGAAAAGAATTTCTCAAAGCCATGCTGAAAAAACTAAAAACGCGCTATGGCGTAAGCCTGAATGAATTGCTGAATATAGCAAAAGAGATCCCGGCAAAATCAAGAGATATAAAAATACCCCTGGCTCTTTTCAAAGAAAATATGGGCACTTCAGAAGCGCTGTGCAAATATCTCAAAGAGAACATTTCCCTAAAATACAGCGAAATCGCCGGATTGCTCAACCGCAATCAAAGAACAATCTGGATAAATTACAGAAATTCCATGGCAAAGAAAAAAGAAAAAATAAAAATAAATGAAAAATCTACTCTTATACCTGTCCATATATTCTCAAACAGAAAACTCAGCATTTTGGAGTCTCTTGTTAATCACTTAAGAAAAAAAGGGTTTAAAAATATAGAGATTTCTGATATGCTTGAAAAAGACCCGAGAAACATATGGACCTTGTATTCAAGGGCATTAAAAAAATTAAAAGTATAAAATAAATTCCCTGCCTAAAAAGCAAGGTATCAACAATCAAAATGTTAACTAAAAACCCGCTCAAACCAAGACCGAGAAAAACAGATATAATGTTTCATAGCATTGCTAATCATATTTCAAATACTTCTGAATTATTATCTAAATTTTTTATTTTTACTTATAACAAATTAGATGTTAAAGTTGCATTTCTGCTTATTCTGCTGATTTTATCAGCACCGCCAATAGCCAGTGCCTTTGGAGCCACAGCCCCTTACTGGAAAGACCAGCCCCTGATAATATCTCCTGGCGAAACCAAAACATTTCCTATAATACTGCAGAACATGATCGGCGGAAAAAATATAACATTAAAGGGAGAAATTACCTCTGGCTCAGAAATAGCATTCTTGACAGACCCTAATTCGACTTACTCTGTTCCCTTCGGAAAAGAAGACATTAAAGCAAGCCTGAAAGTAGAAATTCCAGGAAATGCAAAAAAAGGCAATAAATACATAATAAATATTTTTTTCAAGCAAATTTCAGAAACAGAAGGAGAAATGCTGCAAATATCAAGCGGGGTGGCGGCTTCTTTCCCTGTTATAATTGAAAAAGAAATTTCAGAATCTCCCCAGCAAAAAACAGAATCAGTAAATTCTTCGCCAATATCTCTCTCTTATATCATAATAGCTATAATAATTTTAATCATCTCAACAATAATTGTGTTGTTCTTCTTGATGAAAAATCAAAATTCTGGATTTATTAAAGGGCCATTAAATGAACATATGATTCTAAATAAGAATAAAACGCTTTAATAAGCAAAGCTTTTTAAATTATTAGCTCTTGAAATAGATATGAAAAAGGGCGACATTATTTTAGCAGCAATATTTATCTTGTCTCTCCTGCTTGTTATAATCCTCGAATTGCTGTCTCCTATCAGAAAAGAAGTTCAGTTAGGCCCTTCAGCACAAACTGATGTAAGGCTGCAAATAGGAAATTCTGCTCCAACTATAGCAAATATCAACTCCATTCAAAATGTAGACCTTTCTCCTGGCTCAATAAAAAATGTTGTAGTTACTTTTACTGCAAGAGACTCGAATGGAGCTGCTGATTTGGATGACGCGGCAGCCACAGCTTCTTTTTCCAGCACTGGCGAGCCAATAAGAACAGCTCCAAGCTGCACAAGAACAGCCCAATCAGGAAAAGAAAGAACATACCAATGCATTGTCACAATGCAATATTATGATAAAAGCGGGTTCTGGAATGCTGCAGTAAACATTAAAGACCAGGCAGGAGTTACAGCCCAAGGCACAACCCAATTAACACTAAATCTTCTCAGAGACATATCAGTCGGTCCTGCAACAATTGCTTTTCCAACTTTAGCGCAGGGCGATATCAACATTCTTTCATCCCAAAACACTCTTGTTACCAACAATGGAAATGCAGAAGTTCCTTCAAGCATTTTGGAAATCACCGCCTCAAACTTGCTTGGAGAAACCAATCCTGCTGAAAGCATTTCAGCAGCTAATTTCAGAGCATCAAGTTCATCAGAGCTAAATGTATGCACAAATGGAAATGTTCTTGTAAGCAATGCCCCAATCTCAATTTCAAGTGCTGTTCTTCCAAGAGGTCCTGCAGGCTCTAATACTGGCGAACTATCTTATTGCCTCGTTTTAGTCCCAGAAAGCATAACCTCTCAATTTTATTCAACAAGTGCAACAGGAGGACAACCATGGACAATAACCTTAAACTAAAAACAATTCTAACAATAGCATTTGCATTTTTCCTAGTCAGCGCTCCGACTGTCCTAGCTCTCGGAATTAGCGCGCCTTACTGGAAAGAAAATCCATTAAAAATGTATCCTGGCCAAGTCAAGGAAATATCTTTCACTTTGGTAAATGGAGAAAAAGAAGATGCATGGGCATTTGTAGCACTTTCAGAAGGAAAAGAAATATCTGAAATAATAAGTGGAACAGAATATTTTGTACCTCCCAGCTCAACAGACAAAAAAATAATATTGAGAATCTCCATACCTGAAAATGCAAAAGCAGGAAATTCATATGATCTGAAATTCTCCATAAAATCATCTCCTCCAAAAGAAACAGGTACAGTGCAGCTTAATATTGGATATAATGTCAATTTTCCTGTATCTGTAGTAGACGCGTCAGAAGCCACTGTTGAAGTTAAATCTCCTGGAACCGAAACTCCCGGAACTGAAAAAGCACAATTAAGCAAAATTATAATTTTGCTTCCTTTAGCCATAATAGTATTAATAATATTCATAATCCTGTATATATCAAGAAGAACAAAAAAACAAGTTTAAATAATAAGATTAATTATTCTTTCTATGCATAAATTAGCTTTTTTATTTGCCCTATTGCTTCTTATCAACATAGGTTCTAGTGCGCAATTAAGCCCATCAGAACAAAGCAATTTTCGTATTGCAGTAGATGGAGATTCTCCAATAATTAATATAATAAGCCCAAAAAATACAATTTATAGCAATCAAACTCCTTTGTTAGTAAATTACACTATATTTGATATAACTCTGGATAGTGCTTGGTACTCCTTAAATAATGAAAAAAATACATCTATCTCTGATTTATTCTACCTTGTCTTGCAGGAGGGCAATTATAATTTGAGAATATATGCAAACGATAGCTCTAATAGGATAAATTTCTCAGAAGTTTCTTTCAGGATAAATAATTCTATTCCTCTTTGCGGTGATGCTGGTTGCAATTCTGGTGAAGATTGCATTGCCTGCCCTGCTGATTGCGGTTCTTGTCCTTCAAGTGTGCCGGGCGCAGGCAGTGGCGGCGGTTTTCCAGCAAAATCAGGCGTTCCTTCTTCAAATAAAACTCTAGAAGAATCCGAGCCTGTTCAAATTCCTGACGAATCAGATAAGACAGCAGAACAAAACATTATAGAGATTATCCCCACAAGAATAAGATTCCCCTATACCTCCCAGATAGTTATCTTGACAATCGCTGTCATTTTAATCATATTCTACTATATAACAAAGGATTTAAATATTCTACCACGAAAACCTTTGCTATATTCGAGAGAACTAAATGGCTTGGTAAAAAATTTAGGTCTCTCGCTATAAACATAAAAGATTAAAAACCAATAAGAAAGTTAAAAGATAAGACAAATCAAAATGGATAAAGAAGAAATCCAAAAACTAAAACAAGCAGGAGAAATAGCAAAGCAAGTTGTAGTTTATGCTAAAGAAATAATAAAACCGAATACTCTCCTATTAGAAATCGCAGATAAAATAGAAGAAAAGATTTACTCTTTGAAAGCAAAGCCTGCATTTCCTGTAAATCTCTCAATCAATGAAATCGCCGCGCATTCTACTCCTTCTTACAATGATGATGCAAAAGCCCATGGCTTGCTAAAAGTAGATATCGGAGTTCATGTTGACGGCTTCATAGCAGATACCGCTTTCTCATTAGACTTGGAAGATGTTAAAGAAAATAAAATCCTGATTGAAGCTGCTGAAAAAGCGTTGGAATCCGCCCTGCAAAAAATAAAATTAGGCGTAAAATTAAAAGAAATAGGTTCAGTAATAGAAAAAACCTGTTCCTCTTTGAATGTCCAGCCAATTCACAATCTCTCAGGCCACTCAATTGACTCTTATTTGATACATTCAGGCCTTACTATTCCTAATTTTGACAATTCTCAAGAAATTGAAATTGAATCTGGCGTCTTTGCTATAGAGCCATTTACAACATTCGGCGCAGGCGCAGTCAAAGACAGCAAGCCCTCTGGAATTTATCACTTGGAAAAAGAAGGAAATGTCAGAGATTCTTTCGCCCGCCAAGTTCTTCAATTCATAGAAGAAGAATATCATACTCTTCCTTTCTGCTCCCGCTGGATTTATAAAAAATTCGGAACCCGAGGCCTTTTAGCTCTAAGGCAAATTGAGCAAGCTTCTCTTCTCCACCACTATCCTCAATTAATAGAAAAATCAAATTCAAAAGTCGCGCAGGCAGAGCATACTGTTCTCTTGACAGAAACTGAAAAAATTATTACAACCGCCTAGATTCTAATTCATTAACTTTTTGCATGCAATAATTATTAAACTCCTGAGAGAGAATATGCTCTTTTGCAAAACAATATAATTTATCCACAAATCTTTCGAATTTTGAAGTATTGGACACATAACTAAAAGAAGAAAAAGCATCGTAAGGTCCTTTTCTATTAATTATCTCTCTTGCAACATCTTTAATATCCTGTCTAACCTCTCTTCTCGCAATATGCAAAGCAAATCCCTTAATTAAATTATCCAACATTTTATTTGCACCAATTTATATTTATAAGTAAACAAATATATAAACTTATTTATTATTATTAAACAAAATAGTTATTATTTAATCTTATAAAACTGAACAGGAAAATATTCTCTATAGGTCCTCACTTTTCGTCCTCGCAAATTAGTTTCCATTTCGCATCTTTTTATGCCTTCTCCTAAAACATATCCCAAATCGTGGTTAACATCGCAAATATTGCTTAAAATTTCATCATTTAATACCGCATCCTGTAATTTCCCAAAAATTATAGGCTTGCAAAAAGGAGAAACTTGAACTTCAAGGCCATTATCTTTTCTTTTAATATGCTGATTTTTTAAATTATCAACTTCAATTAATAGTTGTACTGCTTTTCCCATAACTGCTTAATTAAAAATTAGTTTAAAAACATTTATGTAATTAATTTCTAATCACCTGGTATAAATCCACAAATCAGCTTTATTCTGCATATCCAATTAATTGTCTATTGGCTTTATTATTAATTGTAATCTATAACTCGCACATAGGATATTCTCCAATGCTGTATATCGCGCCAAAATGATTCACGCTGAATGTGATATCATTGTCGTTCCCGCATTTTATAAAGCAATGATTGCAAATCTGCCCGTCCTCGTAAATTGCCGCCTTATTTGTTGAAACATCGTATAAAGTTAAGAAAGCGGAGACATTTAATTCTGGAAAAATGCTTGAATTTATGCTTATCTGATTATTATTTATTATTATATTATTATCTAAATCCAATCCTTCAAAATCAAGAGTCTGCCCGCTAAAATGAATTTTTCCATATTCTGTTTTTTCAAGAACAGCGTCCTGTACTTCAGAAATATTTGCAACAGCAGAAAAATTAGTTGTTGCTCCGTCAAATGTGGAATAACTCGGGATATTTATCTCACTTGTACTCCCATTATTGCTTTCATTAACACCGCGCCATCCAGCCATCTTAGCAAGCATTACCCAAATTGCCTTCCCCAATCTTCTCGCCCCAACCTGCCCAATATGGTCTCCATCTTCTGTTCCTGCAATAAAAACATTGCATTCCATTCC
>Ga0209542_10015810_pt1 | contig 12601 bp, 16 predicted proteins | sample RifCSPhighO2_01_FD_184028 | JGI IMG/M metagenome (GOLD analysis project Ga0209542, IMG submission 184028) | Soil microbial communities from Rifle, Colorado - Rifle CSP2_plank highO2_0.1 (SPAdes) (version 2) | ecosystem: Environmental > Terrestrial > Deep subsurface > Rock core/Sediment ...
AGATGCTCTAGTAAAGTTAACTAGTTTTGGTTAAAATGAAAAAAAAGAGAAATATAAAAAATAAATTGAACAAAAAAGGAGAAGGAGAATGGTGGAAATTTATTAATGGAATAATAGCAATAGCAGTTTTAATTATAATAATTATGTTTATCTTTAAATATTGGCCTGCTTTATCAAAAGGGGTTGGTAAACTAGGAGATACAGCTATTGGATTAACAGAAGGTGTAAAACCAATTATTGATAATACTTTTGGATTATTAAGCAAAGATGGTAGAAGGGACAAAGTTATATCATTATTAGCAGATCGTGGAGAATGTAATTCTGATAATGTTGTTCAATTAACTAAAGAGTATAATGATGCATTGAATGAAATTAAAAAACATGAAGTGACTGACAAAGAAAAGTTATCTAGGGATTTAAGAATTAAGTTAATTAACTGTTATAAAATGAGCTCTAATTTACAAGGTATAGCTTCATTAGGAGCAGGAGTAACCAGTCAAGAAGATAAGCTATTTATAATAAATAGTTTAATAGATGCTGCTATCTCTAATCCTACAAAAGATAGAATTGATTTAGCTAAATCTGAAGCATCAAAGCATTTCCCTAATGGGCTTCCAGATTCTATCAAAAAAAGATTGGAAGAACTAGACAAAGTTCGAAAATCATTTGAGGGAAATGAAAAAAAATTTGAAGAATTAAAATCCGCTTATATAAAAGCAGATACATTAGAAGCATTAAGAACTTTATCTAATGATGAAAATTTTAGAGAATTATTAAGTAAAGATACACAAGTAATGAAATCTTTTAAGAATAGTATAAATTATAAAACTGCTCTTCTAAATGCTAAACAAAATCCTAGTTGTCAAGAATTCCAGATTAAACTAAGACAATATGTTGATAGGAAATCTTATGAAAATTTATATTTAATTAACAATAATGGGGTTGAAGATAAGAATAAACCTATTTTTGCTGAAGCATTAAGAGAAATAGCGGATAGATGTATAACAGAAGATCAAACTATTTATTATTTATACTATTCTAAACTATTGGAAGAATTTCCAAATAGTTTAGGAATCAAATCAACTACTTTTAAAAATAGTCTTAAAAATGATTGTTTAGAGAACACAAAAAATATTGATTATTCAGTTTGTGAAAGAAAAAATAAAGGATTTGGTAATGGGTTGTTTAGATGTTATTGGAAGGATACTGTAAATGATTATGCTCCTTGGGGATGGACTGGAGGCAATACTGGTAGCTGTTTCTCCTGTGCAACCATAACTCTAAAAAGTTGCGATGCATACAGTAGCAAATCAATTAACCCAAGCGGGCACGATACAAGACTACGCACACATGAATGGCAACCTTTATGTGAACAAGATCCATGTGGATTTTCAGCAACAGGATGTATAATCAAAAGCGATTCTTGTATAGCAAAATCGAATTAGTATAAAACATTAATCTTATTATCTGTTACAAAACATAATCATTTACATATAAATTTAGAAAATAAATTCACCATAACTTTTATATATACATGATTACTAATATCTTTATGCAAAAAAAGACGGACAAAAGAGGTCAAAGTTTAACTCTAAACACAATCATAATTGCAATATTAGCTATTCTAGTTTTAGTTGTTGTTGTTACATTCTTTTTTGGTGGTTTTAAAGGGCTAACAGATAGAATAAAATCTACATTTTACTCGACTACAGCAGGGACTGATGAGGTTTTAGCTGTTCAAAGCTGTCAACAATTTTGTGATCAAGCTAAATTATTGCCTGATACTGGAGGATTAAGGGGAAGTTCTGCTTATTGTACTACTGCATTTGTGATAGATGGTAAATCAAAAATACAAAGTAATGGAAAATATGATATTGTATACACATGTAGTGAAAAAGCTCAAATGGCAAATGATGCTAAAATAAGAGAGAGATATGGGACTGATGGAATTTCAAGTCTAGGTATTGGTTGTCCAGAAGTTGAATGTCGTTAATAAAAACATTTAATTAGTTCTTTTAAGTTATTAACTTATGACTTTAATAACAGGCAAGGCCGTAGTTGGATTAATAGTTGGGGTTATTGTCCTTCTTGTTCTTTATAGCATATCAAGTTCTTTTATTGGTCTATTGCCACAGTATAGCACAATAGATAAACAGAGTTATTACTCATTTGAATATATTTCTAGAGATATAGATAAATTAAGCCTAAATAATCCATTTATTGAGACATATTACAACTTAAAAGATAGATATTTAATAGAATACTTAAATCCAGACTCAATAAACGATAAAATTAAACAGCAGTCTCCAGTATGCACTTTAAGAAGTTGTTTATGCCTGTGCTTAGATTTATCATGCGAGAAATTTGAATGTAAAGAAGTCAACAAAAAATTCAAAAATTCTGGCCAAATCTCAAGTGGGGGAGGAGTACTAAAGATAAGATATGACTCTTCAGGGGTTTCTATAGACCAAAACAATAATAAATAAAGTAATAAGTTTAGATACATGGATAAAAGGGGTGAAGAAGAAAGAACCATATTATGGGCTTTTTATCTTCTTCTAGTTGGATTTGTTGTTATAACTACTATCTTTATGATAGATAGAACTGCTGAAGCATCTGGATTTTCTGATAGGTATGTGTCCTTGGATACATCATTATTATTAAATACTGCCCAGCTTTCTCCCGGCAAACTAAACTTAAATTATCAGTATGGTGACAGAAATCTTGATATAAGTGGAAATAAAATTTCATCAAATAAGATATTTTCAACTTATTCTCCAAATATAAATTTGCTTATAAGAGAACAGAAAAAGAATCTTGCTATAAGAACAACTGATTTTGTCTTCCCAGTAAATCAAAAAATAGTTACCTCCTGCTTCGGTAATAGGCAAATAAGCGAAGGAACTTCTTATCATGAAGGAGTAGATTTGAGAGCCAATTATGAAGATGTTTTTGTTATAGAAGAGGGGATAATAAAAACATATGTTAATGGGGCCGGAACTGAGAATTCATTAACTATTGAACATAGGAATGGAGTTATTACCAGATATTTGCATCTAGATAAATTATCAAAAGAAATAAAATTAAGTGGATTTAATTGTGTAGAAAATTGTGAAGTTAGAAAAGGGGAGCTAATAGCTAAATCTGGGCAACATGGACCAAAAAGCCACACACAATATGAACCACATTTACATTTTGAACTTGTTATCAATGGAAAAGTAGAGGATCCAATTAATTATTTTGATCCTAATAGCCTTTCTTTCAAATCAAATTCAAATTGTTTTGATAATATGTATGCTTATAGCTATAAAGATTCTATAGAGAGGAATGAAATAACATGAAAAAGGGAGCTTATTTTATTTCTGGAGAGACATTATTATGGATAAACAGAATATTGTTAACTGTTGTTATCATGGGTGCAGTATTTTTTGTAGTAAATTCAGCCATAGCTAGAGAGATAAATATTAATGAGGCAATGGCAGACTTAACAATAAGAAAATTGTATTACTCTTCTGAATGTTTTGCATTGCAAGATGTTGTTGTTGAGCCAGGAGAAATAGATATTAGTAAATTTACTGAAGAAAGGTTGAGAAATTGTACTGGATTAAAATATCCAATAAAGGTAGAGCTAGAAAATAATGAAAAAATAATATCTAACATAAAAAATTATAAAGATGCTTTTAATCTTTGCCAGATTGGAAATAAACAAAAACAATGTTTATTCAAAAGCCAGCAATATATTCTAGTTTCAAATAATGGTAAAGTTAGTTATGATATACTAAAAGCAGAGGTAATAGTCCAATGAAAAAAGGAGTTTTGGGAGAGGGATTAATGGATGGCTTTTCAATAATAACTCTTGCAATAATACTGACTGTCTTCTTTGTTTTGTTTACAAATGAAATATCATATGCTGATATGAAAAATATAAGTGAGATAATAACCTCAAAGAAGGTTAGCAATGATGGTGGTTTGACATTGAAAAATCTAATGAATACACCGATTGAAGATGTTAATCTGTATGAATTTATCATCATAAATCAAAACGATAAAGACAAAATAAAAGAAAAAATAAGAGAGCCAATGAACAAAATATGCAAAGTTGACAGCAAAATGCTAGTAGATAACCCACAAGAAGTCTGCTCATGGTATTTAGAAATTAAATTTACTGACAAAACTATCTTCCTGAATGGGGGGTATGATCCCATAATACACTCTTTTAATACAGATGCAATAGTAACTACTGGAACTGAACCAAAAATACTTCCATTAGTTGGATTCGACAAAAAATTCAGAAATAGTCTAGAATATTCATTATCTTTGCCTGATTATAAAAAGAATTTAGTTAATATAAAACTGAAATTGTTTAAAGGATTATCATGAACAAAAAGGGAATATACTTGCCGACTTTGGTTGCATTAACTGCATTCTTATTAGCTTATGCCACATTCGCTGTTTTAACTACAAATACATCAATTGCTGGAGAAGCAGGAAAGAATCAAATAGACATAATTCAACTATATCAAAAGGGAGAGTTTATTAGGCAATATATAAAACAGAGTGCAAGGAATTCTATCAATGATGCATTAAATGAGTTTGGAAAAAATGGTGGGTTAAGAAAAGAAGGATGTAAATCAGAAAATGAATTTGTTTGGAATAATGAATGTAAACCAAATAAAGAAGACTATCTATTATACTTTGATAACAATTTTAAGAATTATTTAAATTTAAATAATAAAATTCCAAAATTGGATTTTGATTACACAATTCAAGAGAATAATCTCATTGCTAAATCTAAAAATTCTCTTTTATTTGAAATAAACAAGGATAGTATAACATTAAAAGAAAAGAGAGTAATAGACTTTTCTGTAAAGGATGTTGGATACGATCATTGGATAAAAGAAGCTAGCCAAACATTTAATATTGATGAAAATTTGATAAGGGCCGTAATAAATGTTGAATCTAATTATAATCCAATATCCATCTCTAATAAAGATGCATATGGTTTGATGCAAATAAGAGAGATAGCATTTAAAGATGTTAAAAATAAGTTTAATGTTGAATGGGATTTCGAAGATGCTAAATTTAATCCTAGATTGAATATCTTAACTGGAACTGCCTATCTAAAATTACAATTAGATAGATTCAAGAATGTTGATTTAGCACTAGCTGCTTATAATGCAGGTCCATCAAGAGTATCTAGTTTAAGAAAAATTCCAGAATTAAAAGAAACTCAAAATTATGTTAAAAAAGTTAATAACGAATTAAATAGAATAACAGGATCAGTTGTATCTTCAGACATAAAAAGAGAAACAATAGTTACTGGAACATATGAAAGAGATCCTTCTTTCATTGAAAAAATTAATTTTAATTTCAACATTCTGGACGAGTTACATAGTGAGGTTATGAAATCTAAAGAATGCCTAAAAACAAAAGATATAACTTTTGATTTATCCAATTGCATTGAAGATAAAAAAGGATTTCAATGGAATCTTAATAGAGAAGATAGATTTATTAAATTCGAAATTATAACTAACTTTAAATTGTTAAAAAACAAAAATAACAATTTAATCCAAGAAAATACGGTTTTAATGTTTAAATTTGATCCTGAGAAGGAGTAAAAGAGGTAATATGGCTTTTTGGAGAAAGGAAACTGAGGATGAAGAGTTAAAAAGATTGAACTTAGAGAGACGAAGATGGGAAAAAATGCAGTGGAGATGGAGAGCAGCAAAACAACCACTTAATGTTATTACATCCCCTTTTAGGAAAAGAGAATATCAACCTTCTCAACCAACTCAAGTAACTTATCAACAACCACAACAAACTTCCATTACTGTTAGAAATAGTAAAAAGCCGAGTTTATTAAAAGCGATTTTTGTTGTATTAATTGTTGGAATTTTCTTTTACTTTTCATGTTCAACTTTTCTTCAATCTGTTCCGTATTTAGGAGGAACATGTAACATTTTTGTCTCGAAAGCTGAAGCTAGTTTAGGAAGATCCTTTGAAGCTACAAAAGACGCAATAGTTAATAATTTTGTAAAATTCTTGAAATATCCAGAAGAGATAGGCGAATTTAAAAATCCAGATGTGGTCTCAGAAAAACCTACTGAGAAGATGGGGGTAATTATTCAGCAATTTGAATCATTAAGAAGATTTTATAATGAAGATGAAGAAATAAGAATAGATGGACTAATCAACATAAAAAATGTTCAAAATGATATTAGACTAGATATCTCTTGTAGTTCAAAAGATTACAATGGTCCAATACAAATAGAATTAGTTGGTGAAGGGACAAAGGGAATAAATGAAGTCTCAACAATTGTTATGGGTGGGGCTTCTGGAATAACAAGACAAGTGCAAGTAAGATGCGTTCTTCCAAAAAATAGTTTTAGTGTTGTAAAAGATCAAGTAAGAACTGGAAAACTAATAACATTAAATGTTAAGTATGATATAATCTCTAGAACAATACAAGACCTATATGTCACAAGCCAAGATAGTTTAGCAAGAAGTGGGGTAGGTAGACCTTTATTCGAGAGAAATGATTTATATCAAGGATTAGTTAGCTCTGGATTATGGAAAGGGGATGGGGAAATAAGATCACAACAAATTGGTGCTAGAACTCCAATTCCTTTATCCATTCAATTATTTGGAAGACAACCATTTACAATACAAAATGAAAGAATAAAAATTGGATTAATAAACACAGTTTCAGATAAATTTGTTTGGGGTGGAAATTTAGAAAAGTTGAATTATTTAAGAATAAGTTCATTGAATGAACCTGGAGTTTCGATTAACCAAGATAGTTGTGAATCATTTACTGATGGAGACTTATCATCTACAATTATAAAAGATATAAATGATAGAATAAGATTATATTGCTACTCTGACAATAAAGATGCACAATTATGTCCAAGTTTTAGGGATAATTTAATATTTGACTGTGGAATAATGATACAAGATGCTCCACAAGAACAAGATCTATTAGAAGTATATAAAATTCAAGCTGATGCTGGATATACTTACAGAGTAACACAAGATGCTTCTATAGAAATAAGAAAGGTTGAAAATTTATTATTTGGACAATTAGATAATAGTGTATCTGGAGCTGTAGTATTTTTTACAGAAAACCTTTTAAACAACCCATAGTTTTTTAATTAGATGAGGCATATAGTTCTTTTATTAGTATTAATCCTTGTTGTAGTTGTTTCTGGATGTGCAACATTACCTTTTAATTCCCAGCCAAGAAATGTTGCAACTGAAGTTAATCCTAATCAGCCAGGGCAATTATCTAATAAAGGAGTTACATTAAAATTTGTAGAAGGAAAACCGCCACAAGACAGAATAAGAATTGGGATTCCTTTTAGGGTTGAACTATTATTACAGAATTGGGGAACAAAGGATATTTCTGGAATAGTTTATTTATCTGATACCCCTACAGGAAATTTGGAAGCTATTCCTGGAAGAATATCAAGAAGTTTTTTAATAAAAGGAAGGGAAGCTGAATTTGGACAAACCGTTGTTGAAGAAGAGATTGATTTTGATACTTTTGCATATTCTTATAGCAGTTTAACCAACGCGGCAATAAGAGCAGAGTTAGAATATGACTATGAAGCGGATTTTATAACCCAGCTATGTGTGAAAGGGGAAGAAGCTAATGTAAGGGAACAAGAATGTACTTCGAGAACTTCCTTTAGTATTAATGATCTTGGACCTGATGCACGCAATTCACCTGTTGCAATAACTAGCATAAAACAACAGACTGATGCAGTTAATGACCAAGCATTTGTAACTTTAATAATTACTTTCCAAGATTTTGGTGGAAGTGATGGATGGATTAATAATGATGATAGAAGTTTGAATATAGCCGGAGCTATTAATCTGGAGGGAAGCGGGGTTTTTAATTGCAATCAGAATATAATCAAATTTACTGATACGATAAAAACAAGAGAGGCTTACTGCACTTTAACAGTTAGTTTACCAGCAGAAACTAATTATTTCCAAAATCCTTTAATAATAAAATTAGCTTATCCATATAAAACTGTTGTAGCAACAAAACAAATTCCTGTTGTTGCAGTAGAACAAGAGTTTAATCAATTTTGAAAAAATGTACAAAGCGACTTATGAAGACATTGTAAAGAGAATAAAAGAAGAAAAGAATATTAGCAATGATGAGATAGAATCAAGAGTAAATTCTAAAATAAAACAGCTTAATGATTTGATAAGTAGGGATGGGGCTGCTTACATAGTAGCTAATGAACTAGGAATAAAAATATTTGATTTAAGCAAAAAAAGATACAAAGTTAATGAATTAATGACTGGAATTTCAAACATAGAAATTCTTGTTAAGATAGTTCAAAAGAATGAGGTTATAGAATATAAGAAACAAGACAGACAAGGAAAAGTGCAGAGTTTATTAGTCGGGGATGAAACCGGGGCAATAAGGATAGTAATATGGGATGAATCACAGATAAAATCAATGGAAGAAGTAAATGAGGGAGATATATTATTAGTAAGAAATGGATATGTAAGGGAAAATAACGGATTTAAAGAAGTACATCTAAACAAATCAAGTTCTATTCAACTTAATCCTGAAAATGAGTTTGTAGGAAATGTCTTTATTAACTTACAAAAAAGACTGCAGAAGAAAAAAATTAAAGACCTTAAATTAGGAGATAATGTTTCTATTGTTGGAACAATAGTCCAATTATTTGAGCCTAAATTTTATCCAGCTTGTCCAGAATGTAACAAAAAACTTACTTTGAATGGTGACAAGTATAAATGCGATGTACATGGAAATGTCAAGGAGAATTTTAATCCGATCCTAAACTTATTTTTTGATGATGGAACAGACAATATAAGGGTAGTTGCTTTTAGGGATAATGTTTCTAAAATACTAAAGTTAGACGATAAAGAAGTTTTAAACTTAAAAGAGGATATAAACAAATTTTCTGATGCACGAGAAAAATTATTGGGAAGTCAGATAGTAATTAATGGTAAGGTTGTAAGGAATGATATGTTTGATAGATTAGAGTTTATAACAAACTCTGTAGAGGAGATTAACCTAAAAGAATCAATGAATGAATTGTTAAGCAAGCTAAAATGATGTTCATAACCCATCTAGCTTTCGGATTTTTAGTTGCATTACTAACTATAACTCTAATTGAGGTTCCAAATCAATCTATCTTTATCTTAGCTGTCATATTTGGGGCTGCTTTAGCTGATTTAGATAAAATGTCTTCCAGAATAGGATCTAAAATAAAACCTTTGTCTTTTTTGTTAGAATTATTATTTGGGCACAGGGGATTAATGCACACAATATATGTTCCAATAGCAATTTTTATAGTTATAAGCTTGTTTGGCTACCCAGTAATTGGATTTGCTTTTCTGATTGGATTTATTTCCCATTTATTGATAGACTCATTAACAACTACAGGAATAAGCTTTCTGAGACCATTTAACAATTTACATCTTAAAGGTTTTATCAAGACCGGAGGGATATTAGAATATGCTTTACTAGCAACAATATTGGTGTTTATAGCAATTACAATAAATAATGTTTTTTAAAATGAAGATTATATTAGTTAGGCATGGGGAAGTGATTGATAAGGAAGATCCGCATTTAACCAGACTCGGAAGAATTCAATAACAAGATTAGCAAAAAGATTAAAGAAAGAAAAGATAGATAAGATATATAGTAGCGATCTAAAAAGAACAATTCAAACCGCAAAGATTATTGGAAGAGAAAGAAAACAAGGAATAGAATTTACCCCCGCTGATAAGAGAAATATCAGATGAAACAATTGAAAAACACAAGAATGAGTGGGAAAATAAAGAGTTTAATAACAAGAGATTAAACGAGATAAAAGAATTTCTAAGAAGATTAGAGAAAAAACACAAAAATGAAACAATTTTATTGATTGCTCATGCAAAGACAAATAGGGCAATCATTAGTATACTTACTGGAATTAAACTTTATGAGTCCTACATTTTTAAACAGTATCATAGTTGTATCAATGTATTAAAAAGAGAGAATAGGACTATTGGGATGAAAGAAGAGAGGTTAATATGGAGAATTCTTCTGATAAATAGTGTAGAACATTTATCAAATAAGTTAATAACAAGTTTAAATAAAAAGAAAAGGAATATATAAACTATAAGATATATTCTCTAGTATATACGTAGCGGACAGCGGACAACCACGCGCCAGATTTATAAATAAACTTGATATTATACTATTAGTCTCATGAAATAAGTTCCGAAAAGGGAGACTAATTGGAGCTATTTCTAGGACTGTTGAAACAAAATGCGAAAGCAAAGGAGGAAAAATGACAAGACCAATACAAAAATGGAGGATAGGCAATATGGACCTATCTATCTGGGATAATAAAAAGGAGTTTGAAGGGGGAGAGCTTTCTTACAAGACTTTTAGTATAACAAAAAGTTATAAGAAAAAGAAGGAAGATATCTGGAGGTCTGAAGTTATTAATAATTTAAGAAGACAAGATATTGTAAGACTCCAACTTTTATTAAACAAAGCCCAGGATTATTTGTTTTTTGAATCTAATAAAGAGCAAGAAAAGGAAAACATAGAAGAAAATGGGGGGGATGAATAAAGATGGCAACAAAAGAAACTAAAGAACTTACTATTCAAGATCTACCGGGAGTTGGATCAGCAACAGCAGAAAAGTTAATGGAGTCCGGATATACAGATTTAATGTCAATTGCTGTTGCGTCTCCTGCTGAATTAGTTGATGCATGTGGCATGGGTGATAATGTAGCTAAAAGAATAATTAGTGTAGCTAGGACAAAATTAGATATGGGTTTTGAGAGTGGAGAAGATTTACTTAAGAAGAGGGAACAAATAATAAAAATAACAACAAATAGCAAAGCTTTTGATTCATTAATTGGTGGGGGGGTAGAAACTGGGGCAATAACAGAGGCTTATGGACAATATGGCTCTGGAAAAACAACCTTAGCGCATCAATTAGCTGTTAATGTTCAACTTCCTAGGGATAAAGGTGGGGCTGAAGGGATGGCTGTCTGGATTGACTCTGAATCAACATTAAGACCAGAATTTATAAAAAAATTAGCAGAAGCAAAGGGATTAAATGGAGAAGAGGCATTAAGAAATTTTAGAGGAGTTAGGTCTTTTAATTCAGATCATCAAATGTTATTAGCTGAAAAGGTTGAAGATTTGATAAAAGAAGGATTGCCAATCAAATTAATTATTGTTGATTCTTTGATGAGTCATTTTAGGAGTGATTTTTCCGGAAGGGGACAATTAGCTGATAGACAACAAAAACTGAATAAACATATGCATGCGTTGATGAAATTAGCAAATAAGTATAATATTGCAGTATATATAACAAACCAAGTTATGGCAAGGCCAGATGTCTTCTTTGGAGATCCCACTGAGGCTATCGGTGGACATGTATTAGCACATGCATCTACTTACAGAATTTATTTAAGAAGAGGAAAAAAAGGAACAAGGGTAGCTAAACTTGTGGATGCTCCGGCAATGCCTGATGGAGAAGCCATATTTGAGATAAGCGAAGGTGGAATTAGGGATGTTTAATAATTATGGGACAAATTTAATTTAACTGGTTTACTTCCCTCTTCTTTAACTTTTTTCCATCCATAATCTAAGTAAGATTCAGGAATATATCCTTTTAGGAAGAAATAAACTCTATTCTTTACTTTTTCATTAACAGTTAAATCTCTTGGTTTATGATGTGAAAATATTGGATTAGTGCTCCGGACAATTCGATAATAAACTTTATCTGAAGTATATCTAATTGCTTCTTCAAATTCATGTTTAGCTATTTTTATAGAAACTTCTTTCAATATTTTATCTACTAAATTATCAAAACTCCTTATAATTTGCATACATCAAATAAAAAATTAAAATATATTAATACTTGGATAATTTATTATGTATATTCTTTTACAATTAAATGAACGATATTGCCCCTACTGGGATTTGAACCCAGATTTGAAGCTTTTTGCTTAGAACCGCAAGCTTCTGTGCTTAGTCCAGATTACACCATAAGGGCATTTGTTCTTAACTAATCTTAAATATAAAAAGTTTTATAAATGGATTTTATAGAGAATGTTTATGGCTGAATTAAAAATGATTAAAAGTGCAAGTGGAGAAGAGATTACTAATGATAAAGGTTCTACTAAATTCAAGTGCCCTAACTGTGGAAAATACATTATAATAAGAAGTTTACATGAAAGGAAAATAGCCACAAGATATACTTGCCCAGAATGCAAATTCTCAGGTCCTAATTAAAATGGCAAATGTTGTAATAACTTTTAAGATTATGCTGGAAAGCCCTGAAACTGATATAGACTCTGTTAAAGATGAAGCAATCTCTAAGATAGAAGATTATGGGGTTCATGTAGGAAAAACTGAAATAGAACCAATTGCTTTTGGTTTAAAAGCCATAAAATTGATATGTATCATGGATGAATCAAGAGGTGGAACAGATGATTTGGAAGATCAAATTAGAGAAATAGATGGAGTTAATTCTGTTGAGGTTGTTGATGTTAGAAGGGCAGTTGGTTAATTATCTTACTGCTTCATACCTTTCTTTATTGTTGA
>Ga0209542_10015811_pt1 | contig 12601 bp, 10 predicted proteins | sample RifCSPhighO2_01_FD_184028 | JGI IMG/M metagenome (GOLD analysis project Ga0209542, IMG submission 184028) | Soil microbial communities from Rifle, Colorado - Rifle CSP2_plank highO2_0.1 (SPAdes) (version 2) | ecosystem: Environmental > Terrestrial > Deep subsurface > Rock core/Sediment ...
ATTCGGTACCAGGGATGGGGCTCGAACCCATAGCCGCCACGTTATGAATGTGGTGCTCCACCATTGAGCTACCCTGGCTCGACACGTGAAACGAGTATATCATTCAGCTAACCTCAAATCAATTGACCGTGAGCCTACAAAGCTGCTATACTACGCATACGCGCGGGGTAGTGTACAGTGCACGTGAGGCTCATAATCTCACAGGCCAGGCGCAACTCCTGGCCCCGCAACACAGGATTTCTTTTTTCAGACTTCAAAGTCCGCTATAATACATCCACAATGACAGACAAATTCAAAGACAAAAAAATTGCAATTCTTGGCCTTGGCCTTGAAGGACTCTCGAGTGCGAAGTTTTTTATAGAGCAGGGAGCAGTAGTGACTGTATTTGACAAAAGCCCAGAAGCAGATCTTCCAGTAGAACGAGTTTTGGCTATCAAAAAACTTGGAGCGAGTCTGCAAGCAGGGTCGGAAACTTTGAAAAGTTTAGCCGAGTTCGATCTCATTGTCAGAAGTCCGGGAATAAAACTTTCCGACATTACAAAGTATGTTGACGCTGCAAAAATTACATCCCAAACAAAGCTTTTTTTTGACCTTTGTCCGTGTCCGATCATTGGTGTGACCGGGACAAAAGGCAAGGGAACAACTGCGTCTTTGATTTATGAAATGCTCAAAAAATCGAGAAAAGACCTGCCTGCCGGCAGGCAGGATGCGTATCTGGGAGGCAATATAGGTCTTCCTCCACTTGAATTTCTGAACACAGTTTCTGATCATTCAATTGTGGTTCTTGAGCTCTCCAGTTTCCAGTTACAAGACCTTACAAAGAGTCCACATATTGCAGTAATGCTGATGGTGACGAGTGAGCATCTTGATTACCATAAAGATCTTTATGAATATATCGATGCAAAGCGAAATATTTTAAAGCATCAAGTCTCAGGAGACTTTGCGATTGTGAATCGAGACTACATCGCAAGCAATGAATCAGACGTACATACGAATGGAAAAGTATTTTACGTTAGTCGCGAGCGCAATACAGACGAGGGATGTTTTGTCCGAGATAGAGAAGCGATATGGCTGAGAAGAGATGGAAAAGAGGAGAAAATCATTGAGGTCAAAGATATTGCTTTGCTTGGAAAGCATAACCTAGAAAATGTCTGTGCAGCGGCAATGGCAGCCTCGCTTTCGGGTGCGACAACAGACGATATTGCCTCGGTTTTGCGATTATTTAAAGGTCTTGAACACCGACTTGAACTTGTTGCAGAGGTAAAGGGCGTGAAATACTACAACGATTCTTTCTCAACCACTCCTGAGACGGCAATTGCGGCAATTGAGGCATTTAGCGAGCCTGAGATTTTGATCTTAGGAGGATCGAGTAAGAACAGTGACTTTACCGAGCTTGGTCGCGTCATACGAGATGCTAAAAATATAAAGGCGATTATTGGAATAGGAAAGGAATGGGTGCGAATTAAGTCAGAAGTGCGAAGTCAGAAGTGCGAAGTTTTGATGATTGAAGGCGCGACAGATATGCAGACAATTGTTGCTGCAGCCGCAAAGATCGCTGTGCCTGGAGATGTCGTGCTTCTTTCCCCAGCCTGTGCGAGCTTTGATATGTTCAAAAACTACAAAGACCGCGGTAAGCAGTTTAAAGAACAAGTAGCAAAACTATCCTAGTGTTGTCATTCTGAATGGAGTGAAGAATCTCAAGAATAACGAGATCCTTCGTTGCACCCAGGATGACATTTTTGTATATGTTTAAATTTACTATTGAGACAAAAGATAAAAAATCAAAAGCTCGGGCGGGGAAGCTTGAGACGCCGCATGGGGAGATTCTCACACCCAACTTTAATCCTGTAGGAACACAAGCAGCGGTTAAAACACTTTCTAGTCAGGATCTTAAGGATATCGGTGCGCAGATTGTTCTTTCAAACAGCTACCATCTCATGTTGCGCCCAGGAGCAGATGTTATTGAGAAAATGGGAGGTTTGGCAAAATTTATGGGGTGGGGAACATTTAACAGATCTTTTGAAGTGGGAGATGAGAAATCCTTGACGAAGAATTCTCGACATCTTGATTTCTTGAGGTCAAATAATCAAGATCCAACTTCCCATTTCTCACATCAAGAATTCGTAGGTTCTCCTACTATGACTGATTCAGGGGGTTTTCAGGTCTTTTCTCTTGGCGTTGCGCAGAAAAAAGTTATTTTCAAAGACGCATCGGGCCGAAGGATCAATAAGTTTACCAAATCGGTTTTTCTTTCACCAGCAGACACGCAATTTTTGCTTCCTGCTATTGCAAAAACAAGGGAAGCAAAACAGCTGATAAAGCTGAAAGCTGCAAAGATTCATGAAGATGGTGTGTGGTTTTATTCACATATTGACGGGAGTAAGCGCTGGTTTGATGCGAACGTTTCAATAAAACTGCAAGAGCAGCTCGGCGCGGACCTGTTCGTTGCGTTTGATGACCACGAGTCTCCGCTATGGGATTATGAGATGACAAGGTTTTCTTTGGAGCGAACCAATAGGTGGGCTCTGCAAAGCAGAGTTGCACACAAGAGGAAGGATCAATTAATGTATGGAGTTGTTCACGGAGGAATGTACGACAACTTGCGTATTGAATCAGCCAAATTCACTGAAAAACACTTCGAGGCTATTGCCATTGGTGGATCCTATAGCTCGAAAGAAACCCTCTACAGGACCGTAGAATCGGTTATAAGCCACGTTTCGCCCGACAAGCCAGTCCATCTATTGGGTATTGGTGAAGTGCAGGATATTTTTGAGGCTATAGAGCGTGGAGTGGATTTTTTTGATTGTGTCGCGCCGACTCGAAGAGGTAGGCATGGAAATTTATATATTTCGCCCAAAAACGGCGGTTCAGCAAAGCAGAATTACACTTTACAAATCACTAATGCAAAGTATGCGCTCGATAAAGACCCAATTGATCCAGGATGCCTCTGTTTTACTTGTCAAAACCATACGAGGGCGTATTTACGGCATCTTTTTATGGGTGATGAGTTGCTCGCCCAACGGCTGGGAAGTTATCACAATGTCTATTTTATCGTGAATCTGGTAAAAAAGATTCGAGAGGCGATTCTCGAAGGAAGGTTTCAAGAAATGAAAAAAGTATGGCTATAGCAGAGAGAGGACAAAGACCGCCATTATTTATTATTGCCAGTGATGGCGAGTTGCGTCGTGAACACTTGGATCGTCCACTTGGAGATTTAAGTACCTTTGTCGCAGAAGAGATGCCCTTTTGGGTTTCCTCAATACGAAGAGGCGAGAGTGAGGTTGGCCGTTTGAGAAATCACGTAGAATTCCTTCTTTCTTCCATGACTCCTCAGCAGAGAGATGCTTCTTTGTATGATCCACGATCACAGCGGCTTGCACTAGCAGATTTAATGTTTGCTAGAAATGCGATCGGCAACTCACATGGTACACCAGGGAGCAATTTACTAGATTTAACAGAAAAGCATGCTCAAAGACTGCATCGTCCGGCAACATTAACCTATGAGGACTCTGTGATTATTAATCCTCGAAGAGATCGAAGAACATTCACTGACGGGACAATGGGATTAACAGAAGCTGATTTTTACGAAACACATAATCGTGAAGAAGATGACAACGACCAGATTATTTATTTGTACACCGCTGCGATTGATGCATTAGCTTCAAGAGGCAGAGATGCAGAGGCTGATGCTGTTGCCTTATTAAAAGAAGCAGTTCCGTTTGAACGCAATACGATTAACGATATGAGAGCAGTAGGTATGAATATGAATCCAAAAGACTTTGCAATAATTCGCGAGTACTTTAAGGGATACTCGCCAGATAAAACGCAGCGTCTTTTTGGCGCCAGCGGTGCTTTCTCTGCAACTCCTCAAATTATTTATATGCTTCTTACTGGTTGGTTACATGAGAAAACTGCAGAGTATCTTGAGCGATTTATAGAATACTTCCCATCAGGAACGCAGTCTGAAATTGCTGATGCGATAGTAAGGTGCCGCGAAGGATTGACGTTAAGCGCAGTGGAAGCTCGACTAGGCAGTCCTCCGTTACTCCATCGTGCAGTGCGCGCTGCAAAAAGACATCAGCTTGCCCTTTTACAAAATCACAAAAAAGCAATTGCAACACAAATTCGAGGAGCGCTTGAAGGAAAGGTACAGGGAACTGGGGGATTTGGAAGCGTTACAGAGTTTGTTGATATAAAGATTATCCCTCTTAAACAAGAGCTCGCAGCTGCGTAGAATCTTGACAACTCAAGTAAAGTACGTTAAAATAACAGAACAATTGAATAAAAGCGTGGATCTGGAGTTTTGGAACCAGGGAGCTTTCGCAAAATACATAATGCACAGAGGCGAAACTGTAAAAGTCAGCAACGTATGTCAGTTCGACTTGCTCACTGCAGGCACGAAAGTAGAGTACGTCAGGAATAAGGTTTTCTTATTTTGATGTCTCGCTTCGGCGGGATTTTTTGTAGGAAAACAAAACGAGGTGGCACCGTCCTGTAAAGGGCCCTTGTAAGTTACTAAGCAATTTTTGTTTGGTAGTTTGCAAGGGCTTTTTTATTGTCAAGGAAAGAAAAACATATGCAACCATCAGAATTACTGAGACTACAAGGAGTAACTCAAGCAGAAGGAAGCGTAACGGCACTTTCGCTTCCAGAACGTGCGAGAAATCAGGCTGTCAGAGAACAGCTTGCTGCAGCTCATTACGACGCAAAGGCAATTGTTGCTGAAAACAAGGATATTTTAGACATAATGTACGAGATGCCATTTCGTGTTGTAGGTCAGAAGTTGGTAAAAGGTGAGCCTTTATCCTTTGAAGAAGCCTTTGTCGGAATGACATTTGCCGTTGCAGCAACAAATAGAGCTATGTTTCATGAGCTTCAACCACGAATTCAAGAAGCACACCAGGATCCAGTTCTTGATCAACGAGAACTTTTAGGTCCTGGGCAAACATTTCTAACAAGTATGGCACAAAGAGAAGCACATGGAACACTTACTGCTGTGGAGATTGCCGGTATGGCAGCAGCGGCAATGATGGATATCAATCTTCGCATTGGTGTAAATGGGCATACTCATGGAGAAGGAATTCTTGAAACAAGTGGAATGGGGGGAGACAAAGGCTTTGTAGTTAACGGGCAGAAACGGAAAGTCATTAATGCATCAACGCTTTCTGCTGTTGTTCTTTCATCACTTGATATTCCAGTGATTAAGCATGGTTCGTATTCAAATACCTCCAAAGTTGGATCAACAGAAGCAATTGAAGCGATGGGTGTTAATATTTATCAGGGTTCGTATAGCGAGATTGTTGACATGCTTTTGTCAGCAAATTTTTACTTTAGTGATGCGCATATCGCAAAAACAATTCACGACCTTTCCCATAGTCCCTATATGCGTCATGAAACAATCAATCATATTATTGGTCCGATGACGCCACCAATAGGAAAAGACGTAGTTCTCAACAAAATCATTGGCGTAAACGAAGGAGTTCACCCTGCCCTTATCGCGAAAGCATATGCAATTTTGCATGAGAGAAGGTACCAAACAGTCGGGAATGTCATTGCAGTAAGCGGATTAAGTGAGGACTATCAAAGCTCATCTGACGTTTCAATTCATGATCAAATGGGGATGAGGCCATATATGATGCTTGATGAAGTCTCACCATATAAGACATTACTGGGCGTTGTTCAAAATGGCGAGTATAAAGGAACATTCCTTATCGATGCTCTTGATTTTGGCGTTTATTTAGATCCAGATCAAATTCTTATAGAAAACGCAGAAAGAGACTTGCTTGCAGCAAATCGTGAAGCGCTTCATGGATTAAATAACGGAGGAAGTGATTACTTAGCGCTTAATGCTGCGATAGGATTGTTTGCTGCTGAGTATCTTGGTCTTGATGATGCAATAGTAGATGGTACATTAAATACATCATATCTTCGTGAGTGTTTTCTTCGGTGTAAAGAAGCAATTCTTTCAGGAAAAGCTGGACAACATCTTGAGAAAATTATCACTGCAAGTAATGGCAAAGAAGTGGTTGAGCAAGAAGATATCTTCTCAAACGTTGATCTTGTTATCTTTGATGTCGATGGCACACTTATTTTGCCTCGAGATACTGCATTTTATAAAGAGTTTAGTTTTGCAGTGAACCGTGCTGTTTCGCGTTATTTCGATGTTTCTGCAGAGCAAGGTGAAATAATTGCAAATTATTACCGAGTAAATTTTGGAGGAGGAGAACGAGCGCTATTTGATGGGACTGCGCATGAGCATTTTCCTCATCTTCCAGTTCTGGATCCTAATTACGCCGTTGTCTATGAAGAAATGGTGCAGATTGATCCGACCGGAGAATTTGATCATCATGGAGAGATTGTTGCATTACTTTCTGATCTTCGGGCTCGTGGGAAAAAGATTGTCGGGTTGACTGATGCTCCCGAAGGACTTTCTCGTCGAATGTTGCTGGAAGCAGGCATTGACCCTGATGAAATGTTTGACGCGTACTTTGCGTACCAACCAGAGAGCGGACCTAACAAGCATATACGAAAAGAAAAAATATTTGCAGAAATAGCAGATAAATTTGACATCGATCCTGTAAGAGTTCTTTCAGTTGGCGATACGTACTATAATGATATAGAGCCAGCCGTAAAGCTTGGTATGCAGACGTGTCTTGTTAGCGCCAATCAAAGAGGGGATTATTCAGGTAATCAAATTGGATCACTTCAAGAACTGCTAGGAAGAAATATAGTATGAAAACATTACAACGACCACTTATTGTCGATACTGATCCTGGACATGATGATGTTATGGCTATTCTGCTGGCAGTAAAATCCCAGCGGTTTGATATACAAGCACTGACAACCGTTGCTGGTAACTCAACAATTGAAAATGTGACGAAGAACGCAGCATATACCCTTGATCTTTTACAAAGAAGAGATATTCCTATTTATTCCGGAGCAGAAAAACCATTGAAACGAAAATTAGTTCAAGCAGTAGTACATGGTATTAGTGGTCTCGCAGGAGCTGACACATCAAAAACAGTCATAGTTCGCACAAATGATGCAGCAAAGCAAATACATCAGATTGTGAGACAGCATAAAAAAAAGATAACTATATTAGCACTTGGACCATTAACAAACATTGCAAAAGCATTTCAGAATGATCCTGCCCTGCCATCTCTGATTCAAGAAATAGTGATTATGGGAGGAGCTATTGACGTACCAGGTAATAAAAATAGAGTAGCTGAGTTTAATATGTTTGTTGATCCAGAAGCTGCAGATATTGTATTTAAGACAAACGTAAAAAAAACGCTTATTCCCATCGATGTGTGTAGTAAAACTATTCTGTTGCTTTCGGATTTTCAAAAGCTACAAGGAACAAGTTTTTACTCTCCTATCATGAGTATGATGAAGCATTTTATTCAGGGTCTGACAGAAGACGAAGGGGTACAAGGAGCACTTGTCTATGATGCGGTTGCAGCATATTATTTACTCAACCCAAAAGCATTTACCCTTGTGCCAATGGACATTGTTATTGAGACAAAAGGGGAACACACATTTGGGATGACAGTTGCAGAAAAACGAGCACATAAAAAAATGGAGTATAATACCCTTGTGGCAATGGACGTCGATAAAAAAGCATTTGTCAAAGATTTTCTTGCTATACTACAAAAACAAATATGAAAAAACGAGTTTACTCGGGAATCAGAGCGACTGGGAGATTGCATTTAGGTAATTATTATGGCGCGGTGAAGGGGATGCTTGCGCTTCAGGACACCTATGACTGTATCTTTGCCGTTGTTGATTCGCATACAATTACTGTGCCCTATGATCCCGCAACGTTGCAGGCATCGATCCGAGAGATTATTCTTGACTATCTCGCAGCAGGCTTAGATCCAGAAAAATGCAAGCTTGAGATCCAGTCTCGTGTGCCACAGCATACAGAACTTGCGTACTATCTTAGTACCATCTATCCAGTTGCTCGTCTTGAAGATCTGCCAACGTATAAAGAAAAGAAAGCGCAGTATCCAAAGTACGTCAATATGGGACTGTTGTTTTACCCGGTTCTTATGGCAGCTGATATTTTGCTCTACAAAGCAGAACTGGTGCCTGTTGGGATTGATCAGGAGCCGCATCTAGAAGTTGCAAGAGAAGTTGCTCGAAAGTTTAACTCCATGTTTGGACAAACATTTCCTGAACCGGTCCGTTTTAAGACTTCGGGCGAATATGTTCCGTCACTTGCCGGAACAGGCAAGATGAGTAAGTCAGTTGAGGGAAGTTTTATCAACCTAACAGATGACTTGGAGACGATAAAACAGCGCCTTGCCAAAGTCCCAACAGACAGCGGACTTTTAGGCGGACAGATCCCACAAGAAGGTGGAGTGGCAAATCTGTTTAAGCTTTGCTACCTACTTGGAGGGTCAGATCTGCACCAAAAATATGTTCAGGATTATAAGGAAAAAAGGATCAGATATTCTGAGCTGAAAAACGAGTTAGCAGAGGTTATTTACAAAGAACTGAATCCGTTTCAGCAAAGGCGAAAAGAATTTGAAAACAATCCAAAAATGGTTGATGAGATTTTGGAAAAAAGTAACGCTGAATGCCGCGACCTTGCAGAAATAACGATGCAAGAAGTCAGAGAAAAAATGGGACTACGATAGAAAGTCCTTGTAAAGTCCTGTATTTAGTGCTATCATTGCAATATGAACACACCCCAAGCACAAATAAAACTTAATCTTCCTCTTCCTCTAAAAGAATTTGCTGAAAGTAAAGCAAAGAAGTTTGGTATGCCTTTAGCAGGCTATCTTAAGCATCTTATTTTAAAAGACGTAGAGGAATTGGAGTATCCAGTCTTTCAGGCATCTGAACTAACAGAACGAGCGTATAAGGAAGCAATAAAAGAAAGAAAAAACGCAGTAAAGGTAGTAGGGAATGTCGATGCATTTTTAGATAAAATATGAAGGCTATTGAGTTTAGTCCGAAACTCTTTAAGAAACTTCAGACGCTTCGTCAAAAAGACAAAAAATTCTTCCAAAAAGTTCAAAAACAACTACGATTGTTCCAACAAGATCCCAACCATAAATCTCTTCGTGCACATAAGTTAAAAGGTAACTTAAAAAACTCCCGGAGTATCTCAATAGATATGAGAATTCGAATGGCTTATACAGAAGATGATAAAACTTACTACTTTTTTGCTATCGGTACCCACGATGAGGTATATAAATAATGTTTGGCAGAGGAAACAATGCAAGAAGTCAGAGAAAAAATGGGATTGGTATAACTTACTTTAGTGGAACACGATGTAAATCTGATCCAGCTTGTCCTTTGTATAGTGCTAACCCATAAGTTTTTGCAATCTCAACATTCATCTCCCATAATGATGTAAAAGATGCATCAGGCCTAAGGGGAACGATACCGTTTTCCAGGACGTGAAATCCAGCACGCGAATACCAGTGCTGTTCAAACTTATCAAATGAAGCAAGATCTGGATCGGTACTTATATCGAGGGGGGTATGTGTACTTCTAAACGCGAATAGTTTTTCGTCACCGGCTACAACACCCATAAAATGATCCCCAATGTTACGTTGTAAGAGGCTGTGTAAATCACCTGCAGAAAATGTACCGGGATCAAAAAGTCGTCGAAAAGGTAAAATCCTACTTTTTCTTAACGGTGGATGGCTGTGGATAGATCCTAGGTAGTCGTCAAATAACCTGATATCTCCTGCTTGCATGGCGTTTGCAATCGCGTCCCATTTAACCTCAAAGGGAATACTAAGTGGTTCTCCTGGCATAGCAGTAGAATAATATATTCCACTTCTTTGTGCATTCTGAGCAACAATTGTTGTAAACTCTCGAACGTTTCGTTTTGTGAGTTTTTTTAACTCGTCTAATTTTTTATGTAACGTAGGAGGGATCGTAAGTACATCAGGATATTCTTCCGGAGAAAGGAGTGCTTCTGGGTCTTGAGCAAGTCGAAGAAGATACTTTTCGGTATCTAAGCTGTTGGCTTTTTCTTTTTCAGAAATGACTATTCCGGTAGAAGATTCCATAGCTATATTAAGATTTATCGCATGAATAGTTACTATTTATATTGTAATATGTTCATTGTAGTTAATGTGAGTAAGATTACAAGGTTTCAACAAAAAATTCTTTCCTGGTACAAAGTAAATAAGCGGGATTTGCCGTGGAGGGAGACACTAGACAGCGCCTCCTTTCAGGAGGTATCGAATGGTACCTTCTTGTCTGAGAGGAAGGCCTTGTCTGCCGACAGGCTGACTGGATAGCCTGCAACTTTTGTGGTATACTGTGCCTCATAATGGCGGTAAACGGCAGGAAGAATGTTTCCTCAAAGCCCTCAAAAAAACTCGGTAAGTTCAAACTTAAATCGTCGTGGAAGACGCTTCTTTTATATGGATTCATCATCCTCTCATCATTTTTCCTCTTTGCTGGTCTTGGCGCGCCGTATGGTAATGAACAAACAGTCTCTGTTTCACAAGTTATAGGAGATGTAAAAAAAGGTCAGGTTAAAGAGATCATTGTTGAAGGGGATCAGCTCACCGCTAAGCGTCAAAAGGACAGTGTAAAAACATTTAAAGAACCTGGCGCTGATGTCTACTCACTTTTCAAAGACGCAGGCGCGCCACTTGACTCACAGAAAGTAAAAGTAACGATTAAGGATGACTCAGCCTTTAACAATTGGCTTGGAATTGCCGGAACGCTGCTTCCTGCAGCTTTGATGATTGGTTTTTTGTACTTTCTCTTTCGCCAAGCACGCGGGACGCAGGAAAGTATCTTTTCTTTTGGCCAGTCGCGGGCAAAACTGTTTAATAAAGACAATCCAAAAACTTCTTTTGCCGATGTCGCAGGCGTTGATGAAGCAAAACAGGAGCTCACAGAGATCGTAGATTTTCTCAAAAACCCGGGAAAATACAAAGCAATGGGTGCAAGAACTCCAAAGGGAGTTTTGATGGTAGGTCCCGCGGGAACAGGGAAAACCCTTCTGGCAAGAGCCACGGCAGGCGAGGCAAATGTCGCATTTTTCTCGATGGCAGGCTCAGAATTCATGGAAATGTTGGTTGGTGTAGGAGCATCTCGTGTACGTGATCTGTTTAATACAGCAAAAAAATCGCAGCCTGCAATTATCTTTATTGATGAAGTTGATGCAATCGGAAGACAACGAGGCGTTGGTATTATGGGTGGTCATGATGAGCGGGAACAGACGTTAAATCAGATCTTAGTTGAGATGGATGGTTTCACCCAAAATGAGCAGATTATCGTTATGGCTGCAACCAATCGACCAGATGTTTTAGATCCAGCCCTCGTTCGACCAGGCAGATTTGATAGAAGGGTTGTTTTAGATTTTCCTGACGTTGAAGGACGAAAAGCAATTCTTGCCATCCACTCAAAAGGAAAACCATTTGAGAAAAATGTTGATTGGGAGAAGGTCGCAAAACGAACTGTTGGATTCTCAGGAGCAGATCTTGAGAATATGCTCAATGAAGCAGCGATCCTCGCCGCACGGCTCACTAAAAAAGCAATTGATATGAAGGACTTAGAAGAAGCTGCGACGAAAGTGAAGCTTGGACCCGAGAAAAGACGTCTCCAATCAGAGGATGATCGAAAAATGACTGCGTTTCATGAAGCAGGACACGCGCTTGTTTCCTGGCAGATGTCGCATATGGATCCAGTCCATCGAATCTCCATCGTCTCACGAGGCATGAGTCTTGGGCATACGATGATGGAGCCAATTGAAAGAACTCATGAGACCAGAACGCATCTTCTTGAACAAATCGCAGTGATGCTTGGCGGAAGAGCTGCAGAAAGCCTGGTGTTTGATGAAATGACCACCGGTGCATCAGATGATATTGCTAAGGCAACGCAGGTCGCCAGAGCTATGGTCATGCAGTTTGGGATGAGTGGGTTGGGGCCAATTAATTTTGATAATGAGCAACGACGAATGGTCTATGAGCCATCGGAAATTTCACCAGAGATGGCAGCCAAGATCGATAACGAGGTCAAAGAGATCACAGACGCTGCGTATAAAAGTGCAGTTGAGATTCTTAAAAAACTTCGAGGAAAGTTAACACTTCTTGCTGAAGAACTCTTGAAGAAAGAGACGCTCGATTCAGAAGAATTCGCAAAACTCATCGGCCCCAAACCCGCTTTTGCCAAAGTAAAAGTATAAACGGTTTGTTTGACCTCAGCAAGTCTTCGATTTAGCCAGGGTTGACAACTCTGCAATAATCCTTGATACTACGACTATGGCATCAACAGAAGTCTTTAACAGAAAAGAAGCAATTAAGCACGGCTGGGAGCAAGCAAAGAAAAACATTTTCTTTTTTGTCAAAGTTCTTGTTATTGTTATAGCGGTTTATCTTGTTTTGGGAATGATCCAAGGGATGTTTACGGATCCTGAAACGAAATCTTCGCCTCTGCTTCTTTCCATTCTCTCCTGGATTTTGCAGATGCTTCTAGGGCTAGGACTTGTCAGAATAACGCTTAATGTCGTTGATAATAAAAAGTTTTCTCTTTCAGATATCTACTCAGAGTATAAATATTTGCCAAATGCAGCTGCAGCGGGAATTCTCTCAATGCTTGCAATTGTAGCGGGTTTAATACT
>Ga0209542_10015812_pt1 | contig 12600 bp, 11 predicted proteins | sample RifCSPhighO2_01_FD_184028 | JGI IMG/M metagenome (GOLD analysis project Ga0209542, IMG submission 184028) | Soil microbial communities from Rifle, Colorado - Rifle CSP2_plank highO2_0.1 (SPAdes) (version 2) | ecosystem: Environmental > Terrestrial > Deep subsurface > Rock core/Sediment ...
CAATTTTGTAAATTCTCAGAAAAACTGTGAGCAAAAATATTAAAATTGCTAAAAGATATAGCTTTTTCACTAGATTAAAGATTTGTAAGCAGAAAGAGTCTCTTCTGAAATTTCATCCCAGCCGTTCAATTTTTTAACAATTTCATGCCCCTTTTGACCAAAATCATTTTTATTTTTTAAACACAAAATAATGGCACCTGCGAGAGCATTATCGCCATTCGAGGGCACCAATAGACCGTTTACGTTATCTTTGACTATTTCCGGTATACCGCCCGTTTTTGCAGCTACAATTGGTAAACCTGAGGCCTGAGCTTCAAGAATAGTTAATGGTTGCCCTTCAGAAGCAGAAGACAAAACAAAAAGGTGGGAGTTTTTATATTCACGAATTAAATCATTACCGGTTTTTTTGCCAACAAATTCAATATGTTTGTTAAGATTTAGTTTGTTCATAAGCTTTTTCAAATTCTTTTCCTCATAACCGTATCCAACAAGCGTCAATTTGGCATCCGGAATATCGCGGACAACGTCTTGCATGGCCATTATTAGATTGTCGACTCTTTTAACCTTATCAAATCTCCCCACCCATAAAATTTTTGGGTAAGGAGCTTTTTTTATCTTGACCTTATCAAATCTTTTTAAGTCAATTCCATTTCCAATAACCTTAATATTTTCATTGACGTTTTTGAATTTCAAAAAAGCTTTGGTTACAGAAATCTGTACGTCATACTTAATTTTAGTCAAAATAATTTTTTCCAAGCAAAACCCAAAAGATAATTTGGGATTTTTTTCGAACATTCTTGTTCCGTGGACTGTAAAAATTGTTGGTTTTTCAAGAAAGTAGCGAATGAGAGGAGCCAGCAAACCCGGTAAAAACGCCTGTAGGTGAATAAGATCATAATTTTCCCCTCTGATTAAAGAAAAAGCTCTTATCAGAAAAAACATACGCGAAAGATTATCATCGGGATTTGATTTGGAACCAATTTGAAGCACCTTCAAATTTTTCACCTTCTCACCCTTATATCCTCCATTATTCCTGGTAATAATATCGATCTTGTGACCGCTTTTGGCAATTCTTTTGGATATTTCCCAGGCATTAATTTGCCCTCCGCCGACTGCCGGGAACCACGTATCGATAACAACTGCGATCTTCATTGTTTTTTTTGGAAGTAATCAAATGTTAGTTTTAGACCTTGATCAAGATTTACTTTTGGTCTCCAGCCACAGGCTTTTTTGAATTTTTCGGAGGAAAGAGAATTTCTGGCAATTTCCAAAAATCGACGCTTTGTAAATTTTTTATTGTCTTTTGCACCCGATAAAACCAGCAGATTTTTATACAAATTTAAAATTGATGTTTCTTTTGCTGTTCCAATATTAAATTCGCCATTCACCGTATTATTTAAAGATAATAGACAAGCATCGATAACATCAGAAACGTAAATAAAATCGCGTGTTTGCGTGCCGTCTCCAAAAATAATTGCTTGGTCCGTCTTTAAAATCTTATCTATAAAAATGGCGACCACTCCTCCTTCAGAATTCATGTCCTGCCTTGGACCATAAACGTTGGCAAATCTCAATGATGCATATGATAAATTATGGATTTTGTGATAATTACAAAGTAAATACTCACTGCATAATTTACTTACCCCGTATAACGATAAGGGTTCTTTGGCGTCTTCTTCTGCAATCGGCAGATTTGTTGAACGTGCATAAACCGCTGCAGAGGATGCGTAAATTACCTTATTTACTTTCACCTCTTTTGCCGTATCCAGCAAACCCTGAGTAGCCAAAAGGTTAATTGCAATATCCTTCTTTGGACTTTTAATTGATTTTGTGACGCTTGACTGAGCAGCAAAATGAAATATTACATCCGGTCTAAATTTTTTTACTAAATTTTTAAATTTTTTCGAGGTAATATCTATTTTTTCAAAATCCGCTTTTGCATTTACATTTTTCAGGCTGCCTTTTGATAAATCATCCGCAATTATCACTTTATAACCCTCCTCAACCAGCTGGTCCACCATATGTGACCCGATGAATCCAGCACCTCCCGTAACTAAAATCTTTTTCATTTTTTATTAATTAAAGATTTGTAGATTTTTTCGGTTTCGACAGCAATTTTTGCCCAATTGTATGATCTGACAAGCTCTTTTGCGTCTCCGGCCTTCTTTTTATAAAAAGTGTCATCTTGCAATAAACGTTTTATTTGTGCGGCTAAATCTGTTGGACTTCCCAGGTTGAATAATAATCCTCCTTTACCGTTTTTAGTTACTTCTTTAAAAACCGGAATATCTGAAACTACATAAGGGACACCGGCTGCTGCTGATTCTATTGTTGCTATACCAAACCCTTCTACAGCAGACGGCAAAGCAAAAATGTGAGATTCTTGTATTTTTTTAATGAGACTCTGTCGCGATAAATTTTCCAAAAAAGTAATTTTATTTAATAATTTTAATTCTTTTGCTAAATTTATAAGTTCTTTTTTCTGCGGGCCAGTACCAATAATTACTAGTCTTATTTTTTTTACTGCTCTTTCAATCAGTGCCATGGCAAAAATTAAATCTTTGATTCTCTTGTAAGCAACCAATCTGCTTATGCAGATTATTTGAGGAATTTTAGATTTTTCAGCCTTTTGTTTAAATTCATTAGGTTCGACACCGCATGCAATTGTTACGACTTTTGCTTTATCAACACCTGAAGCAATTAACTTATTCATCGTTACTTTAGAAATAGCAATAAACAAATCAGCCGAAAAAAACAAGTTAATTTTTTCTAACAAATAACCTGCTAGTCCCCCTAAGAAACCTGATGTTTCCACCCATTGGCCGAGAAAAACATCGGGATACCAAAAAACAACTGGGATCTTTTTGCTATTTGAGATCATTTTTGCAATGAAATGGTCACTAAAATTTCCTCCGTCCACAATATCTATGCTTATTCTCTTACCTAATGAGATAGCGGAAAAAATAAAACTTAATCTTTTATGGAGATCAAAAACCGTCGGGGCGCCTGAATTATAATTTATAATTGGACCCGGTCTGTAAACTGTAAAACCAAAAATTTTTTCTTTCGCTCTCGTCTGCGGAAGTCTTGCAGAGATTATGAACACATCATTCCTTTTAGCTAATTCTTTAGCTACAAAAAATGTCCTTGCTTCCACTCCGCCTGAGAACCTAAGATCTTTCCCGATAGGGAAAAAGTCGGTAATCAGAAGTATCTTCATTTTTTAGATCTTTTTCGATTTTTGCGGATTTTAGAGGAACCGGAAAGGCTAATTTCGCGAATGATATAGGTGATCTGATGTCTTAAATCTTCAATCATCACATAAATCCTAAATACCAAATAGAAAAGGAGGGCCAAAGAGATGTAAACGATAATGTCTACACCCCGTCCAACGCCAAAAAATTCAGCTATTCTTGTTGTTGTAGCTGGAAGAATTACACCAACGAGAGCGGCTATCCAGATTAAAAACCAAAAGAAAGCCATTCTGGAGGTGATTACGCCCTCTTTCAATCTCAGGTAAACACGGCTAATTGCAAAAATTACCACCGCAAGAAGAAAAATTTGGATTGCCGTAAACATAATGTTATTAAAAAAGTAAATTCGCCGGAAGTATTATACTATCTTAACAGTCTAACCAAAAATCTTGTGAAAGTGGGGATCGCATTTAAATTCTTTTGTCCCTTTTTACGTGAATATTCTGTGTAAATTGCGCGAATTGGCACTTCTTCTATTTTTAAATTATTTCTTTTAGCCTCAAGCAAAATCTCCGACGAGAAATCCATCCGTTCTCCCTTGAAATCGATAAGAGTTATAGCTTTTCCCGAAAAAGCACGCAGTCCCGACTGTGAATCTGTCGTTGCAACTCCGTAGAACAAAAAAGTAATAAAGTTTGCAAACCAATTGAGAAAGAATCTGTCCATGGGAACATTTTTTGATTTTTTGAAGCGCGAGCCAATCACCAGATCTGCTTTTTTTTGGATAATCGGCAAAATAATTTTTTCAATATCGGAAGGTTCATGCTGACCATCGCCGTCAAACGTAACCACTATGTCGGCCCTTTTCTTCCTTGCGTATTCCATTCCGGTTTTAATTGCAGCCCCCAGCCCCCGGTTAATGGCGTGGTTAACTATCACAAATCCCGCCCTTTGTACTTCGGATAGAGTATCATCACCTGATCCATCATTCACAACCACCACATCTACCAAGGAAGTCTCATTAATTTTTTTTGGAATCGATTTCAGGACTTTATAAATTACTGGAGATTCGTTAAAAACGGGAACAACTATAACAACTTTCACTTTAACTAGTAGCGGGCAACAAGATATATTCCAACCAGCATAATAGCAATTCCTGCAAATCTTAAAAGCGAAACGCTTTCGTTTAAAAAAAACACTGATCCGGCTGTCGTCAGAAGAAATACGATTGTCGCAAAAATAGGATATGCCCGTGACAAATCATTAAAACTTAAAATTCGAAGCCAAATTAAAAAGGAGAATCCGTAAAGCGCAACTCCCAAAATAACAAAGGGACTAGTTGCAGCTTTTGTTAATTCCAAAAGAAGTTTAGCTTTCTGGCCCGACAGTCCACCAAATGAAGTAACTCCCTTTTTTAGAAGAATATTGGCTGTGACATTTGAAATAACGCTTACAAGAAGCAAAAGATAAAAACTCATGGGGAAATAGTATCACATTTTTTGAATTTGACTATCTTTCTAAACTCAAGCTATCCAGTAACCCCTTGTGTAAAAAAGTGTTAAGACAGCAAGAGCAGTAAGAAATATCGAAAGAAGAACTACCTTTGTCAACGTGCTTCTGATTTGCGCCAAGACAACGTATATGGGGAATGCGACTAATATGTACCTAGGCATAGAAACAAGCGTTCCGGATAAAGTCGGAAGTAAAACCGCAAGGAGACTAAATACCAACCATTCCCTTTTTACTTTTTTGTATGCAAAAATAAGTAAAGCCAGAGCAAAAACCGTAGAAATCAGCTCCAGAGAGGCATTCATAAGTGGGACGCCGCTTGTAGTCGTGATAATTTTGAAGTACCTCCAGAAAATCTGAGGCAGCAAAACTATTCCCTGAACCGATCTTTCCTGACCAAAAACTTGCTGTGCGGAAATAAAATAGAAGGGATTTTTAAAAACTAAGGTTAAATAGAGCATGTACGACAGTAGTCCCGTCGGAATAATTAAAATCGGCAAAATGTTGGAAATTTTTAACTTAGGCTTTCTGGAAAAAATTAAAAATATTCCAATTAATCTTGTTGCTGAAGCAAAGGCACCTACAAGCGAAGCTAGAATTATTCTTTTTTTATAGATTAGATAGAAATAACTAATGATCAGTAAAAAAAATAAACTCTCCGAATACGCAGACCCGAAATAAAAGGACGTCGGAAAGGTAAGAACAAATGCTGCAGACCAAGCTGCTATTTTTTTGTCATAGATTTTGCAAACCATTCGGTAAAACAAAATTAACCCTGCAAGAAAGGCAACATTTGAAAGAACAAGCGAAGAAAATAAAAAGTTGTCAAATGTAATGTAAGAAAATAGTTTTATTAAAATTGGGTAGAACGGGAAAAATGCTTGTGTAAATTCTTGTTCATAACCGTCTTGGGCAATTCTGATGTAGTGCACACCGTCAAAATTAGCAAACGTCCACAAAGGATAAGGCAGATTAAAGTTGGCAAGAACCATCTTATAGGGAAACCTGTCACCGAAACTACTTATGAAAAATGGAGAATAATAAGCCACTAAAAACAGAAAACTTCTCCATGCGACAAACGCTACTATTAATAACAGGTAGGCGTTTTTAGATGTCGGGAGTCTCACTTGTTTAAATTCGCTCACAGACTGTCACCAGGTCCGGATTGGTTGAAAAACGTAAGAGCGAATATATACTTCCGAACCAGAACATTTTGTTCGCTCATGTAAACTTAAAGAATAATATCAGCAGCCAGTTATACTGGCCCTGATATACCGAGGGCTCATCGCCCTCGGAAGTTTATGACAGAACGATAGACATTTGCAGTTTCTGCGGCAACTCTGTGCCAAGAATATTTTTCAGATTCTTTTTGTAATTTCTGCGACAAGCTTTCCAGCTTAATGGGCAAAAGACCAAATATTTCTTTTATTTTTTTTGCGATATCCTGCGGGGCAGATGGATCACAAAAAAATATTTTATCTTTGGAGATTTCAGGAATCGACGCAATGTTTGAGGCAACAACCGGAGTTCCGCAGGTCATACTTTCCAAAACCGGCAGACCAAAACCCTCGTAATATGAAGGCAATAATGTTAACTTTGCTAAATTATAAATTGCTGCAAGATCATCCTCTTCTATAAATCCTGTTTTGATAATCTGTTTACTCAGTTTCAGCTTTCCGATAAGACTGTTCGCTTCTCTTGTTTGGGGAATTTTGTCATCTGTCAGTGCCTTACCAACCATTACCAAATCACAACCGGCAATTTTGACTGCTTTTAGCATATTTTCGATGTTTTTGTGCCAATTAACGTCACCGACATAAAGTGCGAATTTCTCAGGTAATTCATATTTTTTAGAAACTTCATCTAAGAAATTTTGATCATCAATTTTTTTGAAACTTGGAGATGCCGCAAGATAAACTACATGAATCTTGCTTTTTGGAACCGAAAGTTTATTTGCTATGTCTTCTTTTGACGTTTTAGAGTCGCAAATTACGGCATCGACATTTTTAAGTGCGATTTTTTGGAAAAAAAAGTTAATCCGGCCTTTTATACCTACCGGATAATGCTGAGGGAATACCAGAGGAATCACGTCATGGATTGTTACAATTCGAACTTTATTTCTCCTTAGGGATAAAGTCCGAAAATATAGATCAAAGTAAGGATAATGGACCAGATCAGAATCCGCAGGGTAATTTTTACCATCGAAAAAAACAAGATCAAAATCCCATTTGCCACTCTTAAATTCTTCGACCAAATTCTTGGTATAGATACCAATCCCCCGCGATTCATGGCCCGTGTGTAGCGGGCTTGTATCAACTGCAACCTTCACCAGAAAAATTATATATCAGCCAACAATAAAAAACCCACCTTACGTGGTCTTTGAAACTCGTTGAGGTGGGCAGATCTTGCAAGATCTTTATTTATTTCTTTGACTTCTTTTTCTTCTTCTTAGCCATTTAGGCTTGCCTCCTTCCTCAAAAATTGCCTATATCAGCAGGTCGCCTCAGCTAAAAGCTGATGGCGCTCCTCTGATATATTCGTCATTAGACGACTATATAAAATTGTTAGCAAGTTTTATATACAATTACAAGTGGGTAAATCGAGGCTAGGTATTATTTTTGTCCGACCAGTACTTCACATAAGCATAGAAATGGTGCGCTGAAGAGAAAAGCGCCCAAATAAATCCTCTAAAACCATCTTCGTAACCTTTGTGCCTAAAATAAATGCTTAAAAACGTTGCCGTTGGCTTGAGAATCATATAGAAAAAAACCGGCCATATTCCCCTTCCCGGATCTCTCGATTTAATTTCATCTGCAGTTAAATCCGTGTATCGATTTGCTCTTTGCAAATATCTCTCAAATGTTGGATCCGCAAGATGTACAAGATCGCTTTTAAGATGACCGGTTTCCCCATCAACATCCAGTTTTTCATGAACGCTCTTTTCCGCCAACTTCCCCTTGCCGTTTTTGAAAAATCTTATGTCGGGATTCGGATAAGCGCCACCCTTTTTTAAAAACCCGCCCAGAAACCAATTTTTACGATTTACCCAAAAGCCATTTTCTTTCGGATTTTGCCCGGCTGTCAGTTTTAACTCACCAGCAAGCTCTACTGTCACTCTTTCGTCTGCGTCTATGTAAAAAATCCACTCGCCTTTGCAATTTTTGAAAGCCATATTTTTGTTGATATGAAACATCGGTTTATTGGCAGTCACAAAAACTTTTGCCCCTAGGCTTCTTGCAAGCTCAGCAGTACGATCCGAAGATGAACCATCAACTACAACTATTTCATCGGCAAAAGTTTTTAAAGATTCGATGCAGTCAACGATATTTTTTTCTTCATTGAAGGTTGCCAATGCCGCAGAAATTCTTGGATTCTTCATTGGATGCTTCCTATTTCTAAGGCCCTTTCTCCACTAGGAAAATAAATCGTTTTGATTTTTTCGAAATTTGGCGGAAGTGTATTGGTAACATACAGGCTTTTTGCTCCCGTCGGCGAACTACCCTCAAATACATATTTACCAAAGCCTTGCCTGGAACCGCTGCTTTGATAATCTAACGGATCATATTTAGTATAAAAGAGCCAAAAAATATATGCCTGCTCTATGTTTTGCGAGTCAACTGTTATTTGACTGTATTTATCTTCCAAACTTTTTGTAATCAGAGTAGCCTGTTTAGTGGGGTATTGCCATGATGATGCCGAATAGACTGGATAGTGCTTAAAATATTCGTCAAAGTAGACAGCAGACGAAAGAAAAATTATAAACGCAAAAACAAAAAGGTAGATTTTTTTGTACACTATTATTTTCCAGAGTTCAACAAAACCAAGAGCTGTAATAATTGTCAGCGGAATGACCATTGAATAACTTCTGATTGCGTGCGGCACGTCTGACCCGGCGATTGCCCCCATAGGGGCAATCATAAGCCAAGCGAGGATAAACAGTTTGCCTTTGTCAAATTTTTGAAAAAAACGATAAATACCGAAAATTAAAAGCGGCAGCTGAAACAAGAACAGAAGTCCCGCATTCTGAACATGGTGGCGCAATTCCCTATCGCCTTCAAGAAACAAAAAATTTAGATTAAAATGGGCGAGATAATTTAACGTGTAAGTTTTGGCAATTTCAACTCTCCTATTATGCAGATATTTTCCTAATGAGAGATTTCTCTCTAAATCTTGATCTATCAATTCAATAGATTTATCAATATCTTTTTGCCTGACATTTTGAGAAGTTGCTTCAAACCGATTTATAAATGCTTCTTTTGGAAGAACTAAGAAAAGTGGCACAATTAATCCTGAAGTTACAATCAAATATGTAATTAGAAATTTTTTTGGAATTTGGTGAATTTTTTCTTTGAAAACTACATAAAATGAAAAAATCATTGCCGGAACCACTATCCTGTATGCATGATAGCTGTAAAAACTCAAAGCAATAAAAACAGCAGAAATTAAAAAGTAAAAATAATTATTTAGTCCAAGCGAATATTTTCCGATTGCGTAAAGTAAAAACGTAAGCCCCGCAACCATAAAAAATAAACCAACATTTGCTTCAAACCCTGCTCTCGAAAATTGGATATGCCAGGGAGTTACAGAAAGAAGGAAAAAAGATCCGTAAGCGACAGCATTGCTACTGGTTAAATTTTTAGCCAAGAAAAAAATGGATACGCATGTGAGAACGCCAAAAATTGCAGACGGCAGTCTAGCCGCAAATTCAGAAAGGCCAAAAATCCAAACAGCCGGTACTGTGAAATACATGTAAGCGGGCGGTTTGTAATCGTCAAACGATCTATTTGCCAAAGGCAAAAAGTTGCCGTACTGATCTCTTGCAGTTTTTAAGATTGAATAGGCATTGTAAGCGTTGCTTGCCTCATCCCAGTTGAGACTTATCGGTACTTCTGTAATTTTATAAAATCTTAATACTATGCAAAGAAATAAAATAGCAACAAATAGTATTTTTCTCATTGCAAAGGAGAAACCTCATAAAGCCGCATGTAACTTTCGCCTATGCCCTTTTGATATTTGGCAACGAGAGAAAGATTCGGATTTTTTATTTCCTTTTGGTTTTCGTTAAATACAAAATAGGTCTTGTGGTTTTTCGCGTATTCTAAAATGTCTGAAGGCAATTTTTCGGGATCAACCGGCCAATACGAAAAAATGTGAACATTTTTGTTACCCCTAAAATAGATGTTTAAGGCGTAAGGATACAAACCAAATGTACCTTGAGTACCAATGTAGACTTCTTCGTCTTTTGATTCATTTTTTAGTATGGCAACAACTTCATTGACCCCGTACCCAGCTGGCCAATCATTGAAATATTGATGGGCATCACTTTCGGGAATTTTTGAAATTGGAGGATTAGTGAGAATCAAAAACGAATTAACGACTGGTATCGCAATTGATGCCGCAACAATAAATATTAAAATTTTATTCCACTTCGGGATTACACCCATAAATTGCGCAATAGCCCAGGAGATAGCCAAAATTACCGGTGGTAAGTAGAAAAGTATGAAACGGGGATACAAGATTTGATTAAATAATGACTCCGCAATAAAGGGTACAAAAAACAGTATAGACAGATAGATTACACGCTGGTCTTTTTGGGAAATACCATATAATATTGCCCACATAAAAATAATAAAAAGTAAAACTCCAATGTAGGATATCAACCATCCTGAAAGAGATTCTGCATTAGAAAAAAAATGCAAAAGGGGATCTTTCATAACTTCAGAAATCGGCCTGATGAATTCATAGTTTTTGCGCTCGATAATATAAAAAAGGGGTGATAGCCTGAGCGAGTTGTATATTGCCTGGCTGATAATAAAAGTTACTGCCGAGAAACCAATCCATCTTGCAAGTTTTTGTCTCCAACCCTTTTTTGAAAAATCAAATAAGATTAAGGAAAGTGGCAATAGATATAAGAAAAAGCTACCTGATGATTTAGTGATTAGTGAGGCTCCGATTGCAAAACCGTTCAGCAAAGAAATATCAAGTTTAGGTTTCTTTACCATCTTAACTGCAAAAAATACTGCATAAATCCCGAACATAGTCAAAAGTGAATCAAAAAGCGCAAGCTTGTCGTAAAGAAGTGTAAATGGCAGGATTAAATATAAAACAGCTGCGATTTTTGCAACTTTTTCGGAGAACAATTCTTTGGCAAGAAGATATATTCCGATTATTGATCCAAACCCCGCAAACACCGAGACTAATCTTGAGGCAATCAGAGGATCAGAAACTAATCTTTGCAAAAAAGCTGCCAGCCAGATAAATAACGGTTGTTTGCCATCCTGAAGCGATATGAAGCGCTGCGCAGGGTCGTTTAGTGCAACCTGTGCCCAAAACGTATAGATCGCCTCATCCGTAAAAATCGGAATGATGTTTAAGTTAACTAATCGAGTAAAAAAATAAGAAAAAACCAAGATTATCCAAAATATGATAGTAGATTTTGATTTCATCTTTTAAAGTATTCCTATATCAAATACCTGTTTTCCCTCAAGGTTATAAATTGTTTTTATTTTTTTTGCGTCTTTGGGCAAATTATTAGGACTTAGTATGTAAAGAGAATTTTGCTTTATCGGCTCAGACTCTTTACGTCCAAATACGAATTTGTCGAAACTTTTGACGTGCAGAAAAAATTGCTCATCTCTTTCAACCTCTGATATTTTTTGGTATTTATTAGGATCATATTTCATATAGAAGAGAAAATATACATATGGCCTACCCTCAGCTTCGGTAACATAAATATTATCAACACTAGAGTAATGATTCTCTGTAATATTAACAGCCTCTTTATAACCATATTGCCACACACCCGAATAATTTAAAGACCAATGGACATTATAGCTATGAAGGTAATAAAACAAAAAAAGTGCAACAGTTGAAGGTATTAAAATAAGACTTTTTTTCAAATTAAGATATTTGCAAATGTAATAAATTCCAACAGCAGACAAAATTTGATATGTCGGCAGTATATGAATCATACGTAGTGCATGAGGCGTTTCCCTGGCTGTTGCAGGCCCTAAAGGAGAAATCAAAAGCCAAGATAAAATAAATATAGAATATTTATGTTTTTTGGCGAAAATAAAATAAAGACCGGCAAAAACTAAAATAATATCAAAATAGTAAAGTTCACCTTGCTCCTGAATTGACAAGCGCGGATTAACATCACCGCTTGTGAAAAGAAATGTCGGCGAAAATGTATCCAAATATCCCGACAAATACTCATGCAAATAAAAAAGACGGCGGTTGTGAATAATTGCCGACCACCACGAGAAATTGTCTTTTTGCCTATAAACTATCGATTGGTTAATAGGATCAAGATCTTTAAAAATTGTTACCTCGTTAAACCGCACCTTACCCTCGATTGTCTGCGTTGTAAATTTAAAAAGAGGCCAAAATAAAATCATAGAGACGATTGCGACAAAAACTACTGTTTTAGGATTTCCTAAGATCTGTTTTCTAAACTGAATAGTTAAAATTAATAAAATAAATGGTACAAAAAGCCTTTGACCTGTAAAAGTGTACATACCGGCTAAAAAGGACAGGGCTGAAAACATTAGGAAAAAGGGTTTCCCTTGTATAAATTTAAAAAATAAGTAAATTCCAAATAACGAAAAAAACAACCCGATGTTTGCTTCAAAAGCCCCCCTTGAAAACTGTATGTGCCACGGCGATATGGCTAAGAAAAAACTGGCGAACAAGGCAATTTTTTCACGGTTCCAAAGTTTTTTTACTAAAAGAAAAGTAATCAAAACTGTTAAGACGCCAAAAAAAGCGGAAGGAAAACGGACGGAAAATTCATTTAGGCCAAATAGGGCAATGCTAGGTACTGCAGCATAAATATATCCCGGAGGTTTGTAATCACCAAACGCAGCAAAGTTCGTAAAAGGCAAAAACCTGCCGTGTT
>Ga0209542_10015813_pt1 | contig 12599 bp, 14 predicted proteins | sample RifCSPhighO2_01_FD_184028 | JGI IMG/M metagenome (GOLD analysis project Ga0209542, IMG submission 184028) | Soil microbial communities from Rifle, Colorado - Rifle CSP2_plank highO2_0.1 (SPAdes) (version 2) | ecosystem: Environmental > Terrestrial > Deep subsurface > Rock core/Sediment ...
CGCGAGCCGGGCGGGCCAGATTCGGAAGTATTCTATGAATTTTTCGGTGTTGAACACGATACGAAGTTCGGAGCTCATTGCCATCCAAACTGTGATTGTGGGCGCTTCATGGAGATCGGAAACTCTGTTTTTATGGAATATAAGAAGTTGGAAAATGGTACCTTTGAAAAATTAGAACAGAAGAACGTCGATTTTGGCGGTGGGCTTGAGCGGATTACGGCTGCGTCACAGAATGACCCCGACATGTTTAATATTGACCTTATTAAACCGCTTATTGCGATTCTTCCCACCGCGGATACCGATCAAAGACGTAAGCGTATCATTGTTGATCATGCCCGTGCGTCGTTTTTTCTCATCTCTGACGGCGTGAGACCATCAAATAAACATCAGGGATATATTCTTCGCCGCTTATTGCGTCGTATGATTGTTCAAGCTCATCTTGGTAGCTTTGGTTCTTTTGCCGGTACTGACACTTTAAGCATGGGCGCTGTTGAAGATATAAAAACTGTTTTTAGAAAGATCAGTGAAATATATCAAGGTGTTTATCTGTTAAATTTTGATTTAGCAAACGAAGTTTTTACAGAAGAATTTAATCGATTCAACCGGGTCTTTAAGGATGGTTTAAGAGAAATCAAGCGATTAGAAAAAATCGATGCGGCAACCGCTTTTAAATTATATGAAAGCTTTGGGACGACTTACGAAATTATTAAGGATGTGGCGGGAATCAAGGCGGAAAGTTTGACTCGGGAGGCTTTTGATAAGGAGTTCGAGAAACATCAGGAAATTTCTCGCGCGGGGTCGGAGGCGAAATTCGGCGGGCATGGACTCTATTTGAAGACCGGGGAGGTGACGATCCGAGATGAGACCGAAATCGAGAAGGTAACGCGCCTGCACACGGCTACTCATTTGATGCATGCGGCACTCCGTGCGGTTCTCGGCACGGAAGTGCGGCAAGACGGGTCGGATATTACAGTCGAGCGCACGCGTTTTGATTTTCGGTTCCCGAGGAAAGTCAGCCCGGAAGAGCTTGCGAAAATCGAGGAGTGGGTGAACGGTGCGATTCAACGAGATTTGACGGTGAAATGGGAGGAGACGGAATATGAAGAGGCGCTTAAGGAAGGCGCGCTTGGATTTTTCCGAGAAAAATATCCTCCGCGCGTCAAAGTATATACGGTTTTTGACCAAAAAAGCGGCGAAGTGTTCTCCAAAGAATTTTGCGGCGGGCCACATGTTGAGCATACCGGAGCTATCGGCCGATTCAGGATAACGAAAGAGGAGTCCTCTTCCGCGGGCGTGCGGAGAATCAGAGCGGTAGTTGAACCCCGTTAGAGATATGGAGCGGGGGAATGTCTGTGGTACATCTAAAGAGTGCGGAGTTCTTCGTGCCAACCGTTTCAGCGCGGAATACATCTCTAACGGGGTGAACGGTGAATAGCGCGGCAAACAGATTTTTGGTATACTCGACGTATGTCCCTGTTGTCGTTTTTTGGGAAAAAGAAATCTCCGGTTTTTATGGTTATTGATGTCGGATCGCACGCAATCCGCGCGCTCATTTTCGAACTCCCTGAAGGCGCGAAGAAGCCCGTTATCATAAAAAAGTTTTTTTTGCGGCTTCAATCTGCATCAGCGGCTGACCGGGAGAGCGCGGGGCGCCATACGCTTCGCGTAAGCGCAAAACTCCGGGAGCTTATGTTTGTGGCTCTCAAGGAACTCGGGAGGATTCCAAAAAAGATTTGGATCGGAATCGGGCCGCACCTCGCGCCGTATTCCCTGGAAACATGGAGCGGAGAGTATGAGGCCTCGGGCGTGACCATTACAAAAACCGATCTTTTTTCATACTTCGAGGAGATGTCCAAAAAATACCGCGACGAGGATACGTACGTCATGGCATTTCCGGTTGAGGCGTTTCTCAATCATTACCCCGTGAACCTTCATGAATTTACGGATATCACGCTGCCGTCTGTCGGCGGAAAAGTATCGAGGGGTGTTACGGTTGAGTTTCGCGTGATCGTCCTTCGGTTTCCGAAGGAGATCGGGCATTCGTTCGTCGAGATAAAGGAGTCACTCGGAGGGATGCCGATCGAATTCACGCCGATCGCGGCCGCGGTCGTCGGCATTGTTCCGGAAGTCCTCGGGCTTCGTGACGCGTTTTTGGTTGATGTCGGAGGAGAGGAAACGTCGCTTATGCTTTTGCGAAACGGATCGCTCCTCCAGTTCATTTATTTTCCGATGGGCGTCGGTCTTTTTGTGAAGGGGATTGCAAAAATCGCGGGTGTGTCGCTTGAGGAGGCCGAGGATCGGCGTCGTCAGTACCTTCAGGGGATAACCGATCCCGCGCGGCGGGAAAAACTCACCCAGTTTCTTTCTGGCGAGTCGGAAGAGTGGAAAAAAAAGTTTCTCGAGACGCGGGATTCGTTTTATCATATAGGACTTTTGCCGGAGGACGTTGTTTTGTTCGGCGGGGGCGCCGAGATGCCCGAGATACGCGCGATTTTGCGAGATCCTGAATGGATTAAGGGGTTTTCATACGTTGAGGAGCCGCGCGTCCGCGTATTTGATCCGGCCGCGATTTTCGGGGGCGATTCGCTCGCCGGTTCCCTGGGAAGCGCGGCTGACGTGGGGCTCGGTGCGCTCGTGTATTACGCGATGAAAGAGGTACATCAGGCGTCAATTGATGTATAATAGATAAATAGATATATAGTCACTATAATTCATGAATATCAAAATTATAAAACCCGCCTTATGGTCTGTATTGGTTTTGGTGAGTTTATACTTAATTTTGTTTTTGCTTGAGCAATTCTTTGGTTCAAGCTACGGCTTTAATAACTACATTTTTGGAATATTTTGGTTTCTTACAGCTTTGATCTTTTTTGGTTACAACAAGTCCATTTTTTCTGATATAAAATTGATTGAACCAAAAGAAAAAAGGGTTGCCATACGCGAATTGGTTTTAATAAGCATCTACTTTATTGCCCTTACATTCTTTAAATTTTCTTTCCCTGAAGTTTTCTTATTTACTCTAATTTCAACCCTTGTACTCATTATAGGTATTGCAATTACTGTATATCTCGCAGTGCGTTCGCTATATTTGTGTAAGGGGAAAATATATATCTTGAGTTTCGTTGATTTTATAGCGTCTATTGCAATTTACGTAATTAGTTTTCTGCTTGCCTCGCACGATAATTCGGCTTTCGGAATGATTTTTATATATTTTGGGTGGCCATTTGCTTTGGTAGTGCTAATAGTTTATATAATTGTTTGGAGGATTTCATTCCTAAGATCTAGATCGAAAAATGTCGCAGATGTATAAAATTTTGTATCTAACAATTTTTAGTTATCTAAAACCTTGCTTCTTACAAAAATAAAATAAAAAGTTTTTTTAATAACCTCGATACTATATGCCAAGAATCAAAGGACAATCAGACGGTATTCGAAAGCGCGGGGCCCAGCACCCGGAGCATACGATTTCTCTTGCCGGGAAAAAGGAAACGAGTGATGCGGAAGAAGTTTTTCTCCGGCGTGAAGAGCCGAAGGAAGAGCCCGAGATCGTGAAGCGGGATATTCCTTTGATTTCTCTTGTAAAAAAAGAAGAGCTAGCGCCTCGGGAAATTTTTCCTGAAATGACTTTAAAATCCACGGTCCGCGGATCTTCCCCAGTGGAGCGTACAAAGAGCGTTCAGGTTTCGAAGAGCGAGGAGGCGGCTCCTCAACCGGCGCGCGCGCCGGTTGAGGAAATAAAAGAACCGATAATCGACGAGGACAAGGTCTCTTCCTGGTTTTTCAGAAAGAAACCCCGTGCGGGTAAGGCGCAAGACGATTTCTATACGAGCGCCGGGCTAAGCGAGGAGGAGCAGGAAGAGAAGAAGAAGCGGCAATCGCTTTTTCGGGGAATCCTCGTTGGCGGCGGCTCGCTTTTTATCATCTTGATTCTTCTTTCGACGGTATTTGCGCGCGTGACAATTAGCGTAAATCCGAAGGTTGAAACCGTGGAAATACAAGACGTCACGGTCGTGTTTGATACGACGGTCGCCGCCCTAATTCCAAAACAAAAGATCCTTCCTGCGGCCAAGCTCGAGTTCCCGAAGACCGTGTCGCAGGAATTCGAAGCGACCGGGAAAAAAACCGCTGACTTCAAGGCACGGGGCGCGGTAAAAATTTATAATGCATTTAATTCTTCTCCGCAGCCGTTGGTGAGTAAGACGCGGTTTCTCACGGGCAAAGGGGTTCTCTACCGCCTTCCTGCGAATATTACCGTTCCCGCGGCAAAGATTGAGAACGGGAAAGTTGTCCCGCAGTTTGTCGAGACAGAACTCATCGCAGATCTGCCAGGCGAGGGGGGGAATATTTCGGGCGAGGTGAAGCTTATGATTCCGGGATTTGAAGGTACTCCGAAATACAGCGGATTTTACGCAATTGCTCCGTCTGGGTTTTCTGGGGGAGCGCAGGGTGAAAGAATCGTTGTAACAAAAGAAGATCGGACGCGCGCAAGCGAGGAGATTACGAAGCGGGTGTACGCCGAGCTTGAAAAAGAGTCGTCCGCAAAAGTGCCGCCTGATTTTACCGTTTCCGACGCCCTTCGTGCGATCGAAATCCTGAAAGTCGATGTTCCGGCGACGGACACCGCGGTTGACCGCTTTACTGCGAGTACCGATGCAGTTTTGCGTATGATCGTGTTTCGACAGACAGATGTTGTCTCATTCCTTCGCGGTCTTGTTGTCGGTGAGAACCAAACGAGCGAAATCGTGCCGGATTCGGTCGCTCTCACCTATACCGTTCGGTCAATTGATTTTGAAAAAGGCCGGGCTGAAGTCGTGATCCGCGGATCAATACAAACACGGGCCGTTATCCCGGAATCCGACATGGTAGGCGCCATCAAAGGCCGGAGCGCGAGCGAGGTGAAAGAATATCTCGAGGCGCGGGATTACATCGCGTCGTCCGATGTTTCGTTTTTCCCTCCGTGGCTCCTGAGCGCACCGGGAAGCATGGGAAAGATTAAAATCCGCTATAAATAGGATGGGATCGAGCTGAGCTCGATGGGAAGGGGAGTATCTCGTGCGGGGTCGAGTTTAGCTCGATGGGGTTGACTCCCCCATTGTTTTTTGATATTATAGTCGAGTACGTTTTTATGAAAAAAGAGAAGATACTAAAGGAAGGAGTTGTCGAGGAAAACCTTCCGAGCGCGCTATTCCGGGTTAAACTTGACGAGGACGGCCGGTATATTCTCGCGCATTTATCCGGGAAAATGAGAATACACTACATCAAGGTTCTTCCGGGTGACCGCGTACGCCTTGAGATGACGCCCTATGACGATTCGAAGGGGAGGATAGTGCATAGATTAAAATAATCATCAACGAATAGCGAATCTGTTGCGAATATGCGATTCGTATATTCGTAGATATTCGTTATTCGTTGATGGAGCGAAGCGGAAATGAAGGTCCAAGCATCCGTAAAACCAATGTGCGCAAAATGCAAGCGAATTCGACGGAAGGGTCGATTATTTGTTATTTGTACGAATCCGAAGCATAAGCAACGACAAGGTTAAAATGTTCGATTGGCCTTCGTCGAGCTAAGCTCGACTTCGGCCTCGTTAGAGTCGTTAAAACGTTAACGATTTGAACGAGCGAGTCCGCTTTATGCGGACGAGCGATATAACAAGTTCCGGTGAAACCGAAACGATCGAACAAGTCCCGCGTTAGGCGGGACGATATAACAATTTCAACATGCGTATCGTAGGCGTAAACATTCCCGACGAGAAGCGAATCGAGTATTCCCTCCCGTATATATTCGGGATCGGTCTTTCTGCTGGGCGAAAAGCCCTAAAGATGGCGAGCGTTGATCCGGCGAAAAAAGCCAAAGACCTTCTGCCCGCGGAAGTGAATCGCCTTCGCGAAATCATTGAAAAAAATTATCGGATCGAGGGCGAACTGCGCCGCGAAGTTACGGCGAATATCAAACGAATGCGCGAACTTCAGACATACCGGGGCCTTCGCCACATGCGAGGCCTTCCGGTCCGGGGACAGCGGACAAAGACAAATAACCGCACGCGCCGGGGGAACGTCAGGAAAACAATGGGGTCGGGCAGAAAACCAGCGGCATCACCTACCTAGTCGGAAATTACAAATGACAAATTCCAAATCCCAAACAAATTCCAATTTCCCCGCCCGACTTCGCCCAGGCGAAGTCCAGGCGGGCGGGCAAATTCTAAATTCAAAACGATTGGGGTTTTGGTCATTAGAATTTCGATATTGTTTGTAATTTGGTGCTTGAGATTTGGTGTTTTTAGAAAATTATGGGTAAAAAACGAGTAATAAAAAAGGGGTCTGATGCGATTTCTGCCGAAGGCGAGGCAAAGGTCAAGGAAATAAAAATCGCAACCAGGATTGCGAGGGGCGTTGCCCATGTCCAGGCGACATATAATAACACCTTGATTACGATCTCAGACGACAAAGGCAATACACTCGCGGCGTCTTCAGCCGGAGCTCTTGGGTTTTCTGGCGCGAAAAAAGCGACGCCATTTGCCGCAGCGCGGGTGGTGGAGGCCTTGACCGAGAAATTGAAAAAAGTCGCGTTTGACGAGGTGCACGTGTTTGTCAAAGGCGTGGGATCTGGCAGGGATTCTGCTGTTCGCTCGCTTGCAAACCGGGGATTGAATGTCACAATGATTAAAGACATCACGCCGGTGCCGCATAACGGGCCTCGCCAGAAAAAGCCCAGGCGCGTGTAAATCGGTAACTAGTTACTGGTAACTGGTAATTATCAATGCCACGAATATTAGAAAAAAAAGAGCGAGCGCTCGGAGAAAAACTCTTTTTGAAGGGAGAGCGCTGCGCTGGCGCAAAGTGCGTTATGGTCCGCAGAAATTACCCTCCGGGCGCTCACGGCAAGCGTAAACGCCGGGCGTCTTCCGAATTCGGAACTCTTCTTCGGGAAAAGCAAAAGGTTCGGTTTTTGTACGGTGTTGACGACGCTACGGTTCGCCGGTATAGTAAAGAGGCAGCTTTTGCAAAAGGCGTTTTTAGTTCGAATTTCTGGAGGATTTTGGAAAGCCGGCTTGACAATGTTGTTTTCAGGCTCGGTTTTTCTGTTTCAAGGCGCGCCGCGCAGCAGGCGATCAACCACGGCCACGTTCTCGTAAATGAGAAGACCGTTACGATTTCTTCATTCCGGGTGGCACCCGGAGATGTCATTTCTTTAAAGGAGCGGACAGCGCGCCTCGGTCTTTTCCAGGATCTCGGAAGCAAGCTCGCGCGCCAGCAAACCCCGCAGTGGCTTCTGATTGATCCCGAGAAGAAAACCGGAAAGATTGCAAAAGCGCCCGATGTTGAAGATCTAGAGACGATGTTTGATGCAACAAAAATAAAAGAGTTTTATTCGAGGTAAATCAACGAATAGCGAATCAATACGAATAATCGAATTCGTAAATTCGTACCAGATTCGTTATTCGCTGATACACATGATTCCACTACCACAATCTCCGCGTATAGTTTCAGACACGGGACTAAAGGCGGTTTTCGAAATTGAGGGGCTCTACCCCGGGTATGGCCATACAATCGGAAACAGCCTCCGGCGCGTTTTGCTGTCGTCCCTCAAGGGCGCGGCGGTAACGTCCGTGAAGATCGAAGGAGTCCAGCACGAATTTTCGACGATCGAGGGCGTCATGGAAGACGTTGTTGAAATAATTTTGAATATAAAACAGCTGCGGTTTCGCCTGTACGAGGAGGGGCCGTTTACCATAACCCTCTCCGCAAAAGGCGAGAAAGAGGTGAAGGGCGGGGACTTTAAAACACCGTCGCAGGTTGAGCTCATGAACAAAGACCACTACCTCGCAACGCTCTCTTCAAAAAAGGCGTCTCTCATGATAGAAGCGACTGTTGAATCCGGCCTTGGCTATATTCCCGTTGAGGCGCGTTCAAAAGAAAAAGTGGAGGTCGGGACAATCGCGCTTGACGCGGCGTTCTCTCCGGTCCGATACGTGAATTATGAAGTTGAAAATATGCGCGTCGGGGATCGTACGGACTACAATAAAATTCGTCTGACGATCGAGACCGACGGATCGATGACGCCGTTTGAAGCGTTTTCGGAAGCGTCAAAAATCCTCGAAGCGCAATTCAACGCACTATGCGAGGGACTCGCGTCAAGCGGCGTTCTCGGCGGCGCGCTCGACGTGTCCCAGAAAGCGTCCGGAGAAGACGGAGAGGGCGCGAGCGCCGATGTTTCAAAAATGAAAGTTGAGGATTTAAAAATTTCGAGCCGCACCCAAAACGCGCTTCGCGAGGCGGGGATAAAAACGGTTGGCGGTCTTTCGCGCAAAAAAGAATCCGCTCTTCGCGGCATCGAAGGCCTTGGCGAGAAGGCGATTGGGGAGATCAAGTCAGCGCTTGCCGACCTCGGCATAGCGCTCAAAGAATAATAGAATATCAATGCCCAGTAATACAACTTCGACTGGGAGAAGTCAAAAAGTAAACCAAGGTATGAAAAGGAATATTTCAACAAATTATACGTTAGCGATTTCCTCCCGAACCATTTTCTAATGGTCGAAGTTGATATACTGGGATGCGGCATCTGAAGAAGGGGAGAAAATTCGGGAGGGAACGAAAACTCCGGCGGGCTCTTATGAAGAGCTTGGCGGTTTCATTTTTCGCAAAAGGAAGAATTACGACAACCGAAGCAAAAGCAAAAGAACTTCGGCCGTTTGTGGAGCGCCTGATCAGTTTCGGAAAACGTCCGACAATTCAAAATCGCCGCATAATCGCCTCACGCGTGTCTCCTTTGATTCAGCAAAAAGTCATTCAATTGGCGGAGAAGATGAAGGATCGAAACGGCGGCTATACGCGGATTATGAAGCTGGGCGCGCGCAAAGGCGATTCGGCCCGTCTTGCGATTCTTGAATTAGTAGAATAAAAGTTTGAATTCGCAGTGATGCTAATAATGCGAATATAATGCTAATCTATCCCGACGCTTCGGTCGGGATCCCGACTTCCTATCGTAATTTTCAATAGGTGCGTCGGGACAAATTGCGAATAACGAAAGATATATAGTATATACGGAATTTGCAAGATTCGCATATCATTCGTAGATTGGCATCATTGCCGCGCAGCGAATATGGAATACAAAATCGACGCTGAAAATAAAGTGCTGGGGCGGGTTGCGTCAGAGGTCGCGGTGCTTTTGCGCGGAAAAAACGACCCGAAATTCGATCCGACGAAACTTTCGGGGAATAAAGTCGTCGTTTACAACATCGACAGAATTGTGGTAACGGGAAGAAAAATGAAGCAAAAAATGTATCGCCGCCATTCGGGATATATCGGCGGGCTCAAGGAAGAGGCGATGGAGCTCGTTATGAAAAAGGATTCGCGCCGGGTCCTGCGTGAAGCGGTCATGGGTATGCTTCCGAAAAACCGCTCGCGCGTAAAATTCATCCGAAATCTTACGCTCATGAAAAAAGGACTGTAATCACCGGGTATGCCCAATAATACAACCTCGACCGATATACGAAAATCATCTTTTCTGAATAACTATATGAATAAAAAAATTACATCATTAACACGGCAACCTTTTTTTGTCCCGACGCGCTGTCGGGACAGTCGAAGTTGATATACTGGGATGCCGAGAAAACCAAAAGAAAAAAAAGAAAAAAAGGTATCCGAAGGCGCGCCTCACCATGGCCGGGAAGCGAAAAAACCCATTGCGATTGCCGAGCAGGTTGAAGCGCCGTCGTTACCTGTTTCAAAGGCCGCGGACGATGATTTTGTTCCAGAGATTCCCGCGGAGTACGCGGATGTGGGTGCAGGAGAGGTCAAAAAATCCGAACGCTATTTCGAAGCGGTGGGCCGCCGAAAGACCGCGATTGCGCGCGTCAGAATGTATACGCGTTCGGGCGACGTTATCATAAACGGAAAAAAATACGGCGAGTATTTTCCGACCCTTGATTTGCAAAAAACCGTTGAAGATGCGCTTCAAAAAATGAAGCTCTGGGGCCGCTTCCGGGTTTCCATTAAAGTTTCGGGCGGCGGGATTCATGCGCAGGCAGAAGCAGTTCGCCACGGCCTTGCGAGGTGCCTCATAAAGTTCAATCCCGATTTTCGAAAGCGCCTGAAGCGCGTCGGATTTTTGAAGCGTGATCCCCGCGCAAAAGAGCGCAAAAAATTTGGACTCAAGAAGGCAAGGAGAGCGCCACAGTGGGCTAAACGTTAGGACTCGGAAACAGCTTTTGAAAAACTTCGCGAAATCCCACCGAGATTTCGCTCATCAGGGGTCGGCCTCGCTCTTCCGCCTTCGGCGGAAACCATGGCCGCTCGGCCTCCCATGTTTTCAAAAGCAGCTTTCCTCGCCTGAAGCATGGACTATTAGGTAATAAGCACACGCGGGAGCAATGGGCGAAGAGGTAGACTCGCCATTGCGGTTCCCTCAACGATTTATTCTGAAAACACGAAAGTCCTGACCAGCGTCAGGACTTTCTCGGTGTTCGGGCGGCAACTCCGCTTTCAGCGGAGACCATGCTTGCCGCCCTCTCAACGGTCTTCATAATAAATCATATCGACCGCAATGAGCTCGCTTGCGGTATAACGAAAAAATAAGGTCGCGCTGGAGGTCGGGCGAAACGTTAAGCGAACCCAGCAGGATTGCTAAAATAGCACGATTCGTGCTATTTTAGCTATTTTAGTTTCGACTCATTGCATAAGGAGAATACGGATGGGACATCCAGGCGAGAAGCACATTGACCCTCGGCTACTGGCAAAAATCAAGCAATCAGAGAAGGATGGCGGGATTTTTCTGAAAGACATTCCAGATCGCCATATTGTTGAAGTCCATACACAAAATAGCGTCTACACCATTGCCGTCATCGACAAAGATCAAAGCAAAGTAGCAATCCAGGGAAACAATAAGTACCTTCTTCATCCAGAGGTCTGCTATCTGCGAGGTTCGACTTTTGGCGGTTCCATGATTAAGGTCGGGTGGATCGGTGTTGGAATGCATTTAGAGGCGAACCCGGCTACGGGCGGAATCATGACAACTTCTTCCGTTAAAACCGTGAAGATCAAAGAAGACGCCAAGAGGGCAGAGGAGCTTGTCAAGAAAGCTCTTGGCGCAGCTCCGAAGGAAGTGACAAGTGAAGAAGCCGAAGAATCAATCCGAAAGTTCATCAGAGATAAGTTTCCTACCGTGATAAGGGAAGAGGTCACTATAATTGGCGGCGCCTTTTCTCTGAATGGCAAGATCGCCATCGTGACACTTTTGGAAAGCGCACATCGGCATGGCAAGTTTGAAGCGGCAAAAACGCTCATCGCGAAATTCATGCGCGAGCATTGGGGCTATCAGGCGCCAGAAGTCCGTGGTGATCCAGGTTTCACCCAGAAAAACGCTTTATACTTGGAGAGGGCATATCAGGAACTTGGATTGTCTTTACCTAGTCAGGAACAGGAATTGGTCGAGGCAGTCGAGGGCTTGAAGGGGGCGTTGAATGCCGTGGTCGATAAAGCGTTAGGCGAAGATGGAATTCCGGCAAAAGCATTCGTAGTTAGGACCATGAACTCTGTGTATCGTTTTGGTAAGGCAGATCGAAGTGGAACGCGAACTGTTGCCAGAGATGGTAATCCATTGGATTTTACTCGCTGCCGCATCAAGTTTCTTGAAGTCGGAGGCGGAATGACGCTTGATTGTCTGAACAGTCCTCATCCGCATTGGTATACGAGTACAGTCAGATCAATCGAAAAATAACCGCATGGTTCGCCCTGCGGTATTTTGATTGCATAATTTCTGCAGTGTGGTACGAACAGTTTTAGCTTTCTCTCGTATCTTGAGAATCTAATTTTTTAATATTTGCAGATAGGAATGATTGGACGTCTTGCAAAACGTGTATTCGTTTTTGAGGCCTGCTTCCCGCAACATGTTTTGCAAACCGATAGAGCCGGTCGTTGCTGATATAAATCCATTTTCCGTTTTTTGACAGAAAATATAGCAGGCACATGATAGCAATTCTTTTGTTTCCATTCCGAAATGGATGGTTCTTTATTAATAGGTAAAACAAAATACTGCTTTTTCCAACAAGCCCTTTGTACATATCCTTCCCACCAAATCTTGTAAATGGAACGGCGAGACAGCTTTCAAGAATGTTTGGAAATCGAGAACCAAAAGCGGGGATGGGTTCGTCCCACGTCATTAGTTTCTCCGCTAAACGGAATGCGGTATATTCTACTTCAGCAATTGTTAGCGGTTTCGGCCTCATTCTTTACCAAGCAACTTAAAGGTCTTTTCGTATTGAACAAGGGCTTTATCAACTGCTTTTTCGATATTTTCTTTTTTTTCTTTTCCAATAGATTTGCCGAGTGCTTCCAGGATTTCTTCGTGACTAATGATATAGTTTCTGCCAACGCGTTCAGCCTTTAGTTTTCCTCGCTTGATGCGATTGAAAATACCGATTCTGCTTAAGCGCAGAATTTTAGCGGCTTCAATTGTCGAATAGTATTTCTTTGTCATATTTGTATATTAACATATGTTAACATATAAAAGTGCTATAAACAAGCCAATACGTAAGTTCCCGGTGGCGAAAAAGCAGTTCACGTGGTTTGTTTGGTGCGTTCAAAAATAAAAATATCGGT
>Ga0209542_10015815_pt1 | contig 12598 bp, 1 predicted proteins | sample RifCSPhighO2_01_FD_184028 | JGI IMG/M metagenome (GOLD analysis project Ga0209542, IMG submission 184028) | Soil microbial communities from Rifle, Colorado - Rifle CSP2_plank highO2_0.1 (SPAdes) (version 2) | ecosystem: Environmental > Terrestrial > Deep subsurface > Rock core/Sediment ...
GAAGTGGGTAAAAACGGCCGAACTCAAGCCGGGAATCCTGATCGCCACGGTGAACGGCTGGGAACCAATCAAGAAACTGTACCGCGCCGGCCGTAAATACACTTACGACCTCCAGATCGCCAACACCCACAACTTCGTCGGCAATGGGATAGTGGCCCACAATACCACCGGCAAGGCGCTGGTGGTCTTGAATGAAACCGGAGATCAGGCGATCTTGACTGCTTCGGCCGCTGGCGTGCCGGTCTTTACCATCGGTAGAACGGGAATCCTGTCGTTAAATCAAAACAGCCAACTCAACACCGCCGGCACTTTGCTGATTGACTCCACCGGAACCTTGAGTCTCAACACCACCAACAACCAGGCGATTACCACCGGAACCGGAATAACCACCCTGGGTGGCAATCTGGTGCTTAATAACTCGGCTTCCACCACCACCTTTGGCGGTCTGGCCTACACCTGGCCCTCGTCCCAGACGACCAACTACGTCCTGGCCACCAATGGTTCTGGTACTCTTTCCTGGGTTGACGCCGGCGTTGCCGGCGGCGGCAGTACCTTCTGGAATCAATCTGCCGGCGTCCTGTTCCCCAAGAACAGCTCGGTGGACGTCACCATCGGCGGACAAGCCACCGCCTCGGCCAAGTTTGCCTTCCTCAATGTCAACTCGGGCACCCCCACCGCTTCCATTTCCGGTTCAACCGCTAACGCCGCCGCTTACCTGACCGGCGATGGTCTTCTGGCCACCAGAAACAACCAATCCCTCACCCTGGGCGGAGCCGGTACCGGCAATATTGTCCTGGCTCCGGGGGGAACCACCGCTTTGACGGCTGTTGGCGCTAACCTCATCGCCGCCGGCACTCTCACCGGTCTGACTGGTCTGACCGTCTCTTCCGGAACTGTGTCTCTGCCTGCCGGACAGATTGATAACACCGAACTGGCCAACTCCAGTATCACTATCAATACCGGAGTCAGTCTGTCCGGAGGGGCGGCAGTTTCCCTGGGGGGGTCTTTGACTTTGAACACCATCCAGGATATCCGCGCCTCCGCCTCTCCCACTTTTGCCGGTCTGACATTAACCGGACTCAATACCGCCGGAGCGGTGGTCTTCACTGACACCTCCGGGGTCCTGGGTAAAACCGCCCAGGGAACATCAGGTCAGGTTCTCACTTCAAGCGGCACCAACTCCCCCACCTGGGTCAACGCCTCCACTCTCTCCGATTCTACCTGGCAGAGAAACGCCGGAGCCCTTTCCCCGCTGAACATTACGGATGATTTGCTCATCGGCGGTACGGCTACCAGTAGTGCCAAGTTCCAGGTCTTCGCCAACAATGGCACGGCCACCGCTTCCGGCAATCTGACCGCCGGCGGCCAGGTCCAGCTGGGCCGTTTCCTGTCCGACCCTACCTCGATTGGCGCCGGTTCACTCTACTTCAATACCACCGACAACAAAGTCTACTTCTACAACGGCTCGGCCTGGTCCCAGGTGGGTTCGGGCTCGGGCAGTGGCAGTAACTGGCGCATCAGCGATGGCGCCCTCTCCCCCATCAACGACACCCTGGACGTTTTGTTTGGCAACACGGCTTCCTCCTCGGCCAAGTTTGCTTTTCTCAACGTCAATAGCGGCACGCCAACGGCCAGTATTGCCGGCAACCTGGCGCTGGCCTCCCCCACCGGATCGACTCCGGCAAACACGCTCAATCTGTATAACGGTGGATCATTCAATATCCAAACCTCCCCGGGCGGCGACGCGGGGCTGACCTCCCGTTTCTATCTGACCAAAAGCGGTAATATCGGTATGGGGACGACCGGTCCCGACGCCAAGCTCGATCTGCTCACCACCGGCGGCGCCCAACTGCGCCTCACTTACGCCAACGAATCGGTCTACACCGATCTGACCACCAACAGCAGTGGCGACCTGACCGTCGCCGCTACCGGCACCAAGGTGATTGTCAGTCCCGACCTCCAGATTAACGGCGGGGACATTCTCGACAGCGCCGGCGCCACCCGCGTCACCCTGGTCAATCCCCTGCAGTTGACCAGCATCACCGGTCTGCTGTCCTCCGACCGGGGGGCTACTTTCTCGGCCGCCATTGCTTCTGATACGCCATTAACCCTAAACAACAACTCTGGTGCTTTAATCTACAAAGTTTCTAACGCTGGACTAGTCACTTCCGGGGTTACTGACTCCGCCACCGCCGTCGGCCTTACTCTCAATACCAGCAACTCCCTCTCTACCCAAGGCGCTAAACTCTTGTCTCTCCAGAATGCCAGTACCGAGAAATTCTATGTGGACAAAGACGGCAATTTGTATGCCGCCGGAACCATTTTATCCGGCAACGGCAGCGGCATGCTCATGACCAATAAATCCGGCGGGACGGTCGCCCAAAAAGCCCTGGTGATTATTGATACCAGCAACAACTCCGCCTTTACCACCACCACGACTGCCTACGCCAAAACCAGTTTCGGCGTCCTGACCGGCGTGGGCTTAGGGGTGACCAATGATGCGGATGGCGATGGGGCGTGCGATGCCGACGATATCTGTATGATTGCCGTGGGCGGCGAAGTTAATGTGACGACCACCAATGCCTCCACGGCCGCCAAAGGCGAGTATCTTTTTACTTCCGCCACCGCCGGCTCGGCCGTGGCTTCGGCCAAACAGTTTGACGGCCTGATCGGTGTCGTCTCCTCCACCGCCAATGCCGCATCGGGGTACCTGAAAATGATCTTCAAAGTCCAGCCGCAGGTCACAGCGGCAGCGGCCATTGACAAAGGCAGTAAGCACAACGAGTACTGGCTGTACGCCAACAATTATTCGGGTGTAGGCGAAGGGGCGGACACCAACGCCAACCTGCTCACGCGGGGCTTGATGTTTGACAATCTGTATGACACGACGAAAACGGATAGCGCCAATACGACCGTTTCCGCCCCAACCCAATTTTCCGCCCTACAGGGCCAGGCCTTGCAGGATACGCTGTCCCAAAAAGGCCTGGCCCTACGGGCCGCCGCGCCATTCCGTGCTGGGTTAATGGGCGGCCAAACATTAGCCACCTCCACCACGGACAATGCCGGCAATACCTATTTGGGGAGCAACACCGTCAACAAAACCTTTCTTTACGATAGAACCAGGGACAGCAGTCCCCAAGTCCAGGTGGAGCTGGGCCTTGATCCCAACTGGTACAACGGCGTCACGCTAAGTGTGGCTACGTCCTCGGCTTCCTTCTCTCAAAACTCTGTCATCGTCAAAAATCCCAACCTCTCAACAACGTACAACGGCTCTCTGGTCAAAGTCACCGGCAACTATACCGGTAGCGCCAAGACTATCTATATTACTATTAAATCTCCAACAACCTTTGATTGGACAGATTACAATGGCAACTCGGCCACCTCCGTCACCATCACTGCCGGCACGGCCCAAACTCTGGGCGGCACCGGCGTCTCGGCCAAGTTTACGGACGCCAAATACAACACCGGCGATGTTTTCAAAATCGCCTCCTGGTTCGTGGAGCCCTCCTCGGCAACCCGCGGAGTAAAAGCGGCTTTCCCCGAACGCAGTTACGTCATCGCCACCGCCTCGAGTGTAGACATCATCGACGCGGACACCCAGAAATTGTGGATGCGGTTTTCTCAAGGTACCAACTATGCCATGGGAGTGGACGCCAACAACGATCCCTCCTCGGCCACTATGCTCAACGGCAAGGCATATATTTCCACCAACGGTTCGGCTGCCACCGGCCTCTACTCCCTCGACTTCACTCGGGATGCCGCTTTCAAACAAAATGCCACGGACTGGCGTCTCTCGGACACGGCCCTCTCCGGCCGCAACGGCACCAACACCTACAACGTTCTCAACACCAGCAATATTTTAGTCAACATCACCGCCAACGACGTCTCCAGCGCCGTCATCCCCAATCAACCCACCCAAAATGTGACCGTTTCCGGCTGGGGCTATTTCTCTTTAAGTTCCGCCAGCGAAACCGTCAATCTGCCCTATAAATTCAACGGCAATCCCAATATTGTCATTACCTCCGCCGGACATTCATCAACCACAGCTCCGGTCAATTTAGCCAGCTGTACCACGGCGAGTGCTAAAACGGTGGTCACGGATACAATCACGACTACCACTTTTGTGGCCCGCGAAAGTGCTTCCGACGCTACCAACTACCAGTGTTACACCTGGACCGCCACCGGCCAAGTCAGCCCCAGAACCTATGTGGCCGCGGCCACCAACGGCGGAACGTCTTTAATCAATGAAACCGATGCCAGCGTGGTTAATTCCGCGGATACGGGGACGATGACTAATGTCACTTTTGCCGGCAACAGTCTCTACGCAGCCAAATCCGGTCAAGTTGACATTTACTACGGTCTCGGCGGCCTGGCCGCCTCTTTTGCCACCAGTTCTATTCTTGGTGGTATTGATGCCACCGGTGGAACAATAACATATAGCGGTGGCTACACCATTCACACTTTTACCAGTAGCGGAACCTTCACTCCAGCTAGTGCAGGAAATGTTGAATATCTGGTGGTTGCTGGTGGAGGGGGTGGGGGTGGTGCCTCTGCGTCCGGAGGCGGTCGTGGAGGTGGTGGTGCTGGTGGTTTTAGAACGGGCACTGGATTTGCTGTTACTGCGCAGGGTTATACAGTAACTGTTGGCGGGGGAGGGGCTGGCGGAGCTGCCTCTGAGGCCAATGGAACCAATGGTTCAAATTCCGTCTTTTCGTCAATTACCTCAACGGGTGGCGGTTTTGGTAATGGATATGTTGGAGATATAGCTGGTGGCACTGGCGGCTCTGGTGGTGGTGCTGCACAAGGTGGCACTGGGGGTTTGGGTAATACTCCAAGTACATCCCCCTCGCAAGGAAACAATGGTGGCAACGGCGATACTTCGGCTGGAGGTGGAGGCGGAGGCGGAGGTGCTGTAGGAGCCAACGGCTCCGGTTATAATGGTGGTAATGGTGGTGCTGGCACCGCATCTTCAATTTCAGGTTCATCTGTCATGTACGCAGGGGGCGGTGGTGCTGCCGGATATAGTGGTGGTTCAAATGGTAGTGGCGGATCAGGTGGGGGTGGGGGTGGGGCACAAGGAGGTGGGAGTGCAACTGCGGGCACCGCTAACACTGGTGGAGGTGGAGGCGGAGGCGGAGGTAACGAATCAGTCGGGACAGCAGGCGGAGCAGGTGGTTCCGGCATTGTCATTGTCAGATACCCGACTAATTCTACTCCTGCTCTTATTCCCAGCACCACCACGATTAATAGTTTGACGGCCACGGCGGGCACTTCAACGATTGATGGCAAGTCCAACACTATTTATATTGGCAGCACGCAAGGTCTGGCAGTGGTGCAGGAAAAACAAAGTGGGGCAACGGTGGGCGATGGAACAGACGAAACAAACGGCAGCGCTAAGTATTACACCAAGGATTATATTACGGAAGAAATGGTGGGGAATATTCAAGGCATGTGGGGCTTTAATTCTGCTTTGACTGATCAGAGCGTCAAAGCCGCTACTATTACAGCCGGCGGAGCCACAATTACCTACCCCACCGGCGTCCGCGGCAAAGGCATAAACATCACTGTGGCCAACGGGACGGCCACCACGACCACCATCGCTGCCAATTATTCCCTGGGTATCTGGGTCAAGGAAACCACCGGTTGGACCCATTACGTCAAAACCAACGCCGGCACCTATATCAACGGCGTTTTATCCAGTACGGCTTTTACCAGTCGGATGACGTGGGCGACGACGACCGTGACCTTGGTGGCCGGGACGCAGGACGTGGATGAAATGTTTGCGACCAATACCACCTTGACCGCTGGTCAAATCAAACACCTGTACCAAGTCGGTTACCGGGCCTTGCAAAGCCATGCGACGACCTTGGGCGGAGGGGCGGCGGATGCCAATCAGCAGTTGGGCTACATCTCCACCGGCACCAATGTGGTGAGCGCAGTCGAACCAGACTACAACAACCAATTTATGTACGTCGGCACCAATTCCACCACCTTGGGCGCCGTATCTAAAATTGATTTAAATTCTGACACCAACATCAAAACCTACAATTCCTCGGCCAACGTCCCCACCGGCGGAGCCTTGCTGATTGACGAGGACACCAAGAGTCTGGCCGTGGGCTACAATCTGGAAGCGGTCGGCTCCGCCACCGGCGGCGTCAAGACCATGGGGACGGACGATTATGCCACGGCCACGAGCGGGAACTTTATTGGGAAAACAGTCACGACGGCAGAAAGCTTCACCCAAGCTTATATCTGGGCATCATACACATTAGACTCATCAGACACATCAAACACAGTTACCGTCTCTGCCAGTAACGACGGGGGAACAAACTATTACACCTGTAATCTTACCAATACCGATACCAGTCAATCCCCCACCGAGTACGAGTACTTCTGCCAGTTTAATGCTAATGGCAGTTCCCTCAAAACCAAGTTCGCCTTGGCCCGCGGCTCGACCAAAACCAATACCTATGTCACCAGATATGGCATTGCTTGGATAGGCTCCGACGCCATCGCCGGCGCCCCCGGCGGCAACGGCCTGTATACCAATAACAACGCCTCCGTCGCCAACGGCTCGTACCTCCAGGTGGCGCATAACCAAAACACCGCCGATCTTCTGGCCAACGGCTGGATCTACGATGGGGCTAAGTGGATAGAGATTGACGATCAGGCCAAGACCGACCACAACACCCAGGACCCCAAGCTTCTGTCCTGGTACAAGATGGAGGAAACAAGCGGCGATTTGGATAATGCCCAGGGCACGGCCGCCCGGGACTTGATTGACCTCAATGGCCCCACCTACCAGGCCGCCGGACGGGTCAACAAAGCCATTACCCTGGACGGCACCAATGACTACTTCTGTACCGGGTCGGGCACCACCTGTGCCGATGCCGATACCCTGGACTTTGCCGCCGCCGACTCCTTCACTTTAGGCGGCTGGTTCAAACACGCCACCATCGCCACCAATCCGGACTACATGGTGGCGAAGAGAGCCGCGTCAGCCTTCACTGCAGACACAAACGGAACTTTGGGAACGAGTCTTAATGGTTACTGGAAGATGGATGAAACCTCCGGTACGCGGATCGATTCTGCCAGCACCAACGATCTTACGGACAACAATACGGTGACCAGTGCAACTGGCAAGCAGAGCAACGCCGGCCAGTTCACCGCGGCCAATAGCGAGTACTTGAGCATTGCGGACAATGCGGCATTGAGTGTTCCTGCCAATCAATCATTTACATATTCACTATGGGTTTATCCTGATACATCTCAAGCTGACTCCGGTATAATATCAAAGTCTCAATCGGGTGGGAGTAACGACTATGCTCTGTTATCAGTTGGCGGGAAGTTTCGTGCTGGCGTGTATGGCGGGACTGTACTTGCAGGGTCTGCATACAGTACCGCTACTTGGTATCACATAGTTTGGGGATACGATGCTGATACTGATTTGGTGTTCATGTACATCAATAACGATAGCGGCGTTACCGCTGCAGCTGGTAGCGGAAGTGTAGATGGGGCTGACCCTTTTTGGATTGGGGGTTACTGGTCAACGGCATATACGTTTAATGGTCGGATCGACGAGGTTGGATTTTGGAAAAAAGTGCTGACGGCACAAGAACGAACCGATCTTTATAATTCCGGAAATGCCAATACGTGTACTGATGATTGTAATGATGCTGCTCCGGGCTACAAACTCTCCATGGAATCCGATGGGGATATGACCTTTGGCATTGATGATGACGGGACGAGCTTCCCCGAAGACTCGGCCACGTCAACGGTCGCTACCTATGATGACAATGCCTGGCACCATGTGGCCGCGGTCAAAAACGGGACCACCAACATCAAGCTCTACGTCGACGGCGAGGAGGTGGCCAGCGATACGTCCCTCTCGGCCACGGGGACGCTTGCTAACGCCGGGCCGTTTTACTTAGGCGTGGACTCGGACGCCTCCAGCAACCCCTGGGCAGGAAGTTTGGATGAGACGTTTGTGTATAGCCGGGCGTTGACCCCTGGCGAGATCGGAGAGCTATACCGCTCCAGCAAACGCTTTGCCATTGAGCAAACCGATGCCAATACCGTCCGTCTCTACAACTACTCCGGCGCGGCCCAGAATTTGAGATTGGACGTCATCACAGGGGGCTTAGGCCGAAACGCCGGCACTGTCAGTCTGGCCCCGGCCGCGGCCGATACCCAAGCCCAGGACAATACCAATGCTATCTGGATCAACCAGACCGGCATCAATGGGGCACTTTTGAAGCTCCAGCGCGCCGGCACGGACATCCTTAATCTCTCCCAGCGCGGCGGCGACGCGGCCATGATCTTGGACCAGCGTCTCTCTGGCGATATCTTTACCGCCAGCGCCTCGGGAACTCCCAAATTTACCATCACCAACGACGGCTTCCAAAAAGCCAATTGTACTACTACGGCCACTACTGGCACCACCGAAGCCACGGCCCGCACCAACGTCACCACTGTCACCCTCACGGCCGCCGGCTCTTTTGCCAACAACGACGTCATCCACCTCAATAACGCCGGCACCGACTATATGACCAGAATCGTTTCCGGCGGCGGTACCACTACCCTGACCATCTCCCCGGCCGTCTCCTACGACGCATCAATAACCGTCACCAAATACAACTGCGCCTCCATCGGCGCCACTGCTTCCGACTACGCCACCTTAGCCAACCGCTACTTCCAAGGCTACTTCACCGGCGGCATCGTCACCGGCACCGGCTCCACCAAGTATGCGGACAATACCATAACTTTTGACGGCGGCTCTCAAGTCAAGGATGCGGCCGGCAAGCTCCAGCTCCAGGCCGGCGGCACCAGCACAGGAAGCACGGGGACGGGAAGTATTTACTTTTTGAACTCGTCTGGAATAACAAAAGGGAGGTTTGATACAGGTGGAATAACTAGTGCCACCGGTGGAACAATAACAACAAGTGGTAGTTATACTATTCATACTTTTACTTCTTCAGGAACTTTTACTCCAGCATCGGCAGGGAGTGTTGAATATCTGGTTGTTGGTGGAGGTGGAGGTAGTGCTGGTGGCGGCGGCGGATTCGTAACGGGAACGGATTTTGCGGTAACAGCACAGGCATATTCTATAACGGTTGGTGCCGGTAGTGTTTCGTCAACCACCAATGGTTCCGACTCGGTATTTAGTACTATAACTGCAGTTGGTGGTGGAAGAGGCGGAGGTTGGGTTGGAGCGAATACAAATGGAGCTAATGGCGGTTCGGGAGGTGGAGGAGCATGGAGAACTACATCAGGAACTAGCAGTGGTGGTGTGGCCACATCTGGTCAAGGCTATAATGGAGGGGACGCAATTGGTTCATCGGCTGGGGATGGTGGTGGCGGTGGTGCCGGGGCAGTGGGACAAAATTCAACCACGGGTGTCGGAGGAAATGGTGGAAATGGACTCGCGTCATCAATTTCTGGTTCTTCGGTTACTTACGCAGGAGGAGGTGGGGGAAGTGGTAGGTCGCCATCTGCAGGTGGGACTGGTGGAACCGGAGGAGGTGGAAACGGTGCCCCGTCAGCGGCGGGGACAGCGGGAACTGCAAATACGGGTGGTGGTGGTGGATCTGGTATGGTGGGTGGTTCCGGCATTGTCATTATTCGTTATCTGACACCTTCTGCCAATAGTTATGGCAACCTCTACCTCGGAGCGACCAACACCTCCTCGGCTGATTTGGCGGAATACTACGTTACTGGTGACAAGAATATGGAGGCAGGAGACGTTGTCACCATTAACGCAAATCCCAATGACCAAATCCCAAGCTCCAAAGGAGTCTTATTAAAATCAAATAAAGAATATGATTCAAAACTGGTAGGAGTAATATCCACTAATCCCGGTGTAGTCTTAGGCAGTATTGATGGAGAAAATAAGCAGGACAAGCGGATGCTCGCGCTCGCCGGACGGGTGCCGGTGAAGATTGATCCGGACTCGGAGCCGATTGAAGTCGGCGACTTTTTGACCAGCTCCACCAAGCCCGGCCTGGCCATGAAAGCGACGAAAGCAGGGTACACGGTGGGCAAGGCGCTAGAGGCATGGAAACCATGTAATGAAAATTTTGACATTGAAAATTCATTGAAAATTGAAAATTGTAAATTGAAAATTGACCAGATTCTCGCCTTTGTCCACCTGGGCTACTACATGGGCGAAATGACGGAAGAGGGATTTTTAGGTGTGAACCCGACAATCTATCTGGATCCCCGCGTGCGCGAGGATGACATGGATCCCTCGACTCCACTTCGTTCCGCCCGGGATGACATAATAGCATCTGCCAGCGCCTGGCTTCGGGAAAACTGGGACAGTTTGAGCAAAACGAACACCGATATTATCCAAAGTTTATGGGTCAAGACCGGGATACTGATGGCGGATACCCTCATATCCCCGGCGGCCGAAATCGAGACTCTCAAAATCACCAGCAAGCTCCTCTCCCCCCTGGTTGTCATTGCGAGGGACGAAGCAATCTATACAAATGGATCGCCACGCGGGTACGCTCGCGATGACGTTTTACTTGACGTCCGTGGTTCAGCCACTGTGAGCGGCACGCTTTACGCCGTCGAAATCAATTCCCCCACCATCGACAATATAAATGGGCAATATGCCCTGATAAATGATAAATATGCCAGCGCCAGCGCCATCCTGGCCGCGATTCGGGCCAAGTACGCGGACTACGACGCCCTCACTACCCCTGAACCCGGGCCAGTGGCCACCATCTCCGGCGAGTACGTCCTCTACAACCAGCCGGTCATCATTACCGACACTCTGCTCGTCAACACCTCTCTCGTCAGCAACTCCTTGAACTCCGCCGAGGGCACTCTCTATCTCCAGCCGACTGCTTCGGCGCCAATCAATCTTCTGGCCGGCCTGATGACCCTCACCCCGGATGGCAAAGTCGTCATCAACGGCGATTTGAACGTCAGCGGCTTGGCTCGCCTTAACGAAGTGACGGCGGCAAACATCGCCGCGAAAACTCTGAGCGTTGAGGGACTTACCATCGCTTCGGGTAGTCCATGTTCCACCGTCATTGCGAGCGAAGCGAAGCAATCTATATGGATTGCCACGGGTTCTGCGAACCCTCGCAATGACAACTGTGACGCAACTGCGTCAGGAACACTCAACTCCAACGCCAGCATCGGCACCGCCGCCATCGCCTCCGGTTCCGCCGAAGTGAAAATTGAAAATTCGAAAATTGAAAATTCTACCTATATCTACCTCACCCCCATTTCCGACACCGCCAATCAAGTCCTCTTCGTCAAATCCAAGCAGGCCGGCGCGGGCTTCACCGTTGCCGTCCCCGCCTCGCCGGCCGCCGATATCAAGTTTAATTACTGGCTAATCCAAAGTATATTATAAAGATATGCCCAAAGCCGGTTACGAATATCTGCTCGCATATAAGATTACGGTTCCTATCTATGACTACACCGTGGAATTTTGTAATCGCTGTTCCCCCTATCGCTCTCATCTCCCCAATCGCCCCGCTTTCCCCCATCTCTCTTCTCCCCGCACCCATGATCAGATGGTCCAAGCCGCGCGTTCTGGAAGCGCGAACATCTTGGAGGGGGCTAAACAAAATAGTTTAGCAGGCTATATAAAACTTTGCGGCGTGGCTCGGGGATCACTCGAAGAACTCCTAAGAGACTACCTCGCCTACGCCAGACAGCACGGGATAGAGATATGGAATAAAGAAAAAGCGATAGGGGAAATAAGGGAGAAAGGGACGATATGGGAGATAATCCGGAAAAATCGAACTCTTCCCAATTCCCCTCATTTTCCTGATCTCCCCAATCAACCCGAGACTGCTATCAACCTCATGATCACCCTTATTCACCAGGCCAACTATCTCACCGATAAACTTATCAAATCCCTGGAAGAAAAACACACCAGAGAAGGTGGTTTTTCTGAAAATCTTCTCAAAAAACGTCTGCAATATCGAAACGGCGGCTTTACCATGATCGAGCTGATGTTGACAACCGTCCTTATCGGAACGCTGGCGGCTTTTACTTTTACCAATCTGTGGCTCCAGCAGAGCAAAGCCCGGGACACCAGGCGCAAAGCGGCCCTCGATGGCTTGCGCGTCGCCCTGATTAGTTATCAGGTCGACAAAGGCAGTTTTCCACCGCCCGCGGACCTGGTTTGCGCTTCGGAAAATCTGAAGCCCTATCTGAACCGGGTGCCCTGCGAACCGGATGGAACCTCTTTTTTCTACCAGACGCCGGGAAGCGACAAATTTATCGCCTACACCAAGCTGGAATGGGAAAAGGACCCGATAATCCGCGAAAAATCGTGTTTGGCCGGCTGTGGGCCAAATTATGAGTACAATTACTACGTCGACTACGGCATGGAGCCGGAACTCGATTTCAACGCCGTCGAGAGCGGCGACATCCCGACACTGGTGCCGGCGATACCCATGTGCGGCTCGGTGACAAAATATTGCTATGCCAATGTCTGTTCGGCGTGTTGTCCGGGGAGCCAATTTCGCTGCAGCGACACGGGCAGTTGGTGCATCCCCGACAGCAGTTGTGGAAATTAAGGTAGAATATATCTTTAGATGATTATCGAACCATCAACCATATCAACCACCCC